>ENA-OUOG01000362-OUOG01000362.1-marine-metagenome-genome-assembly--contig:-NODE-362-length-60488-cov-6.923656_pt1 | contig 60488 bp, 59 predicted proteins | sample MGYA00248635_ERZ508505 | MGnify/ENA primary metagenome ERZ508505 (study PRJEB26176, sample SAMN06267871) | marine metagenome | isolation source: Saanich Inlet, British Columbia, Canada | place: Pacific...
ATGATACAGGATGTGCAGATGGTGAAGTTGCTGTTGTTGACGTATATGATCAACCTCAGGATCCGTGCGCAACGGGTGATCCTATATTAGATGACGTAAATATGAATCACTATATGTCAAACTTATGGAGAAATAGCCTCACTCTAGAACCTATAATCTCAAGGGTGGAAAAAGGTGGTTGGATTGTAAAGGATATAAATGGTGCGTATAGTATTGTTCCTGTGGACTTGCCAGCTTATGCTTGTGGTATGACTCCTCCTTCTAATTTTCTAGATGAAATGCCTGCAGGAACGGTCGGTTTTATTCATACACATCCTTTTTTTGAGGGTGAAAATACTAAAGTGGTTTGCGGGGAGGGTGGTTCGGATTCGTATCAATCAGGAACTAATACTGATGATTACAATCTATTACTTGCAATAGCAGAACGAACAGGTAACCCTAATGTTGTAGGCTATAATATGGATGGGAGTAACATTGTTAGGACGAACGTTCTTTATAATAATACATATTATTCACGTTGTAATTATTGAGGTCATGAGGTTTAATACATTATACTTTTTCTCAACGATTCAATTACTTTTATTTCTTATGCTTTTGATACCTCAAGAGACCGAAAGAAGAGTTGAGAATTGTCCTGAGCCTAATTACGAATCCGAGAGAACCTTGAAATTCTTTCTAATTAAGAAAGACAACCCCCCGTACAATACCATAAAAAAAAGAAATGGATTAGAAGATATACCAGTTGCGCAGTTGCGTGCAGTTAAAGATGCTGAAACATGCTCGCGCATAACCACTCTTTTAAACGAGAACAGTCATTGGGGTGAAGCTCAAAATGAATACAGTATCCATTTTTACCGAACAAATGACTATTATTTTGCGATATATAAAAGAAAAAAGTTTGCTTTGGGTTTAACACCATTAGCCATTTTCAATAAAGAACTTGAGTTAGTTGACTTCGTTGGCCTTTGATCAATTGGACGGAGCTAATATATCTATTCTATCTTTATAACTCGTGTCTAAAATATCCATTCTTTACTCGTTATGACCTATTTGTGATCTAATGACGTAAAAACGGGAAGAGCAGAAGGATTCTTTATTAGAACTTAATACCTACTTCAACAGCTAATAGATTACTCTTGATCGTAATGTCCTCAAATTGTGCATTCTGGTCTTTGACCATGTTCAAAAAGCCCAAGTTGAAATTTAGTCCACCGAAGAGTCGCGTATTGGGTCCAAGACTACGCTCTAAACCAGCACCAACATTTGCGGCTAAGTCAAAGCCCTTGAAATTCTCCACAATCACGGTGCTCACCTCTTCATTGGAGGTGCTCAACCTTAGCTCAGGGATCAAACCAAAATTGAAATAAAGGCGCGTATCAAGCACCACTTCATTGGTGTAAAGCTTTAGTAAGACTGGCAACTGCAAATACTCGTGTGCGTATTGCTCTGTGACCGGATTGCCCCCAATGTTAGGCACAGAAGCGCTGATGCGTGTGTCCTTGGTGGCATAATTGATGCCTGTATGGAAATAATAGTTTTCCTTGAAACCGATATCTACAAAAGCACCGAGCAAGAATTTGACGGAAGTACCGTCGCCATCGATCGAGGTGTTAGTCCCCTGTGTTCCTGTGCGCGTCATGGAAAAGGTAGGACCTACTTTGATACCGATCTTATAGTCTTGAGCATTTAGCTGTCCGAAAAGAAATATGCTGAAAACGACAGCTAGAATTGATTTTCTCATATACGTAAAAATAAATAAATACTTTTGTCATTTAAAGAGAAGAGGATGTTGAAAAGAGGAAGTTTACTAATGATCTGCATGGCGGTTTTTGCTTGTTCAAGCGATAATGCTTGTGAGCAATTTCAGGATGGGACAGGTCAGGAAATCAGTTTGGTCTTTGAAGATTTGACTCACCAAATTCATGATTTGGAAAGCATTGGAGAGATGAAGAGCTTCTTTGATGCGCATCCGATCATTCGCGATCAGTTTTTTGAATACGGTACCTTACAACCAGAAGGAGCCTTTCATGCCCAAGTGCTGCGCTTGATTACGACCCCAAAGGTCCAAGAGATCTATCGTGCATCATCAGTCGATAAGCTCGAAGAATTGCTTAATCAGCACCGCGATATCCGTGACTTATTGGTTTATCCTTATTTGTCAGCCAAGCAAGGGAGAAGTTTGTATGAGTTACATGAACTGTTCAAATCCTCTCGTATTACGAGTGTCAATAACCTAGAACAAGTGGGGATCTATCTGGCCGAACACCCCAAGGAATATGACTTATTGGCTACTGCTTTTGGGTTTTTGACTCCAGCGGATCTTGATCAGGAGAATTTCGAAACGCTAAAAAACCCATATGTCGATACCCTATATCAAGAGGTGATTCGACTCATTGATACAGGGCGCTTGCGCTTCGATTTGGATCAGGCATACGACAGGTTGTCCGTTCATTATCCAGAACATGTTGCACCCAAAGTACAGACAGTCTACTCGGGCTTCGGCAAGGATATCTTCATTTCAGATTCATTGTTAATCATAGGCCTTGATTATTACTTAGGCCCAGAGGCGTCTTTCCGACCCAATGTGTACGACTATGTCAAGTCGAGACTAACACCCCAGCATCTGGTGCCGCAGATCATGCAATTCACATCGCTGAAATTCAACAAGACAAATCGTTCAAACCGCACCTTGCTCGATGAGATGATCTACTATGGTAAGGCCCTAGAATTCTCTCGAGAGCTGCTACCCTGCGTAGACGAACACCTGATCATGGGCTACACGCCACAAGAAATGGCCAATGCCTACACCAGTGAGGCAGTCATCTGGAATTATTTTTTGGATAATGAGTTGGTCTATAGCGAAAAGCCTCTTGAGCTTACGCGTTACATCGATGAAAGACCTTCTGTACCTGAAATTGATAAGATTTGCCCTGGTCGAATTGGGCAATGGGTGGGTTGGCAGATCGTGAAAGCCTACAGAGAAGAAACAGGCGTGAGCTTTAACGAGTTAATGGAAGAAACAGACGTGCAAAAGATTCTTAGACTGTCAAAGTATAGGCCTCGTCTTCGCTAATTGCCGTTCATTGCTGATCATCCAATACCTGCGCTAGCTTAACGATCTGGAGCTTTTTGGCGTAGAGCTTTTCAGCAATGGCTCTTGCATTTTGCTTCACTGTATCAAGTGATTCTTGTTGATCCAAGAAGGGCTTGAGTTGTTCGATAAAGGCCTCCGGTTGATGTGGGTCTGTATAAAATCCGCATTGGTACTTTTCCACCAATTCTTTGGTCCATCCTGGCGTATTGACAATGGTCAGCTTTCCTGCAGCCAAACTATCGAAAAGCTTATTTGGACTATTGGTGCCCAAAACGGGAAGGTCATTGAAGCAGACATAGGTAGCGTCCGTAACATTGAGTATTCTACGGACCCCTTCCTTGTTCTGGTGCCCGATAAGCTCAACGTTGTGTAATTGTCTTTGATTGATCAGGTTTTTAATGGCACTGTACCGACTCCCTTGCCCCACGATCTTAAAGTCGATCGGTAGCGCATCCTGTTTCGCAAGGGCGGCAATATCCAGTAGAAATTCCAGGTGATTTGTTTGCCCAATACTTCCGAAATACGTGATGACAAAAGGCTGCCGCACATGGTAAAATGACATCAGTTTCGGGTCTTTCTGTTCTTTGCTGAAAAACTCACAGTCCGCCATATTAGGGATGGTGTAGACCTCCTTTTCAGGAACTACTTTTTTGATCCACTCACACATGCCCGGAGAGAGGGCGACGACCTTATCGGCTGCTTGGTAGATTTGCTTTTCATATCGAAAGAGGTAGCGTTGGATGAGTTTGTTCTTGAAGACCCCATTTCAATCCGTGCTTTTGGCCAGAGGTCGCGCACTTCAAAAATGAAAGGAATACCCTTCTTCTTTTTAAGGTAAAGCCCGATACTCCCTACGGTGAGCGGCGTTGAGGTGATGTAAGCTTTATCAATACCCTCGAGCCTTGATGCCAATCGCTTGGCTTGCCGCACAAATTTTAGAAAAGAGTAGATTCTTTTAAAGACCCCCATTTCGTTGCGATAGGGTACCGGTAGATAATGTACCGTAATACCATCAACTAGGCGTTCGCTGTAATACGTTTCGTTGTGGCTTGTGATCATCATAACCTCAAACCCTTTTTCTGCTAGACCTTTGGCTAAATAATAGGATCGGATGGCTCCTCCCTCTTGAGGGGTTTTGAAGTACTGATGAATATAAAGGAGCTTAGCCTTCAATTGCTGGTTTTTACAGTTGATTCTTTTCGTAATAACGACAAAAATGCGTGATCTCGCATGAATCACATTTCGGTCTTCGCGCTAAGCAGGTGTATCTACCATGTAAGATGAGCCAATGATGAGCCAATGGGATCACGTCTTTACTTAGGTGCTTTACCAGCTGTTTTTCTACTGCCAAAGGAGTAGATGCATTTTGGTTTACTAAACCTAAACGCTTCGAAACCCTAAACACATGAGTGTCTACCGCCATGCTAGGCTGATTCCAAACCACGGAAGTCACCACGTTGGCAGTTTTTCTTCCAACTCCTGGTAAGCGTTGTAATTCTTGAACAGTGGCAGGCAGTGTTGAATCGAATTCCTCTACCAGCATTTTACCCAAGCCAATTAAGTGCTTGGTTTTGTTATTAGGGTAGGAAACCGATTTGATGTAGGGAAACAGCTCATCGAAGTGAGTGTTTGCGAGGTGCTCTGGTGTTGGAAAGTCTTTAAAAAGCTTAGGAGTTACTTTATTGATGCGCACATCGGTACACTGTGCAGAGAGAACGACGGCAACCAGCAATTCAAAGGGGTTGCCGAAATTCAATTCCGTTTCAGCTTGTGGTTGCTTTTCGCTAAAGTAGGCTACAAACTCTTTGTATCGCTCTTTTCTTAACATCCTGCTAAAATACGACCTAATGAGAATTGAAGCCCATAAGGGCGACAATTATATCAAACCCATCTTCTGCATGCGATAAAACTCGCGGAAGCTGATCATACGCTCTTGTGTTTCGTCCCAAAGCTTGTTTGAGATAAGTGAAAAGCTTTCTCTCAAACCAATGACTGTTGGAAACTGATTGAGCCAAGGGTTCTCTTTAATGCACTTGCGCAAATTGTAGTTTGGAATGGCTGGGTTTAAATGGTGTACATGATGGATGCCAATATTTCCAGTCAACCAATTGATGAGCTTAGGTACTTTGTAATATGTGCTTCCTTTTAAGGCAGAAGTCACATAATCCCAATTCTTTTTCCAGTGTTTGTAGCCGTATTCATGCTGATGCTGCACATAGAAAAACCAGATCGCGATCACAGAGAATAACGTAAGGGTAGTCAGCTGAACGATTAAAAACTCCTTCCAGCCTAGGGTAAAGCCCAAAAGACAATAAAGCGATAGTAAGACGAGATTGCTCTTGGTTACACTTCCTTTTAATTTTTGAAAAGAAGGATACTTGATCTTGGCCAAACGGTTGTGAATAAAGATGTAATAGACGGGGCCAATTAAGAACATCACGATAGGCGAACGGTACAAACGATAAGTAAAGCGCTTCATGCGACTAAAGTTTTTAAACTCTTCAACGGTGTAGGTGGTCACGTCACCAATATCTCTTAATTCTAATTGTCCGTTGACTTTATGATGCACACTGTGCGATTGCGCCCAATACTTAAATGGAATGGCAGATACATAGCTACAAAGCTCGCCAATGATTTTCTGGGCCTTGCGATTATTGATAAATGATTGATGTCCACAATCGTGTTGAATGATGAAAATTCTCACCAAAAAGAAGGCATTGATGACGCCAAGACCTAGGGTAAGCCAATAGCTGATGTCTAAAGTTAGGTACATCAGCACCCAAATCGCTATGAAAGGGCCAAATGAATTGATCAGCTGAATAACAGCTTTTGAGGTATGTTTTTCAGTGTACTTTCTGAGCTGCTGGATTTTATCTTTTCCGAGCACAATTTTTTCTGGAGTAGTTGATTTCATTGAAAGATGAATTGCCTTTTATGTTATCGCTTAAAGCTAAATAGAATACTTGAACTTAAGAGAAAAAACAAAGCAACTCTTTTCTAGAGTTGCTTCTATACGTTATATCCTTCTAACGGATATGCTTGATTAGAGTTGTACAAATCAGCCTAACATCAACAGCATTTTACGCTGTATGCAGATGAAACGACTTGGAGTAACTTAGAATAGCATCGATTAAACGATCAGAAGGTTCTTTTTGGCATTCATCCATTGCTGTGACAACTGAACTCAATTCAGTGTAATCATCAGCGAGTTGCTCGTCAAAAAGCAAAGCCTTCTCTATTTCGATATTTTCTTCTTTTGTGGTCTCCTTGTAAATGTAGCGAACTAAATCATCTTGGGTAAAGGTTTTGATCATAGGCAATATTCTTTTTATCCATCTTTTTTCTCAAGTTGATGAGTGCATAACGCATGCGGCCCAGGGCAGTATTGATGCTCACACCAGTGGCATCAGCAATTTCCTGAAAGCTCATCTGCATGTAATGTCTCATCATCAAGACCTCTCGTTGCGAGTCTGGGAGCTCTCTGATGAGATCTCTCAACAAGGCATGAGTGTCTTCTTGTATTTGCTTCGATTCAATCGAGTGTTCTGAGAACTCCAGCGTATTGAATACGTTTGAGCCATCTTCCATGACTATGGTTGGGTGTCGCTTCGCTTTTCTAAAATGGTCTATTGCCAAATTATGGGCGATTCGTGAAACCCAGGGTAAAAACTTACCTTCTTCATTGTATCGGCCACTCTTGATCGTTTTGACCACCTTGACAAGCGCGTCTTGCATTAAATCTTCCGCCAAGTATTGATCCTTTACGATCAAATAAATGGTTGTATAGATTTTTTTCTTGTGACGATTGACCAGCGTAGAGAATGCCTCTTCGTTACCGTTTTTATAGAGCGATATCAATTTTGAATCGCTCACTTCGTACTTCCTCATGTAAGTTATGTTAGGTTAACGTAGAGGTTTATATCATATTGTGCTGGTTAGGATTAGACTTTGTTTTACTTACTGTACATTCAAATGTAGGCTTTCTGTTCAGTAAACCAAATAATTCAAAATGAAAATAGGGTTTTCCAGATGCTTACCATTCAAAATTCTGCACGTTGCAATAGAAGAACAATTTTGATGCCAGTTCTCCCTTATTGGCTTTGTAAAATTCAAGTTGATCAAAATTAACAATTGAGTGGAAGGCCCGTTATCTTTGCAAGCTTATGTCTACCACAACGATACTTTCTCAACAAACAAACATAGATGATCTTGATCCTAAGGAATTCATCATCATCAAGGGAGCCAAGGTCAATAACCTAAAAAGTCTCAGTGTTGCGATCCCAAGGAATAAATTAGTTGTGGTCACTGGCTTATCTGGTTCAGGAAAATCTTCATTGGCCTTTGACACACTGTTTGCTGAGGGGCAGCGAATGTATGTGGAGAGCTTGAGCTCATATGCCCGTCAGTTTTTGGGTAGAATGGAAAAGCCAGAGGTAGATTACATCAAAGGAGTTTCGCCAGCCATTGCCATAGAACAGAAAGTGAGTACGAGAAACCCACGTTCTACGGTGGGAACGAGCACGGAGATCTATGATTACCTCAAGTTGTTATTTGCTAGAATTGGCAAAACCATTTCACCAGTATCAGGTAAAGAGGTGCAACGAGATAGCGTGACGGGCATCGTGGATTTTATCATGGAAAAGGAAGAGGGCACCCGAATGATGGTGCTCTGTCCGTTGATCCATAAAGAAGAACGCACATTTGAACAAGAACTGAACATTTTACTTCAAAAGGGATACACGCGCGTATTGGTTGATGAACAACCGTTTTTTATTGAGGACCTGCTCAAAGAGGGTGAGCATCCAACAGAAGGAAAGATCGAGATCTTGATCGATCGAGGAGTGATTCAGCATGATGAAGATACGCAATTTCGATTTGGTGATTCTGTACAAACCGCACTTTTCGAGGGAGAGGGAGATTGCATCATTGAAATTCCTGGAGAGGGTAGGTTTAGCTTTTCAGATCGCTTTGAGGCGGATGGTATATTATTTGAAGAGCCTTCGGTCAACCTCTTCACTTTTAATAATCCTTATGGGGCATGTAAGAAGTGCGAAGGATTTGGAATGATATTAGGCATAGATCCTGACTTAGTGATCCCTGATAAGTCTCTTTCTGTCTATGAGGGAGCCATTGCTCCATGGAGGAGTGAAACCATGCGCAAGTGGTTAACGCCTTTATTGAAACACGGCATTGAATTCGATTTCCCCATTCACCGTGCTTATGAGGACTTGAATGAGGAAGAAAAAGAAGTGCTGTGGACAGGTAATAAATACTTTAAAGGGCTCGATAAATTCTTCCAATTCTTAGAATCAAAGACCCATAAAATCCAATATCGTGTCATGCTCTCAAGGTATCGGGGGAGAACAGATTGTCCAGAATGTAAGGGCACACGCCTGCGAGGAGACGCTTCTTATGTAAAGATCAAAGAACAATCGATCACCGATATTGTCTTGATGCCAGTTGAAAAAGTGCATCAATTCTTCGATGAATTGGACCTGTCTGAACATGAAGAAAAAGTAGCCGGCCGCTTGGTCAAAGAAATCAGGAATCGTCTGGAATACTTAATGCGCGTCGGCTTGGGCTATTTGACTTTGAATCGCTTAACGAATACGCTTTCTGGAGGTGAATACCAGCGGATCAAGCTGTCTACTTCACTAGGGTCAGCTCTTGTCGGTTCGATGTATATTCTGGACGAACCAAGCATCGGCTTGCATCCAAGAGATACCGATCGACTCATCTCTGTTTTGGAATCTTTAAGAGATTTGGGCAACACGGTTGTGGTCGTAGAGCATGAGGAAAAGGTAATGCGTGCTGCAGATCAGATCATCGACATTGGTCCTGATGCCGGATCGCATGGAGGAGAATTGGTTTTTCAGGGAGCACTTCCTGAAATGCTGCTGGCCGGAAATACCTACACGGCAAAATACTTGAATGGGACAGAGCGATTAGCCGTTCCAGCTCAGCGTAGAAAGTGGAAAGATCATGTATTGATCGAAGGGGCGCGAGAAAACAACCTGCAACAAATCGACGTGAAATTTCCTCTAGGGGTTCTTTCAGTAGTAACAGGAGTGAGTGGTTCGGGTAAGTCAACGCTGATCAAGCGCTTACTTTATCCATCGGTAGGCAAGCTATTAGGTACAGTCGGTGAGCAAACCGGTAAAATGACTGGGCTTGGAGGAAACTACAAAAGCATTACACAAGTTGAATTTGTAGACCAGAATCCTATTGGTAAGTCCTCTCGTTCGAACCCGGTGACCTATGTGAAAGCCTATGATGCCATTCGAGCGCTCTTCACAGATCAACTCTTGGCCAAACAGCGCGGGTACAAACCGGCCTTCTTTTCTTTCAATGTAGATGGTGGGCGTTGTGAGACCTGCCAAGGTGAAGGGATTGTGAAAATTGAAATGCAGTTCATGGCTGATATTCAATTGACCTGTGAAAGTTGCAAAGGGGCACGTTTTAAGAACGAAATTCTAGAAGTCACTTATAAAGACAAGAACATCTCAGAGGTACTCGAAATGACCATTGACGACGCCATCGAATTCTTTGCAGAGGAGAAAGCGGTGATCAATAAATTGATCCCTTTACAAGAAGTTGGTCTTGGTTATATTCGTCTGGGACAATCTTCAAACTCACTAAGTGGTGGTGAGGCGCAACGCGTGAAGCTCGCTTATTTCTTAGGAAAGGGAAAGAGTAGTAATAAAGACCATGTCTTGTTCATTTTTGATGAGCCAACGACTGGGCTTCATTTCCACGATATCGCCAAACTGATGCGTTCTATCAATGCGTTGATCGAACAAGGGAATTCAGTAGTGATCATTGAGCATAACACGGAGGTCATCAAAATGGCCGATTGGATCATTGATCTAGGTCCTGAAGGTGGAACCAAAGGGGGAACCATCTGTTTCGAGGGAACGCCAGAAGAGATGCTCAAGGAAAAGGATACCAATTACACGGCCAAGTACTTGGCGGAGGTATTGTGATGCGTTATGTCATGTTGCATCCGTTTTAGCATATCGTTTCGTTGTAACAGATCCTGAAACAAGTTCAGGATGACGTACGAAATATTAGTTTTCGTCATTCCGAACTTGTTTCGGAATCTTTAAATTAGAATATGGCGAAAGGCGGTAGTGTTTATTTCATGTCTAATAAAAACCGTACCGTCATCTATATTGGAGTAACCTCAGATTTAATTTCTAGAGTGATTCAACACAAATTGGGAAAGGGTTCAACTTTTACCAAGAAGTATAACTGTACAGATTTGATTTATTATGAAGCCTTTTACTCTATAGAGGAAGCAATAGCCAGAGAAAAACAATTGAAAAACTGGCATAAAGAATGGAAGTGGAATCAGGTAAGAGCCTTTAATTCGGAACTCAAGGACTTGTCCGAGTCCATTGGGATAGACTTTGAACATGATTTGTAAACTTTTATAAAGAATCTTTATTGAATCCATACAGGTTGGGTATAATGCTGTAGAAAATGCTCTTTAGATCCCACTTCTATCAGAAAAGAGCCCGTTTGATCTTCTCGATTAGGTGGGTTTTTAAACAAGTTCAGGATGACGTATGAAATATTAGTTTTCGTCATTCCGAACTTGTTTCGGAATCTTTGGAAATAGTCTCTGAAACGAATTTAGGCTGACTCTTTTTGCGGTGTAGGCTTCCTAAAAACTACCCCCGCTACATTGGCACTCACGATTAATGCAGCACCGATCAATTTGGAGCTGTTCATCTCCTCATTTAGGAAGAAATAACTGGTTACCATAGCGATCGGCGTCCCTAAATAAAAGATTAAGCTGGTATTGGTTGGATCCAAATAAGTTGTTGCTCGAAGCCAAAGGGTGTGTGCGCCTACCGTGCAAACAACACCTAAGATGCCCAAAAACCACCAGTCTTGATTGGTCAAATTCCAGTTCGATTCGGAAATGAAGATCAAAAATATAGGCAAGGCGAAGGCATACTGCCCAAAGGCACGTACCATCGAATTGATCTTTTGATGCTTCTGCTGCTGAAAAGGAAGTAGCGCAAAGAAAAAGGCGCTGGACAATCCGACCAGGATGCCTGCCGTTAAGTTGTTTGTTACGCTGAACTCTGGTACAATTAGTAGGATCCCCAAAAGGGCAATTAACACAGTGATCAGCTGAATTGATTGCGGTTTTTGTCCCTTGATTAGCCAATTTAAGTAGATCATGTGAATACCAAATGAGGAGACCGAAAGAATGGCCATGCTAGGTGTGGAGAGCTTTACGCTGATAAAATAGGTGATCCAATGTGCGCCGAATAAGGTGCCGATCCAAGCCAGTGCTTTCCACTCGGAACGATTCAATTGCCGAAGGCGCTTACTCGTGGCGATCCAAAAGAGAAAAGTTCCACCAATAGTTAGTCTTACCAGGCCGATGGTAATGGCGTTCGCAGACACTTCTTTAATAAAAAGTGGGGTGATGCCGAAAATAAATACAGCAATAAGCCCTTCGATGTAATAGCGTTTGCTCAACAGCTGTAAGGTAAGTAACTCTTGAAATAAAAAATGCAGCTAATTGTGCTACTTTTCTTCTTATTCTTTAATCAAGCCCTTACGCTTCAAAATCGTTTCGACAAACTTGACTTCGTTCTGGGTTTTGAAGACGTTGTGTGGAAAAAGCATGAGTTGCGCCTTGCTGATCACTAATACAAACTGGTTCTTATCAACCCAAGCCCTTTTTACTTGATCCCATTTTAAGGGCATGCCTTGCTTTGAATTGATCTTGATCAAGATCTGGCGACTATCAATTTCGTACGATAGTTTTTCGAATAACTGCTTGCTTTGCTCCAATTGGGTAACCCCAGCAAATTGGATGACCCAAAAAAGAATGTAGAGGGACAAAGCGATCAAAGCACCTATCCACCACCAATTGGATGGCACAACAAATGTCATTGCTGAAATTGCTGCCGCAATTAGAAATACCCACCACTGATCTCTCAATACATTCTTCAAACCGGCTTTCATATAAGCCTTTTTGTCTAGCGCGTATTTCTTTGTTTTAACTATCATAATTCGTCTTCCTAAGCACAGTGTCTAAAAAGGAACACAAACATAATGATCAAAACGAAGGCTTCCACTATGAGGACTAAAAAATTGCGTTTGTTCTTCGCCAATTACGTTGCTGCTTTTAAACTAATATCCAGACTTTTTATCGAATGGGTAAGTGCTCCAACGGAAATATAGTCTACTCCGGTTTCGGCAATGGCTTTAATGGTTGCTTCGGTTATGCCACCGGATGCTTCCGTTTCTGAGTGGTTGGCAATAATTTCCACAGCTTCTCGCATCTCAAGGGTGCTCATGTTGTCTAGCATGATGCGGTCTACTCCTCCTACGGTTAAGGCTTCTTTGACTTCGTCCAAATTGCGTGTTTCAACCTCAATTTTCAAGGAGAGTCCTTTTTCTTTTAGATATTGTTTTGTGGCATTAACCGCTGCGGTAATTCCTCCTGCAAAGTCATTGTGGTTGTCTTTGAGCATGACCATGTCAAACAGACCGTAGCGATGGTTCACTCCTCCTCCGATCACCACTGCCCACTTTTCAAGCATGCGCATGTTGGGGGTAGTTTTTCGCGTATCAAGGAGTTTTGCTTTGGTGTGCTTAATTAAACTATTCAGTTGATGTGTTTTTGTGGCAATGCCACTCATGCGTTGGATACAATTCAGAAAGAGGCGCTCACCACTTAAAATAGCATGTACTTTTCCTTGTAATCGCATGATCACATCCCCTTTAGCAACGCTATCTCCATCCGAGACAAGCTGCTCAATTGTTATTTCAGGATCTAGCTTTTTGAAAATAGGGGCAGCCAATTCAAGACCTGCAATTACGCCATCCTCTTTCATCACGAGGTACGCTTTTTGTTGAGATACTGCAGGAATCGACGCTAATGTAGAGTGGTCACCTGTGCCGAGGTCTTCTTCAAATGCTTGATTGATAAATTCGTTGATGGCCTTGTCTGTAACATAAGGAGGTCTCATGATTCAAAAGTACAACGAAGAAGTGATTTTAGGGCTAACGTTCTTTGGTGAACTCAATACGAAAGATTTTGTATGTGTCTTCGAATTTTTTTGCCCGCATAACCAGGCGATAAGATGAAGAGGAAGTCACAAAATCGCCGATAGCATAGATCAAGTCTTGCGCCCCATTTTTGCCGTCATGAACAAAATCAAATTGGGTTGCACTATTATCTTGAAAGAAGTTCTTTAAAACGGCCTCGGCTTGATTCTTACTATATTCCTTGCGGTTTCCATCGATCTTGATCTCAACTTTATCAAAGAGATGGTCTCCTAGGCCGCGTGAACTGTTGGCTCTAACAATTCCTTCGATCTCTTCAAAATAGACTTTATAATTCAATTCTTCTTGGGCAAAAGAAGTCGTAAAGCTACTCAAGAGCAGAAGAAGGGTGAATATGACCTTTGAAGAGTACATTTGATTACAAGCGCTTAATGAGCAACGAAAATGATGCCAGAACCTGCGCTTTTCGATTTGTTGTACCTCAAATTAATACAATTGCTTTGCAGGGGCAAACCATCTCATAATATTTATATTTGAGGTATGAATAAAAAAGTACTTCTGATGATCCTGGATGGTTGGGGTTTGGCAAAAGATAAATCCGTTTCTGCCATCGATAAGGCCAATACGCCATTTGTTGATAGTTTATATAAAGAGTATAGCCATAGTAAGCTCGAAGCCTCAGGTTTGGCTGTCGGTCTACCAGAAGGTCAAATGGGAAATTCAGAAGTTGGTCACATGAATATTGGGGCAGGACGAGTTGTTTATCAAGATTTGGTGAAAATCAATAAAGCGGTAGAGAGTGGCGAGTTAGCGAAAAACCCAACCTTGTTAGGGGCGCTGCATTACGCGAAGTCGAATAATAAAAAAGTCCATCTTATGGGTTTGGTCTCTGACGGAGGGGTACACTCTCATATTGATCATCTGATTGGTTTAATGAAGATCTGTCATGATTTAGAGATTACTAATGCCTTCGTACATGCGTTCACCGATGGACGCGACACTGATCCAAAAAGTGGCTTGGGCTTTCTAAAAGAAGTAAAGGACCTTGAAGAAAAAAGTGGTGTCAAGATCGCTTCGATTACTGGGCGCTATTTTTCGATGGACCGAGACAAAAGATGGGAGCGTGTGAAATTGGCCTATGACGCGATGGTGAATGGGATTGGGCAACATACGGAGGATGTGCTTGCGGCCGTAGAGGCTTCTTATCAAGAGGGTGTAACGGATGAATTCATCAAGCCCATCATTGCTACTGAAAATGGGGAAGCAATCGCTACAATTGGAACCGATGATGTTGTGATCTGCTTCAATTTTAGAACGGATCGTGGTCGTCAGATCACACAAGTGCTGACACAAATGGATGTCCCTGAAGAAGGAATGCAAAAGCTAGACCTCAATTACGTGACCATGACCAATTATGATGAAACCTTTGAGGGGGTACAGGTCGTATTTGATAAAGATAATTTGGTACAAACCTTAGGTGAGGTGTTGGCCAATGCAGGCAAAAAGCAGATCAGAATTGCAGAAACAGAGAAATATCCTCATGTTACTTTCTTTTTTAGTGGAGGTAGAGAGACTGAATTTGAAGGAGAGAAGAGATTGCTTTGCCCTTCACCGAAGGTAGCCACATACGATCTACAGCCAGAAATGAGTGCCGGGGATATCCGAGACGCGATAATCCCTGAATTGGAAAAGGGAGAAGTAGACTTTACTTGTTTGAATTTTGCGAATGCGGACATGGTTGGCCATACTGGAGATTTTAAGGCTGCGGTCAAGGCCTGCGAAACGGTAGATGCTTGTGCAAAGGCGGTGATCGATGTTGCTCTTGCGAATGACTATACCACGATTGTGATCGCTGACCACGGAAATTCAGATGTTATGATCAACCCAGATGGTTCGCCAAACACAGCACATACCACCAACCTCGTGCCTTGTGTTTTAGTCGATAAAACCTTTAAACCAACCATTCAAGATGGAAAATTGGGAGATTTGGCACCGACGATACTTAAATTAATGGGGATTGAAAAGCCTCAGGAAATGACAGGTAACCAATTGATATGAAGAACTTGACCTTGCTACTATGGCTCATGGTGTTGATTTCTGCATGCTCTACTGAAGAGTTAGAAGAGCGTGCTAAGGTGGAGGCATATTTCGACCTTGAGGGAACACTCGATACCGTTCTTGAAGATCTCATTGTTCAAAATGCACGGTTAGAGAAAAAGACCGTCATCAATGAGCAAACGGAAAGGGTTATGTTGACCCTCGATTCCTTGATGGCGTGGAAGCTTCAGCTCGAAGTGTTTTATCAATCGGACATCAATAAGGTAGGTTTATTGAATAGCTACGAGATCGATACACTGCAGGCTTTTGATGGCATACAAAAGGTGGTCTACCAAACCAAAAAAAAGTCAGACTTTGTAAAGACAATGGAATGCAGCTTTCGAGACGGGAAACTCTTTGTGGTGCGCATAATTTCTTCAGATGAAAACCTTGTCTATAAGATTAATAATGAATTGACCTTACACTTTAACCACTTCAAACGTAAACTGGCGCTTGATCATTTCTCTATCCAGACCAAAAAAGAAATGATCTTCAAAAAGCAGATGGATGTTCAAGTGGAAGGAGAGGTTGTGCTGCCTTAAAGCCTAAATAGGGCTTCAATCAGGCTTACATTCTCATTGCCCTTTTTAACTAATAATAGAGGAATGTCACTATCTTCCATCACCAACTTTTCTGCTACACTACCAATCAATAAGGCAGCGGCACCAGAGCGCCCTTTCGAGCCTAAGATGATCAGATCCACATCTTGTTCCTTTGCAGTAATGTAGATCTTATCGGCCGGGTGGATGTCGTCATCAAGGGCAAATGTGTTATCGAAATCAACGCCTTCAAGGTCAAATTTTCTAAAGAACTTTTTACACTCTTTTTTAGTATTCTCCAGCATGATCTCGGCAAACTCTTCATAGGTTTTACCGGATTTATAATATCCTTTGGGCACCTTGTAGACATGGTTACTCAGAATTTTTGCTCCGGTGCTTTTCTGAATAGAAATGGCAAGGTTAAAGGCCATTTCCGCATATTTAGAATAATCAACCGGGATCAAGATGGATTCCAATTTGTCAGTAGGTTTTTCAGGGACAAATAAAACAGAGCAGGAAGAAGCTTTGGCTACTTTTTTAGAATTAAGTCCTGAACCACTGAGGGAGTTTTTTCTTCCTAAAACGATGAGATCTACACGCTTTACTTTGGCCCATTTCAATATTTCTTCGGTGACGTGTCCTGCATGGGCTTCAATTTCCATGCTCAGGCCTTCTATGTCATCAAAACAATTACTGATGGTTTCTTCCATTTCCTTTTCCAAGGTCTCATCAACAGGGGCAACAACGTCACCATATTTCTCAATAATATCATCAGGGAGCTCCAGCGTAGAGGCGACATGAAAAAAATAGATGGCTTCTATTTGAAAAGAACGCGCTACTTGACAGGCATATCGTACTACATGCTGATCCATTTCAGTCAAATCTAGACCAACGAGCATGCGTTTATAATTCTCAATTGTATTCATGGCTCTACTTCTTGTGTTATGAAGATATCGAATTCTATTGCTTGAACCCATAGACTATTGAACTTTTTAATGAGCGGTTATTGGGTACTTTTCTTTTCCAGCGTTTTTTGCTTCTTACCTTTGCCGAAAAATAGGGGTTTGGGAAAACAAAAATTCTTTGCGGGATTGAAAGAGAAATGGAACATACGATCAAATTTTGATCTCTTGGCCATACTCATTGTATTTGCAATTAATGGATCATTTGCAGCTTGGGTTGCTAACCCAATCACCAACTTCATTGGATTAGAAAGAGCAACTACGATTGGATACATCTACTGGCCTGTCAGAATTCTGTTGGTTTTTCCTATTTATCAGTTGACCTTGCCCTTGATCGGATGGTGCTTTGGACAATTCAAATTCTTTTGGGCTTTTGAGAAAAAGATGTTTCAGAGAATGGTAGGGAAGTCCAAAAAACAAAATATCGATCATTAGGAACCGAGCCGCAGGCTTTTTGTCAGTTTGAGACACTGGATTATCTTTGGGAAGTGAATAACCACATTAAACAGATTTTGAAAGAACATGCGCTGCGATTAACGCAAAGCAGGGCTGATGTTGTGTCTATTTTTTTAAATCGTTCCGTGGCAATCGCCCATGGCGACATAGAAATGGAACTGGATGGAAAATACGATCGGGTCACCATTTATAGAACCCTCAAATCATTTCTAGACAAAGGCCTTATCCATAAGGTGCTTGATGACAGCGGCGTAATGCACTATGCGCTTTGCGACGATGCATGCACAAGTACCGGGCATCATCACGATCATATTCACTTCAAGTGTAATACCTGTGGTGAGACCACCTGTTTAGATCATGTGCAAATTCCAGATGTGAGATTACCTAACGGTTTTAGTTTCAATGAAGCAAACTACCTGATCAGCGGGGTTTGTAAGAAATGTAATCAGGCTTAAGAAACTAGCTCTTTTTCTTCGATATCATTGGGCCAAACGACACCGTCTGGCAGATCAGGAATGATCGGTTGCTCTGGTCGCTTGAAGCCTCCATCATTATTTCCATTCGGCTTTCTTCGTTTTCTTTTCATCAACCGAATGCTGAGGTAGGTAAGTATACCATAGGTAAGCACCATAAGGAATATGTCCCAATAGAAACTCTTCATTTATTGAATATACAAAGAATGTAGATGAATTGTTCGGCTAGAGAACAAAGAAGATCAGCCAGACAATGACAAAGATGGGAAGTAAAATAGGAATCGAGTACCTCAAAATATAGCCAAAGAACGAAGGCATATGAATACCAGTTTGTTCAGCAATGGACTTCACCATAAAGTTTGGTCCATTTCCTATATAGGTCATTGCGCCAAAAAACACAGCGCCAACTGCAATGGCTGTCAGATTGATGACAGATTCTGTATAAGTTCCTCCTGCAGCATAAGCTTGCACATCGGCAATCACATTAATACTACCGCCTTGTGAGGCTAGTGCAGCTGCCAGAAAGTTCAAATAAGTAGGGGCATTGTCTAGGAAACCTGAAAGGAAACCAGTTCCCCAATACAGTGAGTTAGCGCCGATCATTGCCGCTCCCGTTTCCGATTGTGCAAATTCGCTGACAAGTGCCAAGGCAGGCATCATCGTACTAAAGATGCCAACGAATATGAAGGCAACCTCACGGATAGGTTCAAAGTTAAATTCATTCCCACTAAGGGCTTTTTTATTGGCAAGCCTGAAAGACAGAAAACCGACAGTAAACATGATCAATTCACGAATAAAGGAGAATTTCATGCCATCATATTCGATAGCCGGCACACCCTCGATCACATTTGGGTCTATGAAAACTGAAATGATAATAATGCCTAACCAAAGGAAGTTTTTGCTACCAATTAAGGTGGTTTTGTTTGTATAAACAGGGGTTTCATCTAAATAGTCCAAGTCCTTATTCCGCTTGTCGAAGAAATAGAAGATGCCAGCCAACACGATGAGCGCAAAAGCCCAAGGCAGCAAATTGTGGACTAAGGTCCACTCAAACGGTACTCCTTTTAAGAAGCCTAAGAACAAAGGAGGGTCGCCAATAGGAGTCAAAGCACCACCAATATTACTCACCATAAAGATGAAAAAGATGATATGATAAGGTTGTATCCTACCTTTATTGAGTCGTATGTAAGGTCTTATCAGCAACATGGATGCGCCTGTAGTACCAATAAAATTAGAAACTACTGCCCCGATCAAAAGAAGGGTAATGTTTGCCATGGGAGTCGCTTGCTTATCCACATTGATCATGATACCTCCAGAGGCTATGTAGAGGGAACTCAAAAGGGCAATGAATTGAACATATTCAGCCAGCGCATGCACAGGAGCATGGGTGTCGTTCAAAACAAAGAGGTAGTACAGTACCACGATACAGGCGAGAACAACAGCAATTAAGGGGTAATTCTTATGCCAGAAATGTTCGTAGAACAGAGGGCCAGTTGCGATCATGCCCAATAAAAGGACAAATGGAATAACTGTCCAGCCAGGAGGAGCATGCCCGTGATCCTCTTCAGCAGCATTTTCATCACCATGGTCACTTTCTTCATGTTGCTCCACGTCAGTAGAATGATCTTCCTGCCACTCGATGCCTATTGGAACAGGAACACTTGCCTTTGCTTGATGGGCATAGGCAAACATCATAGTTGTGAAAATGAATAGTAATGATAAGCTGCGTCTCATGTAATTTTGAAGTGGCGCTAAAATATATCCCTCATTTAATTTACCAAATTGCCAATGATATCCAAGGCTGATAAACAGGATAGCAGGCACAATGATAAGGAATCGATTGATATCTACTGCATTGGGAAGATTAACTTTTTATGAAAACCCTACCATTTTGCCTGCACAGGAATCCCGTGTTGCTCCAGTAACCGAGGCTAAACAATTGTTTTTGCCCTTACTCCTCAAAACACCCATAAAGGCAAAAATTAAGGCTTCTTTGTAGTCGATGAGGCTAGCGGTAGGAATTGAAACTGATCCATGAAACGTTTGCCTCAAGGCCTCGATGAAGAATAGATGGTATGTGCCACCGCCCGTGATCAGGACGGATTCCTCTTTTGATAAATGTTGATTGAGCGCGAGGCCAATTTGCTTGGCGGCGTGCAGCACATAAGTATGCAAGCGATCTTGAATGGAAATATTGTCATCAGCAATCAATGAGAGCCAATCTCTATGGAAGTCTTCAATACCCAAAGATTTAGGGATTTCTTTTTCATAATAAGTGAGCCCATTTAGTCTCTCTAATAGGCCGTGATTTTGCTGACCTGATTGTGCGAGTTTGCCATTTTCATCAAATGCTTTACCTGTCAGTTTTGCCAAATAATTGAGGGCCATGTTAAAAGGCATTACATCGAAGGCCAGTCGCTTCTGATTTTTTCTGAAGGAAACGTTGGCTATTCCCCCCAAATTGAGGCAAGCAGCATGGGCTCCAAAAAGTAATTCATCTCCAATGGGCACTAAAGGTGCTCCTTGGCCATCTAATTGGATGTCTTGGCTTCGGAAATCATAAATGACTGGTGTCCCGGTCTGCTCATGGATTTTTCGACCGCATCCTATCTGTAATGTGATTCCTTTCTGAGGCTGATGGAAGATCGTATGACCATGTGAAGCAATAAAATCCATAGACTCCTCCTGAAAATGCATATTGATTTGCTCACCGATAAAAGCACCGAGTTGTTGGTCTAAGGCAGTTAATTGAGCGGCATCCATGTGGATACCCTGTTCCAATGCATTCGTAAGTTTTGCTGGATAGGGAACACAAATTGCTTTTTGCATCTTAAAGCTCCAGCCCGCTTGGTTTAATTCAAATGTTACGAGCGCTAAATCAAGTCCATCTAAAGAAGTGCCTGACATGGCGCCAAGAACGCTAAATTTTGATGTTACCTTTGTTATGGACATACTTACCGATTTGAATAATGAACTTAGCGATAGATATAGGGAATACAAGTATCAAAGCAGCAACTTTTCTCAATGACGAACTCCTTGAACTTCATCGTTTGGATGAACTTTACGAGCTCGAGTCGTTGATTGAGAGGAACACATACGATGCCATTTCGGTCTGTTCAGTTAGACAAAGTAGGCAGCAGTTATTGGCTCAGGTTAGCGGATTAGAACAGGCTTTTTTCTTATCCATAGATAGTGCTATTCCGATCGAGGTGTCCTATGACACGCCGGATACCTTGGGTATGGATAGGCTCGCTGCGGCCATTGGTGCCCATGTTTTATACCCGAATAAGAGCGTTTTGATCATCGATTTAGGTACCTGCATCACTTACGATCTTGTTCATCAAGCAACTTTTCAAGGAGGGTTGATCTCTCCAGGGATGAACATGAGGTGCCGTGCTATGCATGAATTTACGGCTAATTTGCCCTTGGTAAAGGCTTCAGCATCAGCCGAATTGATTGGAAAATCAACGGTAGAAAGTATGAGCAAAGGTGTTTTTTTTGGCGTTTTGGGTGAATTAGAGCACCATGTCTCTCAATTATTGTTAAAAATTCCTGATTTAAAGGTGATTATGACTGGAGGAGATGCCCATTTATTTGAATCTAAAATAAAATCTGACATCTTTGTAGCCCCTCAAATAGTGCTGGTTGGTATGAACGGGGTTTCGAGGTACAATGCATAATAAATTAGTCATCATTTTTGCCCTGTTTATGGGCATTTTTACATATAACTCGGCGCTTGCTCAAAACGCGCAGTCAGCATATTCAATTTATGGATTGGGTGATGTGAACTGGGGAGGTTACTCTCATAATACCAGTATGGGAGGCTTTGGTATTACCTATAATGCACGACACTTCTTAAATAATATTAATCCCGCCCTGGGTGCTTCAAATTTAGAGGCGGTTTTTCAAATTGGTTCGGCAGTAGATATTCGTAACCATTCAAATGGCAGCCAATCCTATTCAAGAACGACAGGAGGCTTAAAAGACTTTGGTTTTAATGCTCCTATTGTACTTGGTAGATGGAACATGGGCTTGAGCCTACAGCCGTACACCAATGTTGGTTATGGTTTCACCGTTTCTAGTCCCGGGCCAGAAAATTCTACGGCCATAACGGAAGTTTCTGGAGGAGGAGGTATTGATCAAGTGAGTTTGAACAATTCGGTGCGCTTTGGAAATTTGTTGTTAGGCCTTCGTTTAGACTATATCTTTGGTTCTATTCAAGAAGAAGACCGATTTTTTTTACAAGGCTTACCACAGACAGCATTTAGTAACTCTGTTGTGAATGGAAATGCAACATTCAGTCAGGTAACAGGCTCATTAGGAGCGGTTTATAAAATGTTGGTTGGAGAGTTTAGGTACATTAACTTTGGTGGTTATTATCAGCCTCAATATAACTTGAGACAACGATCGTTTGTCACGCTTGAAAACCAAACTAGCAATGGTGGTGTTTTTAGTACCGATACCTTGATCAACAACGTAGATACTCAACTGACAATTCCTCAGCGCATAGGTTTAGGGGTTAGTTATGAAATTGCACGTAAAATTGCTGTTGGGATTGACTTTCACACCCAAGATTGGACGCAATACAGGAGATCGGATGGCCAGCCGAATGAAAATTTAGGAGAAAGCTACCGTATTGCCGTTGGTGGAGAATTATTACCTGATTTTCAATCTACGAGTAAAATCAAAAGAATTACTTATAGATTCGGCTTTCATTATGAAAAAACGCCATATAAGATAGCAAATAACACTGTTGAAGATCTTGGCATAAGTTTTGGAGCTTCTTTCCCATTGAATGCTGTTTGGGGCTTAAGTCATGTCACATTAGGTGGCACATTAGGACAAAGAGGCTCTATTTCTGACGATTTGGTCAGAGAAAGATATATAAAAGTATATTTGGGGTTCAGTTTACAGGATGTAACCTGGTTCTCTAAAACAAGATTTAACTAAAACTACGATAATTATGAGACTGAAAGCTCTATTCATTGTGATGATGATGGTAGTAGGATTTGGCGCTTCGGCACAATTTACTTGGCCTGAAGATCCAGAACAGAGAAGTGATGCACAAACTTTGTGGACCCTGTTTGATGATAGTTACAAACAAGGAGACTTCGATGCTGCGAAAGCAAAATTAGAAGTATTGCTCGAAAAATATCCTTCGATCAGCGAATCGCTTTACATCAATGCAATTAAAGTATACAAGGATTCTTTTAAGAACACCAAAGACAATGCTGAACAAATGGCAAATGCGCAAAAGGTCATGGACCTTTATGACATGAGGTATGCGCAATACCCCAATTCTAAGGCAGAGGTGATCGACCGACAGGCGAATGATGCATTCATGTTCTATTACAAAGAGTCAGACAAAACACGCTATATCCTTGATCTGTTCGATGAGGCTTATGGGTTAATGGGCAATGAAGCGATTTACAGCTTAGGTAGATACAATATGAACATGGCTGTGATCGGCTATGCAAGAAATATTGGTATTTCTGATGAAGAGATCCTTAAGATCTACGATCGTTGTACGGTACATATTGATTATCAGATCGCAAAGGCGAAAAGCGCAGGTAAATCCACCAAGAGGTATGACCAGATCAAAGACTTCATCGACGAGAAGTTGGCTGACCTTGGTTTGATCGACTGTGACTTCATTGTTGATAAATTGGTGCCAGAATTCGAAACCAATCCAACGGATGCAGAGTTGGCCAATAAGATTTTCGTTTTTGCTTTCGACGGAGGATGTACCGACGCTGAGTGGTTTACTAAAGCCGCAGAAGTTGTGTTCGATAGCAATCCTAATTATGGCGTAGGTTACATGTTAGGAACCAAATTTGGCGCTGATAAGGATTTCGAAAAATCTAAGGAGTATTTCATGAAGTCAATTAAATTGACTGACGACAATACAGATAAAGGGAAAGCCTTGAAGCAATTGGCGACTACTTTTAGAATTCAAGGGGATAAAGCGGAGGCAAGAAAATATGCCATAGAGGCAGCTGAGGTAGATCCTACATTGAAAGAGGATATGTTCATCATGATTGGTGATATGGTGTTCGGTTCTTCTGAATGTGACGGAAAAGTAAGTCAGGTAGATGATAGAGCAAGATTTATCGCTGCCTATGATTACTACCTGATGGCAGGAAACGGACCTGTTGCTAAGCTCAAGCAAAATTCAGCAATGCAGCAGTTCCCTACAATTGGTGATATATTCACAGTGAATAAAGAAGAAGGGCAATCTATTAAAGTAGGTTGTTGGATTCAGAAAACAGTAGCCTTGAAAAAGCGCCCTACTGAATAAAAGAAAAACTAAACCAATAAAGTGGTCTTCTTCGTTATCGGAGAAGACCGTTTTTTTATGAGTCGTGCAACGTTAAACATATGGTTAATCCTCCAGCTGATTTTATTCTCAGCTTGTAGCACTGAGCAAAAGAAGTTGGCAGAAATGGAGGAATATCAAGGCCCTGTTTTTGAATCAACGGGTGTTGAAGTGTTGATGAGCGATTCTACCCTTTTGAAAGTAAGGCTCACCGGCGCTCGACAGATTCAACATCAAAATGGCGACTTGGAATTTCCTGAAGGCATTAAAGTCATCTTTTATAGCCGACTGGGTGTTGCGATTTCTGAGATTACAGCGCAAGAAGGCTTCAAAGCGGCCGATAGTAATATCTATCGGGCAAGAGGAGATGTGCTGGTACGTGACTTGGTGGAAAATAAAAACCTGAGTTCAGAGGAGCTTTTCTGGGACCCTGAAAAACAGTTGATCTACACGGATAAATTCGTAACCATTGAGACACCTGAAGAGCTAGTATTAGCCGAAGGGCTAAAAGCACCCCAAGATTTCTCAACTTACGAATTGATTAACCCGAGAGATAGTGAAATCATAATTAGAGAAAATGAAGAATTTAGGTGATACCATACTTTTTTCTTTGTGTGTTGTCTTTTTTGTCATTGGCGTACACCTGACCATGACCTGGGGAATTACTTATTCCTATTTCTTTTTCATGGTATCGCTGAGTATGCTATTTTTAGTAAGGTATAGAAGCGCCAAAAGAAAAGAGGCCGAGGAACAGGCAAAACCAAAAGCCCGCAAGCGAAAACGTTAATGGATCCATATAACCTGAGCATCATATTAGTCACTCTAGGCTTTTCAGCATTTTTTTCCGGTACGGAGATCGCTTTTATTTCCGCCAATAAGCTTCAGGTTGAACTTGAAAGCCAACAAGGAAAGTTGGGTGGTCGGATCATGGCCTTTTTTACCCAAAAGCCATCCAGATTGATCAATACTGCCCTCGTCGGTAATACCATTGCCTTAGTGATCTATGGTATCTATATGGCCTTTTTTCTAGAACCGCTCATTGAGGCAAAATTACCAGAGCCAATCAATTCAGGCACATCGGTGGTGCTGCTTCAAACCATACTTTCAACGATCATTGTGTTGATCACAGCAGAGTTTACACCAAAAAGTATTTTTCTCATTAACCCCAATAACCTGCTCAATATCCTATCCATTCCGATCATGATGATCTTTATTGTCATGTTCCCCTTGGTGTGGCTCATTGAACAAATGTCGAAGTTCATCATCATTTTTGTGCTCCGTCAACCCTATTCGGAAGATAAACAGGTTTTTGGACTAACTGACCTTGGTAATTACATCAATAGAAACGATGAGGCTAATGTCAAAGAAGCAAAGGTCGAGCTGGACACGAAAATTTTTAATAATGCCTTAGAGTTTAAAACGATCAAAGTAAGGGAGTGCATGATTCCAAGAACAGAGATCTCAGCGGTAGACATTGAGGATTCAATAGAAGATTTGAAAGAAGAAGTGATTGAAAGTGGGCATTCTAAAGTACTCGTTTACCGAGAAACGATAGATGACGTGATCGGCTTTTGTCATATTCAAGACCTGTTTAAAAAGCCTGATCAAATTTCGGATCTGCTCAAGCCGATCATTATTGTACCTGAAACCGTTTTAGCAAACGAGCTCTTGATACAGTTTATACAGGAGCGCAAGAGCTTAGCCCTTGTCGTCGATGAGTTTGGTGGTACCAGTGGAATTGTCAGCATGGAAGATGTGATCGAAGAGATCTTCGGTGAGATTCAGGATGAGCATGATGACGACGAGGATTGGGTAGAACAAAAAATAGACGAGTACAATTACATTTTAAGTGCCCGACATGAGATCGATTATTTGAATGATTCTTATGGTTGGCAAATTCCTGAAGGAGAATATGACACCTTAGGTGGCTTCATCTTGTCTATTACGGAAGATATTCCAGAAGTCCATGAGGTAGTTGAGTCACCACCATATAGCATGAAAATTATGACAATGGAAGATACCAAGATCAACAATGTCATGTTTACCATTGCGCAGAGGCAAGAAGACTGATTTTAAGGCAGTTTTGTCTCATTTTTCCTTTGATTTTAGTGGATATTTAAAGTATGTTTGCGCCTATTTAAAATTTGTATAGATGGCAATTATCAATACGCTGCGTGAAAAGATGGGACGACTCCTTGTAGTCGTAGTGGGTTTATCCATATTAGCCTTTGTTGCGGGAGACCTTTTAGGTCCACAATCTTCAATTTTAGGAACGAATAAACGAGAGGTTGGTGAGATCGACGGTGAGTCCATCTCTCAAGAAGAATATGCAATCATAGTCGATAATTTGAAGCGCTATTACGGCATTTCTACGTCTAATGAAAGCACCATGCAATTTGTTAGAGATCAAGCCTGGGATCAGTTAGTTCGTGACATTGCTTTTTCAAAAAAGCTAGAAGAACTCGGCCTAGAGATCAGTACAAACGAAAGAATTGATATGGTGCAGGGGAAAAACCTTTCGCCGACCATTCAGAATTTCTTTATGCAGCGTTTGGGAACAACAGATATCAATACGATCAAAGGGTACCTTCAATCGTTAGATTTTGATCCTAATGAGCAATTCATATTTGCGAATGCGGAGCAACAAGCCATGGTGAGCAGAAGAATGCAAAAATTCACTAATCTGATCTCCAAAACTGAATATGCGACGCTTGAAGAAGCAAAGAGAAGATATAGAGAGCAATTGGCTTTCTTGAATGTGGATTATGTGTATGTGCCTTTCTCTTCTGTTACGGATGAGCAAATCGGCGAAATCACTGATGCAGAAATCACAGCATATCTCAATGCACATAAAGAAGACTACACGGTAGAAGAGACAAGATCTATTGATTTCATCACTTTCCCTGTGGTGCCATCAGCAGATGATTCAGCATCTTATCAGGCACAGATGGAAGATGTAGTCAGAAGATTCAACGATCCTGAGAATAACGATTCGACTTATGCGATGAGTATGACCGAGCAGGGATTAGGTTTTTCAACCTATGACCCAACAGCTCTTCCAAACGCGGTATTAGAGTTGCTTCCTGGTGTTCAACCAGGTCAAGTAATCGGTCCTGACTTGTCAGAAGGTATTTACGCCGTTCATAAAGTAGTGGAGGTTGTTCCTAGCGATAGAGAATTTGCCAAAGTGAGTATGATCTCGTTCAATAAAGCAGGTTTGGCTACTGGAGATGTTGCGGCGAAGAGAACAAAAGCTAATGGCGTGTTGCGTCAGCTGAGAAATGGCGGAGACTTTGCTGAGTTGGCGAGACAGAATTCTGAAGGAGCATATGCTAACGCCGGAGGCGACATGGGTTGGGTAAGTAGTGAAGATACTAACATCGCTGATTTTGCTTCGGATGTATTTGCTAGAACGAGAAAAGGCTTGATCAATAAATTGATCGAAACAGATAACAACATCTACATAGTTCGTGTCGATGAGGCAAAAATAAACAACCGATATACCGTTGCTCAGGTGGTTGTCGAGATGATACCTTCTTTTGAAACGCAGAATGCAGCCTACCTAAAAGCAGCAGAGTTTGCTTCTTCTGCTTACGGTCCAGACGAGTTTAGGAATAAAGCAGGTGAGGCAGGATATGCCGTCTTCTCGGGTTCAGATATTGGTAAGAACGCAGTGACTATCGGCCGATTAACCGAAGCACGTCAGGTTGTTTCTTGGTTATATGGAGAGGCTGAAATGGGAGATGTTAAAGATTTTGAATTAGCAGACGAATATGTTGTTGCTGTCTATTCGGATAGAACAGAAGCAGGTGTTCAGTCTTTCGAATCTGTACGTTCTGAAATTGAAGGTATTCTTAGAAATGAGAAGAAAGCGGATTACATCAAATCGAAGTTTGCTTCTCTTTCGGGTGATGCGAGCCAAGTTGCCACCGCTTATGGCCCTGAGGCGCAACAGCAGAATGTTTCTTCATTAAAATTAGGAGATATTCAAATTGCTGGCGGTAATGCACCAGAAGCGATTGGCGCTGCTTTTGGACTTCAGAATCAAGGCGATTGGACAGCGCCATATGTTGTTGATGAAAAAGGCGTGGTAATGATCCAAATGAAATCGAGATCTGAGGCAGCCGAGATCGGTGATTATTCGAGCTACGAAAATCAGATCATCAGAGATGCAACGACCAAGGCGAATACGACTCTTAGTGAATCTGTCATTGATAAAGTGGACATAACCGACGTTCGATACAAATACTATTGATTAGGAATCGGCCAATCGGCCGATTTTTTTTTTATCTTATTTTTATTTTTTAAACGATGAGCAAGTTTACGACGGCAGAATTCAAAGAAAAGCTGGACGATGTACACCAATTTCCAGCGTTGTACATGTTTAAATTTATTGTCACAGAAGATAAGCTAGGTGAGGTGAGGGCTTTATTTCCTCAAAACGAGCTGCAGTTAAAACCTTCTAGCAAGGGAAAGTATACTAGTGTGACGGCAAAAGTAATGATGCCCAGTAGCGACCGAGTCATTGAAATCTATCAAAAGGCGAGTGAAATCGAAGGACTGATTGCCTTATGACCCAACGATTTCTCATCGGGCTCATCCTCTTTTTTAGCGTACTAAGTTGTACGCAGCAAAAGGAGAACAATGATTCCGTGAGTCCTAAGTCCAATCAGTCGGTTCCTGATGTGCCGAGAGCAGAAGTTAATACGGACACACTGCGAACGGAATGGCAAAACCCAGAACTGGTCATCTCTCTTTTGGGAAACCTTAGTGGTGAAACAGTGCTCGATATTGGCGCTGGATCTGGCTATTTCAGTTTTAAGCTGGCAACTCAAGCGGAAAAGGTGATTGCCCTAGAGGTTGATCCAAAGGCCTTAGAATACATTGAAGAGCAAAAAGTTGTCCTTGGCAATTGGACGAATAACATCGAAGCAAGGCTCACACCTCCTGATGTGCCGAACCTCCTCAAAGATGAGGTGGATAAGGTTTTGATCGTCAATACCTACTCCTTACTTCCTAATAGGCAACAGTATTTACCCCGCCTGCTTGAAGGGATGAGAAAAGGTGCGCTGTTGGTCATTATCGACTTTAAACTTGGTGAAATTCCAGTTGGCCCATCCGATGATTTTAAGGTTCAACCCAAGGTGGTGCGTAAAGAATTGAGAGAAGCAGGCTTTGGTCAAATCAAAATAGATCTAGATGAGTTAGCTTATCAGTATATCATCACAGCTAAAAAGAAATGATCATGTGGAAAGAAGAAAATAACAAACTCGTAAGAGAGTTTAAGTTTGAAGATTTTACTCAGGCGTTTGCCTTTATGACGAAGGTGGCCATCCATGCGGAAAAAATGAATCATCACCCGAATTGGTCGAATGTATGGAATACAGTAAAGATCGAACTGACTACTCATGATGAAGGGAATACGATTACACAGAAGGATAGAGACCTCGCTGCAAAAATTGACGAAATCTTGTAATGGATAATTGCCGATTATATTTGGTGCCTACACCGATCGGTAATTTAGATGACATTACCCTGAGGGCGATCAAGGTATTAGAGTCAGTGGATGTGATCTTAGCCGAAGATACCAGAACCTCAGGCAAGCTCCTGAAGCACCTGAATATTAGTAAACCTTTACAGAGCTATCATATCCATAATGAACACAAGGCGGTAGAGCAGTTGGTTGAGCGAATGAAAAAAGGTGAAACCTTTGCACTGATCTCCGATGCGGGTACACCTGCTATTTCTGACCCGGGCTTTTTATTGGTTCGAGAAGCAATTGCTGCAGACTTGGTTGTCAATTGTTTACCGGGAGCCACTGCTTTTGTTCCGGCCTTGGTGAATTCAGGTCTGCCGTCAGATAAGTTCGTTTTTGAAGGATTTCTGCCGCACAAGAAAGGCAGGCAAACGCGCTTGAAAATACTCGCCGAAGAAGAGCGCACCATCATCCTTTATGAGTCACCTCACCGTTTGATCAAATGTCTGGAACAGCTCAAAGAATTCTGCGGCGACCGTCAAGTTTCGGTCTCCAGGGAGCTCACCAAACTATTTGAAGAAACGGTAAGAGGGAGCTTGTCTGAGGTGATTACCTATTTCAGCGAAAAAGGAATTAAAGGAGAGTTTGTTGTCGTGCTAGCAGGGAAAAGCTAATTATCTTTGCTTGATGCAGCAGTTACTCCAAGAGGTGATCGTATTAGTCAAAGAAGTTGGTGACTTCATTAGATTGGAAGCCCAAAATTTTGATGAATCGAAGATTCAATACAAAGGGAAGAACGACCTAGTTTCCTATGTAGATCAAGAGGCCGAAAAGCGCTTAGTCAAAGGCTTAGGCGAATTGCTTCCTGGCTCAGGCTTTATTGCCGAAGAAGGTACATCTACCCATAGATCAGACACCTACAATTGGATCATTGATCCCTTGGATGGTACAACCAATTTTACCCATGGCCTCCCGATTTTCTCTATTTCTGTGGCATTGATTAAAAGAAAGGAGCTTAGTCTCGGCGTGGTGTATGATGTCATGCGAGACGAGTGCTTCCATGCGGCTAAAGGACAAGGTGCATACTTGAATCACATGCCCATTGAGGTATCTAAAGTAAAAACGCTCGACAAGGCCTTATTGGCAACTGGTTTTCCATATTATGACTTTGAACAGATGTCGGCTTATTTGAAGATCTTAAATGCTTTTATGCAGCAGACGCATGGTTTAAGAAGAATGGGTAGTGCTGCCATAGATCTGGTCTATACCGCCTGCGGTCGTTTTGAAGGGTTTTTTGAGTACAACCTGAACGCTTGGGACGTGGCAGCGGGAGCTTTGATCGTTCAGGAGGCTGGAGGAACAGTGACGGATTTCAAAGGAGGAAGTGATTTTCTTTTTGGTCGTGAGATCGTCGCAGGGAATAGCACACAATCAGAGATGCTTAAGATCATCCAAAAGCATTGGACGGCTTCCTAATTTTTTTGAACTTTGCACTGCTCAGATGAGTTAAAAAATTATGCAGACAGTTATTGTGGTCTTGTTAGTTGCTGCGGCCCTTTTCTTTATGGGACGAAAGATTTATCAGCAGTACAAAGTCGGCACAGGTTGTGAGACCGCTGGTTGCAAGGCATGCGCTACCACTTCTAAGAAAGACTTTGAGTTACCCGGGCACCTAAAAGCCTAAGCCCAAACCTTAGTGCCTTCCGAGCAATTCTTACACATCTCGATTTCACTGCGTGAACGGATCAGGCTCGCTCTAAATTGTTGATAGGCTTCCCCTTGCCAAATGGTGGCAAAAGATTCATTCTCCATTTCACCTAATTGATAATGGGCATCTTTATCAAAGCAGCAAGGCACCACCTTACCATCCCAGGTGATCACACAAGAATGCCACATCTTCCAGCAATGATTCACCAATTTGTTTTTAATGGTCCATTTTCCATTCGATAGCCGTTTGTATCTGCTATATTTTTCCTGCGTCGGAATCAGCTCAGATCCGTTTTCATAATCGTAAATTTGCGCCGTTTTGAAAGCGACCTCATCGACACCAAGGTCTTTAGCGAGTGTTTGCACTTCCTCCAATTGATGCTCATTGGGTTTCACCACTAAGAACTGAAAGATGACATGAGGTGTTGACGAGTTTAAGGTTTTCTTCCATTGCAGCACACGCTTGGTCCCCTCGATCACTTTTTACAGGCTTCCGCCCACTCGATATTGCGCAAAGGTTTCTTGGGTGGTACCGTCTATTGAAATGATCAAACGGTCTAATCCAGACCGCACTGTTTCTTCAGCCATGGCATCGGTGAGGTAATGTGCGTTTGTAGAAGTTGCGGTATAGATGTTCTGTGAAGCGGCGTGACGTATCTGGTCTAAAAACTTTGGGTTTAAATAAGGCTCACCTTGAAAGTAAAATAATAAGTAGCTTAGTGTTGGAGCCAATTCATCGATGACCTTTTTGTAGGTCTCATCTGTGAGCATTCCCGTTGACCTTGTGAAACTGCGCAAGCCACTAGGGCATTCAGGGCATCTCAAATTACAACTAGTAGTAGGCTCTAAAGAGATGCTTGTTGGTAGTCCCCAATGAACAGGCTTTTGGATCAGCTTCGAAACGAAGTAGCTACTGGTGAGCAAGGCCATATTCCATACTCTCCTGCTATTGAGTTTACTGATATAATTCAGGCCATCTTTCCAGTTGCGATTCACGGGGTTAAATTAATCTGCACGAAATTTGAATCATATTATAATGGAGTGTTTTTAGAAATACCCTAGTTTTAGGTCATGAAGTTCAGGCTTTTCATCACCTTACTTTTGTTTTCGGTCCAATTAGTGGCTCAATACCCTAGACTAAGTACACAGGCAGAGGTCAGCTTGATTACGATTGGGCCGGGTAAGTATTTGTACGATGCCTTTGGCCATAGTGCCTTTCGGGTGAAAGATCCTTCCATTGGCCTAGACCGCGTTTACAATTACGGCTCTTACGATTCTTTTGAGGAGGGCTTCTATTATGACTTTACCTTAGGAACCGCCGATTACAAAGTTGCAAAAGCGGACTTTAATCGTTTTTTGGCTTCTTATCAACGCCAAAACCGTTGGGTAAAAGAGCAGATACTCAACCTTGAAGAACAAGAAGTACAAGAGGTTTTTGAGTTTTTGGAAGAGAATGCTAAGCCGGAAAATGCCTATTACCGCTATGATCAATTCTTTGACAACTGTGCTACCAAACTAAGAGATATACCAAAAACGGTATTAGGTCAAAAACTGCAATTCAAGGCGGATCATCTTGACGAGTTTTTCACTATGCGGGAAATGGTGGATCAGAATTCATTTAATCACCCATGGATCGATCTGGGTATTGATATCGCGTTAGGTAACCTTATCGATAGAAAAGCAACGCTTGAAGAGCACATGTACTTGCCTGATTATGTTTTTAGTGGCTACGCCAACGCATACATTATCAGGGATGGACACGAAACTCCAGCTGTGAAAGAAACCAGAGAATTAGTGGTAACCGATTATTGGGAGCAGCCTATTGAAAAGATTCAGCCCTGGATGCTCTTTAGTGTGCTCGCAGTGGTGGTCATGGTCTTTACATACAAAGATTATCAGCAGAAAAAACGGTCTCGAAGAATGGATTTCGTGCTTTTCCTATTTACCGGTTTGATCGGTTTATTGCTTGTTTTTCTTTGGTTTGGAACGCACCATAGTACCACGATTAACAATTTAAACGTGTTGTGGGCATTTCTACCCAACCTGTTTGTCGCATTCTATGTGTTGAAGAAAGAGCCTCCTCGATGGACGCGGGTGTATGTTCGATTTTTAGTCATTTTATTGATCTTGATGACGATCGTTTGGCTCACAAGATTTCAGGTCTATAATATTGCCTTATTACCGCTAATGTTGATGCTGGGCTTCCGTTATGTCTACCTTTGGCAAAAGGGCTTAGTGAAAGTCACTTGAAATGGGCATCGCCAACAAAAAGGAAGATGGCGGGCAGAGTTCCTGAGCTTTCGTCGAGTTGACCATTAGAAGGTATTTAAAACCTCTTCAATGGCCTCTCGCACAAGGTCTGCTTCAAAACCTCGACCCAATAAGTATTGTGTCGTTTTGCCTTTTAGAATATAGTCAGATTCACTCTTGATACTCGCAAGTTTTTTCTCCGCTAGGCTCAATAAGGTTTCATAATAGTCGTCAGGGTCAATCTCTTCCATTCCTTTGCGAATACAATAGTCTGAGATTCTGTGTTGTTTTAAGCCCATTGCGATTTTCTTTTTGCCCCAGCGTTTCATTCGAAACTTACCCCCCGCAAAAGCCTTGGCAAAACGTTCTTCATTGATAAAGCCTTGTACGATCAGCTCCGATAGCGCTTCTTCTACCTGATCTTGATGCAGCCCATACTCATACAATTTATCGCGGACTTGTTGTTGCGAACGTTCTTGATAGGCACAGTAGTCAGCCGCTTTTTGTACAGCTGATTTATAGTCTAAAGGGGGGCGTTTCTTTTTCTGGTATTCAAATGCCATCAACCAAAGATAAACATACATCGTTTGCAAGGCTTTATTCTATTGAAATCATGAAGAATCGATGGATAAAAGTATATTTGATCCACAAACTATTTGACGATGAGAAACAAGATCATAGCCGGAAACTGGAAAATGAACCTCGACCTTTCAGCGGGTAAAGCATTAGCCTCAGAAGTGGTGAACATAGCAAATGATGAGCTGATTGACGATGTTCAACTTGTCCTTTGTACACCTGCCATTCATTTGAGTGCAGTATCTTCACTACTTAATTCTGCCGAAAAAGTAGCCTTAGGGGCTCAAAATATTTCTGAGCATGAATGGGGAGCCTATACCGGCGACCTTTCTGCTGATATGGTACTTTCTTGTGGTGTTGAATATGTGATTTTGGGTCATAGCGAAAGAAGAGAGTATCATTTTGAGACCAATGAGCAATTGGCCAGTCGTGTGAAATTGGCCTTGGCTAAAGGCTTAATACCAATTTTTTGCTGTGGTGAGGCCTTAGACGTGAGAGAAGCCGGGGATCATGTGCGGTATGTCAATAAACAATTAGAAGAAAGCCTCTTTGGTCTTTCTGCTGCAGAGATGCAACAAGTGGTGATCGCCTATGAACCGATATGGGCTATTGGTACTGGAGTAACGGCCTCTTCGGATCAAGCACAGGAAATGCACGCCAGTATTCGAGCATCAATTGCAGGTCATTTTGGAGAAGAGGTTGCTGAAGGGGTTTCCATTCTTTACGGAGGCAGCATGAAGCCTTCAAATGCAAAAGAACTGTTGGCACAACCCGATGTTGATGGCGGGTTGATCGGCGGAGCTTCGCTCAAGTCAAGAGACTTTGTAGAGATCGCAAAATCGTATTAATGGATTATATCCTCATCAATGTGCATTGCGATGAGCCCTTTAAGGATATCTTGATCGCTGAAATGGGCCAGCTCGATTTTGACTCTTTTGTGGAAACAGAGGTGGGCTTTGAGGCCTATATTACCGAAGAACATTTTGACCATCCGGCTTTACAAGTCCTTTTTAACCAATACAGAAACCAGACAAGAATCTGGTATGAACTGAAGAAAATCAAAAAGGAGAATTGGAATGAAGCCTGGGAAAGTAATTACGAGCCGATCAAAGTTGGAGAACAGATCCATGTAAGGGCCACTTTTCATGCAACTGATGCAACATTTCCCTACGAGATCATCATTAATCCGAAGATGTCTTTTGGTACTGGTCATCATGAAACTACTGCTCAGATGCTTGCCCTGCAGCTGAAGGTGAATCATCAGAATAAAAAGGTCATTGATATAGGAAGTGGCACGGGGGTTTTGGCCATTATGGCAGCAAAACTTGGGGCTTCTTCTGTAGCCGCTACAGACATCGACGATTGGTGCATTGAAAATGCAATCGAAAATTTCAAGCTGAACCAGGTCACTCCGCAATTCGTTAGTAAGGGAGTGATCAAAAACTTGGATGTGCAAGACAACTATGACATTGTTTTAGCCAACATTAACACCAATATCCTTTTGGAGGAAATGAGTGAATATGTTGCATTGATGTCTAAAGAAGCAAAACTGTTCCTCAGTGGTTTTTATGATTTTGATAAACCCAAGGTCATTGAAAAAGCGAATGCACTAGGACTAAAAGAGGTGACTGCTTCGGAAAAGAACAAGTGGTGCGCGGTTGTTTTCGAAAAAGCTTCCTAATTGTTCACTAAAACCGATTTTAGCACGTTATATAGGTTCATGCCAAGGCCAATACTGATAGGTACAATACTTTTGTTTTTGCTGAATTTTTCGGCAAAAGCGCAACCTAGGGTAGATCAAACGGATTCGTTGAACATTACGGTCGGTGTTCGGCAACTCATCGATGCCGAAGACCCTGCTCGGTATACCCCTGCTTATCAGTTCTTCTTTCAAGAAGCCAAAAACCTACCTCCTGCAGCTTATGATACCTTGGTCACAGTACTGAGTAGACTGGAGACAAAGGGATTTCGACCCCAATATGATTTCAAAGGGATCTTTGAAGTACTGACCAAAGCAAAAGAAGAGCAGCAATACTCATTTGAAAAGTTAGATCAACTCGTGCAAGTGATTGGAAAACTTGGGAGCGATCACGACAGGAGGACATTTGATATCTATTTGGGTCAACTGACCCTTCTCCTTGAAGGAGTAATCTCATCGGATAGGTCAGCTTCTATGTTCTTGAGAAATGCAGATTTTGAGATTCTCTTCAATATGCCCCCTGATTTTAGTCAAACGCAGGTATTTAGTTCTTCTCAAGTGAACGCATCGTCTAACAATCAAGAGCAGCCTGTTTCCACAGGTCCTCTAGACGCGCCTCTAGCGCCTATGCTTGAAGAATATGGTGTGGTGGTAAAGATCAATCGTGCCGACCTGCTTATTGCGAACTACCTGGATACATTTATCATTCGTGAAACCAAGGGCTTTTATAATGTTGCTGAGCAGATGTTTAGCGGACAAGATGGGCGGCTGACATGGGAAAATAGAGGTGTCGATGGGCAAGAACGATTTGCGCGGTTGTCACAGTATAAGTTTTCAAAGAACAGCCGAGAGTTTATGTTTGAAAATACATGGTTGAAGGATGATAGGTTGTTGGAAGCACCCACCAATGGGGGCATCAAGTTGGCCCTATCACCATCTCGACTTTCTTTATCGGAATACCCAGAGTTCATTTCTTATGTAGCCAATAACCGAGTCAAAGGACTAGGGAATGACAATCTCTCATTTATTGGTGGCTTTCATTTGAAAGGGAATGAGGTGTTAACCGATACAAAATATGGCGAACAAAGCACGCTGATTGGTTCGAAAGATGGAGAAAAGAAATTTAAGGTAAGCAGTAAGAATTTTGTTTTTGATGCGGATGGAAAAACAGCAAAAGCAGAAAATGCGAGCGTTACTGTTTACCATAATAATGATTCCATCTTGAACTCAGCAGTTCAGTTTTCATTCAATTATGAAACCGAGTTGCTTAGCGCAGAGGCAAAAGTAGAAGGCTATGAAAACACACCATTTCGTTCTTCCTTCTTCGATATTGAAGTAGTTGGTGATCGACTCACTTGGGACCTTTCGATGGATTCTTTGGACTTAACCATTGTGGCAGCCAAAAGAGAGATCCCGCTTATTATTGAATCTAAAGACTTCTTTAGCAAAAGTAGATACCAAGGCTTAGCACAGATTTTTGGATTTCATCCATTGACCTTGGCCGTGCAAATGGCACCAAATGTCGGAGACCAACTCTTTATTCCGCAGATTTCAGATAAATACCGACTTAATGAGAAGCTGGTAGCCAGAACGATGCAATTCTTAAAAGCACAAGGCTTTATCGAATTTGACGAAGACATTGGCCGTGTGACGATTTTACCCAAAGCAGCGCACTTTTATAATGCATACGTTACGCAACTCAATCCAACCGGTTACGACTACGATGATCTTTTGATTCCATCGATCATTGGTACAAAACCGAATGCTACAATTAATTTTAGAGACAGCTCCATGACCGTTCGAGGGGTAGACCAATTTGTTATTAGTGATTCGTTGGATGTAGTGATCTTTCCTAATAACGGAGAGATTAAGATTTTAGAAAATCGCGACATCACCTTTGCTGGAGCGTTAAATGCTGGGAATTTTAATTTCATTGGTTCTCGTTCTGTCTTTCGATATGATAGTTTTTTGATTGAATTAAATCAGATTGATTCAATCAAGTTAAAAGTAGAATTAGAGGAGGGGCAACGACAAGCGTTGAGTAATCAACTGGTGAATACAAGTGGAGTACTTCGAATCAATGAACCATCAAATAAGTCCGCCCTTCAATCAAACCCTAGATTTCCAATTTTCACAACAGATCAACAAGCGAGCGTGGTTTTTGTTAAAGAGGATGTTTTGGGTGGAGCATATGACACCACGGTTTATTTTGATATACCACCATTTGAGTTAGACAGTGTCGCCGATGCGGATCCGACGAAGTACGCTTTTGCAGGAACTTTTTATTCCAACGGCATGCTGCCCGATTTTGAATCGGACTTGAAGGTAATGCGGGATAATAGTTTTGGTTTCGTTAAGGCAACTCCAGACTCGGGCTTTAGTGTATATCAAACATCAGGACGAATATTTGGAGAGATACAGTTAGACAAATCAGGTGTTACGAGCACAGGCGTTATTGAGTATCTCACCGGCCGGTTTGAACTAGAAAGATCAACCTTTTTCCTTGATTCGTTAGTTGTAGAGAATGGGTTGCGAGCAAAAATTGAAGCCCAAGACAGCGCGGGTGTACAATTCCCCGATGTTTTTATAGAGGAATACGCGATGAATTGGCTCGCTAAAAAAGACTCCATGATCCTGACCAATAAGAATGAACAAAAGCCCTTTAAACTGTTCAACGATCAAGCTTCGTTGAGGGGGAATGTTGTGGTGGGTAAAGAGGGTCTTTCAGGTGCTGGAGATATGCAACTCGATGCGAGTAAGTTGAGTTCGGATTCGATTAAATTTCAGCAATTAAGTTTTCAGTCTCGGCACGCAGATTTTACGCTCAATGCTGATCAGTCATCTCGTCCGATCTTAAGTTCAAGTGATGTCTATGTCAACTATGACCTTGCGGTACAAGAAGCCACGATCGAACCAGAGATCGCCGGTCGAGCGGCAATAGAGTTTCCATATGCACAATTTAAAACCTCTATTCCTACAGCTAAATGGGATATCGAGGGCAAAAATATCGTCATGTCCAAACCAGACTCTACATCCTTGGATAACTCGTTCTTTTATTCAACCAATACAACGTTAGATTCTTTAGTATTCAATGGCAGCCAAGCTTATTATGATATTGAAACCAGTGAGTTAACGATCAAAGGGATTCCGTTTATCCAGGTGGCAGATGCTCAGATTATCCCTCAGGGTGATTCTTTAACAGTTTTGGAAAATTCAGTGATAGAAACGCTTTCGAAGGCCACCATCTATTTTGATGAGTCAAGTGTTTACCATCGTCTTTACGACGCTGAGATCGATATTTTGTCAAGGTCTCGATTTGTTGGAAAAGCTACTTATGAGTTGGTGAATGCATTGCAAGATACTTTTGCAATTGAATTCAATGATTTTGAATTCATTCCTGAAACAAATAGCAACAAAGCACATACCCGTGCGAGTGGCTATGTGAGTGGTGATCGAGGGGTGAAGGTTTCTTCTGGCTTTATTTTCGAAGGAGATATCACTATGTATGCGTATAAGGAAGCGCTTGACTTAAATGGTGCAGTGAAACTTGATTTAGCAAGATTAAGTGAGCGGAATATTTGGATTGAGTATAATTCGAATGATGACATTACGGAGGTCATCGTGCCCTTTGATCAGGCGCTGACGAGGCAAGGGCAGCCCTTAAATGCTGGGCTCCATTTTGATGCTAAAGGTGATATTTACATGTCGTTCATTACGGAAAAAAGAGATTATATGGATTATGACTTCTTCGTGCCAAAAGGAGGGAACCTTTACTTTGAGCCAGAGGAAAAAGCGTTTAAGATCGATAATCCACAAAAATTAAAAGACCCTAATAATTACTTCGTCGGGAGTATGTTCTCGTACAATGAAGAAGAGCAAGCCGTGACTTTTGAGGGGAAACTCGATTTTCTCGGCGGAAGGTCTGGAGACATCATTCAGGCAGCTGGCAAAGGGAGTGGTTATTTAGATTCAGCGAAATTTGATGTTAGTGCCATGTTTGCGATGTCTTTTGGTTTATCTCCTGAAGGTTTAGGAACGATGGCCGGTGATATGAAGAAAATGGGTGAAAATGTGGGTGTGCCGAAAGCTTTAGATGATCGGTCAGAATTAATTTATCGAGTAGCCGAATTTATCGGCAATGAGGCTACGCAAAAGTGGGACAAGTCATTTAGAACTGTGCCTATTCCTTTATTCTCTGCATCCCAAGAACTTCAAAAGGATATAGTGATCACAGATGTCGACCTCACGTGGTCAAAACAGAACAAGGCTTTTTATAGCAAAGGGAAAATTGGTTTGTCAAATATTTCTAATGTTAATCTTGATCAGGAGGTGGACGGCTATTTAGAGATCAGAAAGACAAGTGAAGGAGACATCTTTACATTATTAGTTGAGCTGACAGATGGCACATGGTATTATTTCAATTATGATGGCTATATCCTAGCCACCTTCTCGTCAAATGAGGAATATAATGCGTTGGTCAGCGCCTTCAATACTGGAAAGTATAAAGTTGGCAACTTTAACCCTTTGCTGATCAGCCAAGTGGAAGTAATTCAATGGGTGACTGATTTTCGTAAACTGTATTACGGTATCGATGAACCCTACCGCCTGTTAATGGCAGCAGATTCACAGCAAAAACTTAAAAAGAAAGGGACAGTAGAGGGAGATGGATTTTGATTGGTCTCATTTAGATATTGTGCTCTTTTTCTTTGCCGCATAAAGAATTAAATTCGTCAAAAATCAAACCCAATGAGTAAGATCGATCAATTCATTACCTCAAATAAAGAAAGGTTTTTAGAAGAGCTTTTTGATTTGTTGAAGATTGCTTCAGTAAGTGCAGATAGTAAATATCAGCACGATGTACGAAGGGCAGCAGATTTTTTACAAGCCAAACTTGTTGAGGCTGGGGCTGATCGGGTTGAGATTTGTGAAACAAAAGGGCATCCGATAGTTTATGGAGAGAAATTGGTCGGCGATCATTTACCAACAGTATTGGTTTACGGGCATTACGATGTTCAGCCACCTGACCCGGTCGAGTTATGGGATTCACCACCCTTTGAGCCAGTAATTAAGAAAACGGATTTACATCCGGAGGGAGCCATCTTCGCAAGAGGTTCTGCAGACGATAAAGGACAAATGTACATGCATGTGAAGGCTTTTGAGGCAATGATGAATGCCGGGGAAGTGCCATGTAATGTAAAATTCATTATTGAGGGCGAGGAAGAAGTGGGCTCTGATAATTTAGAGGACTTTCTCTCTGAAAATAAAGAAATGTTAGAAGCGGATATAGTTTTGGTTTCTGATACGGACATGGTCAGTAATGATCACCCTTCTATTACAGTAGGACTTCGTGGATTGAGTTATGTTGAAGTCGAGGTAACTGGCCCGAATAGAGATCTGCATTCAGGTCTTTATGGAGGGGGTGTTCCCAACCCGATTAATATCTTGGCCGAAATGATTGCTTCGTTAAAAGATGAGAAGCAGAGAATCAATATCCCAGGCTTCTACAATGATGTGGTAGAATTGAGTCCTGCGGAGCGAGTGGATCTAAACAAAGCGCCTTTTGAGCTCCAAGAATATAAAAAGTCAATCGGTTTGGCAGATGTGGAAGGAGAGGATGGGTTCACCGTACTAGAAAGAACCTCTATTCGACCTACAATAGATGTAAATGGAATCTGGGGAGGGTATACTGGAGAAGGTGCAAAGACGGTGATTGCCTCTAAGGCGTATGCCAAAATTTCGATGCGACTTGTTCCTAATCAGAACCCTGATAAGATCACAAAGTTATTCCAAGCCCATTTTGAATCGATCGCACCGAAATCGGTAAAAGTTAAGGTTACCCCGCATCATGGGGGGCAACCCGCGGTGACGCCAACGGATTCTGTTGCTTACAAAGCTGCAGCTAAAGCAATTAAAACTACGTTTGGTAAAGAACCAATTCCTTTCAGAGGAGGGGGGAGTATTCCGATCGTGGCTTTATTTGAAGAAATTCTAGGTTGTAAAACAGTGCTTATGGGCTTTGGATTAGACACTGATGCAATCCATTCGCCCAACGAGCACTATGGTGTATTTAATTTTTTTAAGGGAATAGAAACGATACCCCATTTCTTCAAAAATTTTGCAGAAATGTCGAAGTGATGAGTGCAATCATAAATAGGTTTCTAGCGTTTAGAGGACATAATGAGTAGAGTATTTTATTTTTTGATTTTTTTGTTGGTCTCTGTTGCAACCCAAGCACAAGTAAAGATCACCAGCAGTTGGACCTATGATGCGCTTCCTAAACATGTGGCAGTCGGTGACGAAGTTGAACTCATATTCAATGTCAGCATCATCAAGGACTGGTACATCTATACGAACGAGCAGAAGGAAAGTGTGATGGCCATACCGGCTACTCCTTACTTCGACACCAATGACACCTATGAATTGGTTGGAGAGTTTTATGCAATAGACCCCAAACTAAAATACGATGATATCTGGGGCGATACTGTGCAGTATTTCAAAACATCGGGTCAGTTTCGACAAACGATTAAAATACTTAAACCTAATGTAGAGATTACCGGCACCCTGGAATACCAAACCTGTTCGGATGTTACGGGCCTTTGTATTCTTTATGAGGATGACCTCAATTTTGATATGATTGAGGTAGAGGGAAGTAATAAGCAGTTGCCAATAGATCAACAAGCGGAGGAAGATACTGATGGGGTGTTAGGTTTTAATAAAAACGTAAAGCCAACGAATAGCGGCGAATCATTGTGGGGCTTCTTTTTAGGGGCCTTTTTATTTGGCTTGGCGGCCCTATTGACACCTTGTGTTTTTCCAATGATTCCGATGACAGTAGCTTTTTTTACTAACGATAAGCAGTCGAGAGGCGAAGCACGAGTAAAAGCGCTATTTTATGGGTTTTCGATCATCGCCATTTATATCCTGATTGGATTAGTATTTACCAGCTTTTTTGGAGTTGGCCTAGCCAATGAGTTGGCGACAGGAGCTATTCCGAACATCATCTTTTTTACCGTGTTTTTGATTTTTGCCATCTCCTTTTTTGGCTATTTCGAAATCAACCTCCCGAATGGATTTATCAACAAAATGGATCGGAAGGCAGAAAAAGGAGGCTTGCTGGGCGTATTCTTTATGGCCTTTACCTTGGTTCTGGTTAGTTTTTCGTGCACAGGTCCTATTGTAGGAACAGTGCTTATCCAATCTTTTCAAGGAGAAGTAATGAAGCCTGTGGTAGGGATGCTTGGTTTTTCATCAGCTTTTGCAATTCCTTTTACCATTTTCGCGTTTTTCCCTGGTTTACTGAAGGGTTTACCTAAATCAGGAGGCTGGTTGAATACTGTCAAAGTAGTCCTTGGCTTTATTGAATTGGCTTTAGGCTTTAAATTTTTGAGTATAGCAGATCAAGCCTACCATTGGGGAATCTTAGATCGTGAGATCTTTATCGCCATTTGGTTTTTGCTTGCTTTAGGTCTTGCACTTTATCTATTTGGTATTATTCGCTTCCCTCACGATGATAAAAAACGCAGCTTAGGGCTAGGTAGGATAGGCCTGGCAATTGCTTCTTTAGCTTTTTCAATCTATTTGTTCACGGGCCTAACAGGAGCCAATCTGAATGGTTTGGCGGGTTACCTTCCTCCGATTAAGCAAACGGATTTTTCTTTTCAGGTAGCCTTAGGATTGAAAGAGGCCCCTGAAAGAGCGAAGGTTGCACCTGAAGCCTTTGATGGGTTTGTCAAGCATGCTGACTTTTTGGAATTACCGCATGATCTGAAAGGGTTTTTCGACTATGATCAGGCATTAGCCTTTGCTAAAGAAGTAAATAAGCCGCTTTTTGTGGATTTCACCGGCCATGGTTGCGTGAATTGTAGAAAGATGGAACAAAATGTTTGGTCAGATCCGAGAGTCTTAGAACTACTTCGTGAAGAATTTGTCATTGTGGCCTTATACATTGATGATAAGACGGAACTTCCAGAAGAAGAATGGTATATATCCTCCTTTGATGGAAGAGAGAAAAAGACAGTGGGTAAACAAAACTTTGATTTTCAGATCGTCAAGTTCAATGGTAATGCACAGCCCTATTATGTGCTATTAGACAATGATGAACAATTACTCCATGAGCCTGTTGCTTATGAACCAAGTGCCGAACGGTTTTTGACCTTTCTGAAGGAATCATTAAAGGTGTTTAAATCCGGGAGTTAATCACAAATAGAATTGTTCGAAATTGGTAGCTTAAAAGCTTATTTTTGCTGCTGAAGGATCAAGGGAAACCATGAATAAAAAACTCATCACGATCGCCACGCTTATTGTGTTCACGGCCGTCCTTAGCATTGCTTATTTTAATGCAAATGTAGACGGAAGTGACATCATGGAGGAAGAGGTTGTTGAGGAGCCCGTCGTTGAGGTAATTGAGCCAGAATATAGGTTCGGACTTTCGCTCGATGAATACCAAGTAGTCCAAGGGAAGATCAAGAGAAACCAGACCTTTGCTGACCTGGTGAATCCTTTCAACGTGAGCCTTCAAGATATTTTTACTATCGATCGCATTTCTGAGCAAGTTCATAGCGTAAGAAAGCTAGTGCCAAGTAGGGATTATACCATCTTCTACAAGACAGATTCACTAAAAACGGCTGCCTATTTTATTTATGAACCCAACGCGACAGAATACATCATCTATCAATTGGAAGATACATTGGCCGTCTATCGAAAAGAGCGAGAAGTTCAGGTAGTTGAGAAAATGATGATGGGTACAATCACTGAATCACTTGATCAAGCCATTCGAGAGCAAGGGGGCTCCCCAGCATTGGTTAATGCCATGGCAGACCTGTTTGGTTGGCAAATGGACATGAGGACCTTAAGAAAAGGAGACTGGTTCAAGCTGATTTATGAAGAGAGGCGTGTAGAAGAAGAGTTTATTGGAGTGGGAGAAATTATTGGTGCGGAGTTTAATCATATGAATAATTCATACTTGGCCTATAGTTATGATGACGGCAGTGGCATGAACTACTACGATGAAACGGGTGAAAGCATGCAAAAAGCATTTTTACGATACCCAGTTGAATACTCTCGAATTTCATCGCGATATAATCCAAGAAGATTTCATCCCGTATTAAAAAGAACAAGACCACATTTGGGAACAGATTATGCGGCAAGCCGTGGTACGCCGATCAAAGCAGCTGGCGATGGAGTTATCGTTGCGAGGGGCTGGACGAATGGGAATGGAAATTACATCAAGATCAAGCATAACGGCACCTACACTACCGGTTATTTGCACATGAGTCGCTTTGGTAAATTTAAAAATGGTCAACGTGTTAAAAAGGGAGATGTGATCGGCTACGTTGGTAAAAGTGGATTAGCCACTGGTTATCATCTTTGTTTCCGTTTTTGGAAAAGAGGAGTTCAGGTAGATTTCCTTAGAGAGAAATTGCCTGCGGAAGAGCCTTTGGCAAAAGAGCACGTGCTTGCCTTTGAAACTCAAATGAAGCTTATCAACAAAAAATTAAGCGATATCCAAGGGGGCAATGCCGATAATAGCTTTTCAGCCAGCTCAAAGTAACTTTTTCTTAGAATGTAGACCTATTATTGACAACACACAGCCTTATACTTTGCCTTTTTTACGTGTTTTTAGCTTTTTAGCGGCTTTCACCGATGAGACTAAGGATTGCTTTTATTGTAATATCATTCTGCTTGCTAAATCAGTCGTTGGCACAGACGACTATTCAATGGGCTTCATCAGTGCTAGAGGTATCCTCTGAGCTTACCGAACTTGAGCACTCCGCACGTCAGGTGCTGGGTAAACCCAATGTGTTACCCGCCGGAGGCAGTAATCCGAATGCTTGGCGCCCCTATAAGCCAGGTGAAGTGGAATTCATTAAGGTTTCATTCGATTTAGCAATGCCCATTAGACAGATTGTCATTGGAGAGTCATTCAATCCTGGTGCTGTCGCTAAAATCTATGGCTATGATGAGGGTGGAACAGAGAAGCTGCTCTATGAAAAAACACCGGGTCCTGTTCGAGAATTGAATCGGATGTTCAGGGTGTTTTTGGAAGAAAGTACGTTCGTCCTAAAGTCTGTCAAGGTCGTGGTTGACGGCCGTAAAGTGGATGGCTTTTCTGAAATTGATTGCATTGGCGTTTCAAATTCTGTAGAGCCTATTCAGGCCAGCATTAACCTCATGCCCAATATCAATACCAGAATTCAGGTATATCGTCTGAATGATCTTGTCAATAGTGAGGCAAGAGAGAATAAGCCTTTATTAACAAAGGATAGACAAACCTTATACTTTTCGAGAAGAGGACATCCAGAAAATATAGGGGGTTTAGAAGATCTTGAAGACATCTGGTACACTGATTTTGATTCGGTAACCCAAGACTGGAATCTCGCGAGAAATATTGGTCGCCCTTTGAACAATAATGACCCGAATTTTATCAGTTCGTTCTTACAGGAGGATCAAGAGTATATCATTTTAGGTAATGAGTAAAACACCGATGGCCAAGGGATGAAATATGGGATCTCAAAGAGCTTAAGGGTTGGAGAGGACTCATGGACCTTTCCTGAGAACTTGAATATTTATAATGACCTGAACGTCCATGAATCTGTTAATTTTTGGTTGACGAGAGATGATGAGGTGTTGGTGATTTCTGAAGAAGGGAGAGGCACTGAAGGGCTGAGAGATCTTTATGTTAGTTTTTTGCAAAAAGATGGGGAGTGGACCGAACCCTTGCACTTGAATACCACCATCAACACTGCTGGAGAAGAGGAAAGTCCGTTTTTGATGCCTGATAAAAAGACACTTTTTTTCAGTTCAAATGGCCATAGTGGTTATGGAGGGAAGGATTTATTCATGACGAGGAGGTTAGACAATACATGGCAAAGTTGGAGCGAGCCTGAGAATTTAGGGCCCATCATTAATTCCGAGGTAGACGACGAGTTTCTTTTTATTCCCTTAGATGGGTCTTTTGGATATTTCTGTCGTGAAGTAGAAGGGAATGATCTTGATATTCATTCGTTTACACTTCCCTTGGTTACTAGACAGATTCGCTTGGTGACATTATGTGGAAAAATTGAAGATCCTGAAACGCTACAGCCCCTAGATGCGGAAGTGGTTTTCTCTAGACTAAGAGATGGGGTAGAAGTTGGTCGTGTAAGAACAGATATAGCAGGAAACTATTGTATAGAACTACCCGCTGATGAGATCTATTCCTATAATGCTGAGATTCCAGGCTATATCCCGGTAGGAGCAACCATTGACCTCTTGGATGTTGAAGATTTGAATGTGTACGCCGTTTCTCTTGATCGCTTGGATATTGACAGTACGAGTATGGAAAATGAACCGATTGGTGTGCCTGCTGATGTTGTAAAAGCCGTGGCGATCTCCATCGCCTTACCTGAGTTGAAAAGAGATACTTTTGCAGTATTGAATGCAAAAAGACAAGAGCTAGGCTTGCCAATGATTAGTCCTAATGAGATGGTAAGAGGAGTAAACTCCCCAATTATTAATAATGTAAATGCCCAGTAATTCCGGGAGCAGCAGGAGCAAGTTTTGTGATTAGAAATGTCTTTTTTGATTTTGATAAAGACCTGTTGAAAGAGCAATCTTGGATTGAGATCCGAAACTTGGTCAAGTTCATGAATGATTACCCTAAGGCCATTGTCGAATTGGCAGGCCACACAGATAGCTACGGCACAGATGAGTATAATGTTGACCTTTCGATGAGGCGAGTCGAGGCGGTCAAGAAGGCCATCATTGATTTGGGTATTGATAAAGATCGGCTCAGATTTGTTTGGTATGGTGAAACAGTTCCTATGTCAACGAACCCGCACGAGAGCCGGGAGAGCACTCAACAGAAGAGCAGAATTTACTATTTTGAAGCTGGAGTAAGGGCCGCGTGAAAGCTTTGCTGTTGGACACTCGACCGTATGGTTTTGTATTGCTCAACTAAAGCTTCTTTTTCTTTCCCTTGCAGATGCTGATCAGTGAGTATTTTATTGAGTACCAGCTGCATCAACATTTCATTTTTCTCTGTTGGGTAAAGGTAATAGGCTTCGATAGCATGCGTAATGCTTTCGACGTATGATTTGTTCTTATACAAGAGAACTGATTCATTGAAGTGTTGTAGAGCACTGAGCTCTCTTAATCCGATAATTTTAAAAGGTTCATTGTGATTCATCCCTTCAGTTTTCTCTGAAATTACCTGTAACCAATTGGTGTTCTTCGTCGATACGTTGGCTTCGTTCAGTGCTATGTGATCTTGGTTGGTAATAAAGCCTTCGTTAGCAAGAGTAGACTCAAAAAATACATTTTGATCGTTTAGTTTCACCTTTAAAAAGACATGATTGGGCAACTCAATTACTTCATAATTGAATTGAAAATGATCTAGGAGTAGGGCGTATAAAATAGTTCCAGTCAAGCAACCATAGGATCCTTTTTCTATCATTTCATTCATCGAGGCGAGTTTGCTGTACTTCCTCAATATTTTATGATGTGTGCGATAAAATAAGGATTTCAAAAATTGAACGTCATTTTCTTGTTTTCTTCTTTTTCGCTCGAGCTGATTGACTAACTGATCTAAACGATTGAAACTCTTTAATTGTGGTGTTTCATCATGTTCAAAATAATAAGTCGAAAGTTGTTCATTGAGTACGGAGTTTTGGGCATGGAGGGTACAAGAGAACACCATAATGGTGATCAAGAGAGAAACTCTTTGGATGTATTTTATGCCTTTCATTTCAGGGTTTTCTCTAAAAGTCAAAGGTGCGGCCTACTTTTAGATAATACTAAGGTAACATTAAGTTAACATATAAACAAAAAAGGTAGAATTGAGCCCTCTTAACGACTGGTTTTAACGATTGCGAAAAGAGTAGATAACAATGGGGTAATATATAATTTGGGTTGTGCGTAAATTCTTTTTTCAGCTTATTGCGCCCTATCTATGAAGACACGAAAAGTTGCTAAATCTGTAAGGAACTATAGAGCATTGCATAAGTATATCGGTCTGGTGATTGCACTTATTGTGTTTGTCAGTGCATTGACGGGCGTTTTGCTTGCGTGGAAGAAGCAATCGGAGCTTCTCCAGCCACCAACACTGAGCGGGATCAGTACCAATGCCACCAATTTCGCATCCGTTGAAGACATGGTGAAAAGTGCTGTGGATGCTGTAGATACACTGGGTTTAACGAAAGAAAACCTAGATCGATTAGAATATCGAGCAACAAAAGGAATAGCAAAGGCTATTTTTGATAAAGATAACTGGGAAGTTCAACTGGATGCAACCTCCCTCGAAGTATTATCTGTGGCTAAGCGACACTCGGACTGGATAGAGCAAATCCATGATGGGTCAATTATCTCAGAAGTCTTCAAAGTAACTTCTATGAACATCCTGGGTATTGGGCTTATCTTTTTAGTCGGTTCTGGAATTTGGCTCTATTACGGACCTAAAAAGATCAAAAAACTCAAGCGGTAGAAGCATTTGACCGATTCTTTATTACTCCAGTTCTTTTTGGCTAAATTCCTATTCCATAAAGCCGAATATGAAAAAGGTTCTCAAAATAGCTGGTCTATTTTTTTTCGTTGTCATTCTGGCACTGGCCCTAATTCCAGTGCTATTTAAAGATAAGCTTAAGCAGCTCATCCTGAATGAGTTTGCCAGGCAAACCACGGCAACGCTTTACTACGCCGACATCGATCTCTCCGCTTTTAGAAGTTTCCCAGATCTCGATCTTGGGATAGATGAATTTTGAATCGCCTGAATGGCAACTCGAGGCGGTAGGTTCGCTAGATCTTACTTCACTTTCGGACCTACTGCCCTCTGCATATCAAGTAAAAGGTCTGCTGACGACAAAACTCTCTTCATCTGGGAATATGAAAGCCTTAGAAGCAGAAAAGTATACCGACTTGCCTTTAGAGGGTACCTTGACGATGGATAATTTTGAACTTGTGACAGAAGAATTCCCACATGAGTTTTCTATTCAAACGCTGAATGCTGAATTCTCCACGGAGCGAGTTTTATTAAAGCAAATGCAGGGTAAAATTGGGAGTACTTCTTTCCAGATGTCCGGAACACTTCAGGATTTTGTCCCTTATGCCCTTATGGATGAAAAGTTGACTGGCACGCTTCAGGTAGCTGCTGATCAGTTAATCATGAATGAATGGATGACTGAAGACACATTGGAAGACGAGACGAAAGCGCCCGTTGATTCCATACCTGAATCATTGCAAGTGGTGCGCATTCCAACAAATATTGACTTTACAATGGAGGCTGAGCTAGGACAACTCGACTACGATGGACTACTCCTCAACGAGTTGCAAGGCAGTCTACAGGTGGTTGACGGTCAATTACTGATCGATCGATCAGGGTTTAAAGCGGCAGACGGGTCCTTCAATGCGACAGGAAAATATGACTCTAGACCTCCAAAGCCAATATTTGAGATGGACTTGAGAGTGAATTCAGTCTCAATTCCTAAAAGTTTTGATCAGTTTGTGGCCGTCCAGAAGTTTGCTCCAGTTGCGAAGAACATGTCAGGGAACTTAGGATTTAATTTTACCCTTTCGGGTCTATTGGGTGAAGACATGATGCCAGATTATTCTTCTCTAACTGGAAGTGGCCTTATTCAGGTCATCAAGGCTGGGTTTGAAAGGTCAGAGTTGACGCAGGGGCTTTCTTCAACCTTGAAAGTCGCTAAGATAGACAACCCCGTGATCGATAAGCTGAAGATGCAAGCCGATATTTTGGATGGGCGCCTATTTATCAAACCCTTTGACACACAATTTGGAAACTATAATACGACCATTGGAGGAAGTACGGGGATTGATGGGACAATTGATTACACCTTGCTGATTACTGTCCCAGCAAAGGGAGTCACTCAACAGGTAAATAATTTAGCAAAGCAATACTTGGGGGGCAAATGATCATTGGGAATGAGTATGTATTTGATGTGTCGATGACGGGCACCTATGAAAAGCCAAAGTTCAAGCTCGAGCAGGTGATGACAAAAGATGGTACAACTACGGAACAGCTTGTTTCGAAGAAGATTGAGGAAGAGATTCAGGCCAAAAAGGAGGAGCTAGCCGCTGTGGCTCGAGAAGAATTAACAAAGGCAGAGGACTCGCTTAAGAGGGTAGTCGATCAAAAACTCGCACAAGGGGAAGCTAAATTAGACTCTTTGATCGCCAATGAAACGGATAGTATTGCGAATGAGCTTTTGGAGAAGTTAGGAGGAAAGGCGGCGAAAGATTCAACAGTCGCTGATGTTAAGGATAAAGCCAAGGATGTATTGAAAGGATTGTTAAAACGTAAAAACAAAAAGAAAAACGACACAATAAAGAATTAACATAGCCTTAAATGAACAAGCTGGGTACTTCTTCGTCTTCCCAGTAAATTTGTATTTAAATGGCGAAAGTAAATCCACACATTGACTTAGAAACTGGCTACGTGCAGCTTTCAAAGCTGCCTTTTGATCAGGCGATCAAGTTACGTTCATGGTTACCCTCTACTTCATTGATCACTCTGAAGACAGCAAATGGACAAGTAGAAGATGCCATTCAGTACAGCGAATATGAATATTGGTTTGATTTCTATGGCACTAATTCAGAAAGGCAAGAACCTGACTTTGGTCTTTAGTTATTTCCAGCCATTTTGGTCCAAATCTTTCACCGCACCCAATACTTTGTCTTTGAGCTTCTCTTTGTAAGAAGTGACTTGTTCACCAACGGTTTCGTCGAAAGCGCCGATGATTTGAGCAGCGAGAATACCAGCGTTTTGAGCACCATTTAAGGCTACGGTAGCTACTGGAACGCCTCCTGGCATTTGAAGAATGGAAAGCACCGAATCCCATCCATCAATGGAGTTACGCGACTTTACTGGAACGCCAATAACCGGTAGAGGTGTTAAGGAGGCCACCATGCCGGGAAGATGAGCTGCGCCTCCAGCCCCAGCAATGATGACTTTAATGCCTCTTTCTTTAGCTTTTTTGGCATAATCGAACATTCGATCAGGGGTTCTATGTGCCGAAACAATCGTCACTTCACATTCAACTCCTAGTTGCTCTAGAACCTCAGCAGCTTGTTTCATGATCGGAAGATCAGATTTGCTGCCCATAATGATGCCTACTTGTGCCTTGCTCATGCTTTGATCTTTAACGTCTCTTTAACGAATTTAATTTTTTCTTTTAACTGCTCAAGGTTAGTGTCGCTAATGGTCACGTGTCCCATTTTCCGAAAAGGCTTGGTCAGCTTTTTGCCATAAAGGTGTACGTGAACACCTGGCGTTGAAAGTACCTCATCCATTCCTTCGTACACAGCTTCTCCAGTGAATCCATCCTCTCCTAATAAATTGACCATAGCTGCAGGTCTTAAAGTGGAAGTATCGCCAAGTGGCCAATTCAATATCGCGCGCAAATGCTGCTCAAACTGTGAGGTCACATTCCCTTCAATGGTTTGGTGGCCACTGTTATGTGTCCGAGGTGCAATTTCATTGACAAGCACGCGCCCGTCTTTTGTTAGGAACATTTCGATTGCCAGCAGCCCTATCATATCAATCTTATTGATCACTTCTTTGGCAAGATGCTGTGCTTTGTCCTCAATTTCTTTTGTTATGCTCGCTGGTGAAATTAAGTACTCGACGAGGTTATGTACCGGATGGAACACCATCTCGACGGTGGGGAAAGTGATAATTTCGCCCTGTTCATTTTTTGCTACGATAACCGCTAGCTCTTTTTCAAAGTCTATGAGTTTTTCCACAAACCCGGGTTTGTCAAAAGCTTTTGAAAGCTCTTCTTCGGTTTTGATGACTTGGACACCTCGGCCGTCATAGCCTTCGGTGGCCAGCTTATTCACAAAAGGTAAGAATGCGGTTTTGTCCTGGACTTCTTTTGCATTTTGGGTTTCGGCAAAATCAGCGGTGGGGATACCATGTTTAAGGTAAAATTGCTTTTGATGCAATTTATTCTGAATCAGCTCGATAATCTGCGGTTGTGGAAAAACACGTTTTCCGGCAGCAGCTAGGTCCTTTAGGGCTTTTGTGTTAACATTTTCTATTTCGATGGTGATCACGTCCTTATCAGCACCAAAGGCCATTACGGTATCGTAGTCTGTCAATTGGCCAACAGTAAACGAGCTTGAAATGTCTTTACAGGGTGCGTTCGGATCTGGATCTAAGCAATGGACGTCCAAGTTGAAGTCAATGGCAGATTGAATGAGCATTCTTCCCAATTGCCCACCGCCTAATACTCCTAATCGAATCGTTGAATCAAAGGCCATAAGTCAAATTCTTGAATCCAAAGGTATGACTTTCTATGTAATGCATCACTCCTCAGGAATATCAATCCCCATGTTCTGCATTAGTTTAGTTGCATTAAAGCTTTTACAAATCCCTTCAGTAAGGGTATAGTCAAAAATTATTTCATCTCCTTTGATCACACTATTGAAGCTGTAGTTTTTAACGCCCGCCAGCTCGTTAGCCAAAGAGCCCAAGACAAGGTCATGTGTTGAGACAAGGCCAAATGCATTGGTACTATTCAATTGTTTGATCAAGGCTATAGCTCCTTTATGGCGGTCTTCAGAGTTTGTTCCCTTCAACACCTCATCGATCATGAATAATGTCGGTCTGTTATCATCAATTTGATCGAGTAGTTTTTTAAGCCTTTTCAATTCAGCATAGAAAGAGGAAACGTTTTCCTCCAACTCATCCGTTGTTCGCATGCTGGTGAAGACCTGAGCTAAACCAAAGGTCATGGATTGGGCACAAACGGGTGCTCCGGCTTGTGCTAGAACCATATTGACCCCTAGTGTTCTCAAAAATGTACTTTTTCCACTCATATTAGAACCGGTTATTAGGCAAATGCCACCACGGCCATGAAAACTGAAATCATTATTCACTCGTTGGTTGGGCTTAATGAGCGGATGCCCCAAGGCCTTGGCTTCAATGGTAAAGGGGGTGTCGGAGAGTTTAGGAAAGCTGTATTGTGGGTTGGCAAAGGCATAACCCGCTAGGGAGTTAAGCGCATCGAATTCTGCCATAACGTCAAACCATTGCTGTAGCTCAAGTTTATTGGCTTCTTTCCATCGATGAATTCTGAGTAACCAGTAAACATCTAAAATGAACAAGGTATCAAAGACCACATACATCAGATTGGCGCGGTTGTGTATAGTATCTAAAAGAAACTTCAGCTGAGAAAGTGTGTTTGCTGCTGTTTTTGATTTTTGATGGATTCGCTCTTTTAATTCTTTTAAGCTGTCATCATTCAGGTCTTCTTGTTCAACTAATAGGATAAGCTCTTTGAGTGCGCCAAGCGATTTATATCCATTTTCAGTTTGCTTACTAATTTCATCCAATGGGGTAAAGGCCATGGCTAAAATCAACATGTTGATCACAACTACTAATAAGGGCCACCCCATTTCGAGAACGTCAAGGTAGGCACCAAGGATGGTTCCAATGGTGAGTAAAGGAAGGATAGCCAAAGCGACTTGAAGAATTTCTTTTCTTTTTAGTCTCGATGAACTGTTGAGCCAACTGATGAAGATTTCTTTATCTCCTTGCTTTTCTTCATTTACACGACCTATTGCATGAAAAGATTGTCGAAAATCTAGTTTTTCAGATAGTTCTTGAATCGCTTTTTGTCTTTTCGAAATGGTTTTTTCATCTGCGGATTCACTCAACCATTGAGCCAGTCGTGTTTGTCCTTCCTCCGTACTTGAACGATCGATTAACTGAAATAAAGAATGCTTACCAAAAATATCGAGGTCTTCATGATAGGGGTGTTGGGCTTGATAGAATTCTTGACCCGACGGTAATGAAGACAAGTTGAGCGAGAGCCTATTGATTTCTTCTTCGTTGATATCTCTTAAGGCCGACTGGTATTTCAATTGGCTACGGACCTTGTTATGCCATCTCAGTAGGAAAATGAAGAGAATAATAAACAGCGCGGTTATGATACCGACTAACTTGGCCTGCGCGTTATTTGCGAACTGAATAATCAAAAAGATTACTGCCAAAAAACTCACAATCCGGACAAGGCTTAGTCTTTTTGACAAGGCCTTGGTCTCATCAACACGTTGTTGATAAGAAGCACTTCTTTTCTCAAAGAGACTGAGGGTATCTTTCAAAGGAATATTTGTTAACGTGCGACTATGTTTCGAATTATTGCGAAACTAGTCATTTCAGAGAAGCATACAATTTGGATAATCTTTAATATCTTTCGACGAGGGCTGATTTTTGTTTTGTGATAGATAACGAGGCTAAGTTACTGGCGGATTTCCTAAAAGGCGATAGAAGAGCCTTCGGCAAACTTTTTGAAATGTACTACGAAGAGGCTTGCCGTTATGTCATTCGATTGATTCGAGATACGGATACTACGGAGGAGATTGTGCAAACCACCTTTGTGAATATTTGGGAAAAAAGAGAAATGATCAATGATCAGATCTCTTTTAAATCGTATCTCTTTCGTTCTGCCTATAATACGGCGCTAAACTATTTGAAGCATAAAAAGGTAATGGCTAACTATGTCAATAAACAGCAGGAAAATTTTGCTGTCAGTAAGGAAAGCTATGTAAGTCGACAGCCTGATTTTGAACTTCAAAAACGAATTAAAGAAGCATTAGAAGACTTACCCCCTCAATGTCAGCGCGTGTTCAAAATGAGTAGGGAGGAAGGCTTGAAATACCATGAAATCGCCGATGAGTTGGGGATATCAAAAAAGACAGTTGAGGTACACATGGGGAAGGCATTGAAGTTATTAAGGGCTTCACTTGCTGATTATTTAGCAATATTTCTCCTATTCTTAAATTCTTTATAAGGGTTTCGGGCATGTAGGTTGTTAATTTTACAGAAGTTAAGGCGAAAAGGATGCATGAGAAGATAGCCAGTTATTTGGCCAATGAGATGAGTGGCAAGGAAAGACTTGATTTTGAAAGACTTTTGACGGAAGATGCTGCGCTTCAAGAAGAGGTTTTTGCCCAAATTGAAATACTAAATGCGACAGCAGAAGCGCCTGTTTTCAATACAATAAATGCTCTTGATAAAATAGAAAAGAGCATTTCAGCCCCCGTGGTTGAGATGGCCTCTAGAAGAAATTTCAGCTTTTTGAAAATTGCCGCAACCTTGCTCATTGTTTTAGCCGCGGGTTACTTTATTAGCCAAGAAGTTACTGATTCGAGTGAGGTCAATGGACTTGTTTATTTGACCGATGCTGATATCAATGTTTTGGAATTAGCCGATGGTACGCAAGTAAGGCTCAATGCAAACTCGCGCCTTGAATTAGCAAAGGGTTTTGGTGAAAACAACAGAGAGGTCTATTTGATCGGAGCGGCTAATTTTGACGTTAAAAAAGACCCAACTCTTCCATTCATCATCAATGCGAATAATGGAAGTATCGAAGTACTAGGTACAGTCTTCGAGGTCAATGCTTATCCGAATAAAGATGTGGAATTGAATGTTGCTGAGGGCAAAGTGAAATTTGCATCTAAAACTGCTGAAAAGGAAGACTTATTTATTGCCGGAGATCGTGGTCTGTTGACTGCAGACGGGAAGGAATTGACCAAGACTATTCGAAAAAATGAAAATTATGCTGCTTGGTGGACAAGACGATTAGTTTTTGAGGATGCACCACTCAATGAAGTATTTATCGATTTAGAAAAAGCCTACAACGTGGAAATTCTATTTGATGAGGCAATTGCCAATTGTACACTTGGTGCCATTCTGGAAGACTACACCTTAACCGAGGCGCTGGAAGCCATCAAAACCAGCTTTCCAAATATCTCAAAAATCGAGATTAAAGATTCTCTCATAAAATTAGAAGGAACCGCGTGTAACAATTAAATTGTTGCATGCTGAGGAAATTTCTGATTTCCATTTTGTGTATCAATTGTTTTTATCTATTCGCCCAAGATAGTTCCTCTATCTTAGACAAAAAGATTACTATTGACTTTAACAATGCGAATTTACCCACCGCATTAAGGCAACTTAATCGTCAATCGAAGATCAGCTTCTCTTACAATAGTAAAATCATCCCTAAGGATAGTAAGCTGACCAAGTCTTATCAAGACACTCAGGTTAGAGAGATACTTGACGATATTTTTGAGGGTGTAGACCTTTATTACCGGGAGTTTAAGAATACCATTTTCGTATTGAAAGAAGAGTTCAATGAACGTACCATCACGGGAAAAGTGATCGATAGTGATAATAAAGAACCTCTACCTTTTGCAAATGTCTTTGTTGACAATTCAACACTTGGCGATGCTACTGATACTGCTGGTGAGTTTTTGATTGAGGATGTTCCAAATAGTTCTGTCGAAGTCGTGGTGTCTTATGTCGGTTATAAAAGCAAATCAGTTAGAGTTGATTATGAAGAAGGCTTAAGAACGAGTGAAGTGATCATTGAATTGGAGCTGGATGCCATTGCCTTGGAAAGTATTCAGGTTGTAGGGAAAAATCGAAAAAGACTTTCGAGAGAAGAGCGACAATCTTTTCGAAACTTTAAAGATGAGTTCATTGGTAGGTCGGACAACGCAGATGATTGTGTAATCGTGAACCCTCAGGTCTTGGAAGTACAGATGCTAGATTCTACTTCGAATTATTCTGTTACCGCAGAGGACATACTTTACATTGAGAATAATGCATTAGGTTATCGAATTGGTTATTTGCTCGATGAATTTCGTTTCGTAAATGGGCAAAAGATGCTGGTGGGGAATGCTAAATTTGAAGAAATGGAACCCCATTCGCGACGCCAGTTTCGCAAGTGGAAGGAAGCTAGAGAAGAAGCCTATAAGGGCTCTCTCCAACATTTTCTTAATTCTCTCATTGAGGGACGCTTGGAGCAGGAGGGCTTCCTTGTTAATCTAATCCAGTATGATTCTGTCACGTCGGAATATACAACACCCTTAAACCCTCCTTCAGTAGAAAATATTATCACGGTGACCCCAACAGACGATCCTTTTGTTTATGTTTTCGAAACAAAGTCAGATATAGAGGTAACCTACACAAAAGCCTATGAGGACGATAAGTATAAAAAGCTGTATAGGAGTTCTTCAAAGAGTGGTAACTACAAGTATACCGATAAGAAATCGAGGTCACGAATTGCCATAGGTGATCAAAGTGTTAATAGCTATCAAGTAATGGGACTTGACTTAGATGAGGTTGCACTCTTTCAAAAGTCGATTCTATTTTTCGAAAAAATGGAATTAAAGATTCTTTACCCTGGTCAGTTCACAGACGGAGGCGCATACTTCATTGGGGGTTGGTGGAGATGGGGAGCATTTTCTGATATGGTTCCTCTCAATTATTCACCAGATCAGGAGTAGACCTGATACACCAAGTAGGCCGCACCATAAGCAACAAACGTCATATAGATAAACTGTAAGATGGGCCACTTCCAACCTTTGGTTTCTCTGTAGACAACAGCTAAGGTACTCATGCACTGCATGGCAAATGCATAAAAGACCAAAAGTGATAAGCCTACGGCTTTTGTATACATAGGTCCTCCAGTCTCAGGGTTCACTTCATTTCTTAGCCTTTCTCGTATCGTGAGTTCGTCTTCTTCGTTTGCTCCTATGCTATAGATTGTACTGATGGTGCCTACAAAAACTTCTCGTGCAGCAAAAGAAGTGATCAGTGCAATACCAATTTTCCAATCATAGCCTAAAGGCTTGATCACCGGTTCTATGCTTTTCCCAAAAGAACCTGCAAGAGAATGCTCAAGCTTAAAAGAAGCCAATTGATTTTCGAAGTCTTCTTGTGAATAGTCAGTAGGCATTCGTTCTTGAACTATGCGTTCTGCATTTTTGAAATTGTCATTGAAGCCGTAAGAAGCCATGGCCCATAAAATGATAGAAATGGCAATGATTACTTTACCCGCTTCTACCACAAAGGTGAGGGTCTTATCATAAATAGTCAGCCCGACATTTTTTAGGCTTGGCCATTTATAATCTGGGAGTTCCATGACAAAGTAATTGCTATGCTTGGCCTTGATCACTAACCTTAAAAGGGCGGCAGAACCAATTGCAGCCAAAAAGCCAAGTAAATACATTCCGGTTAGGGCCAAGCCCTGCATGTTGAACACACCGAATTTAGCATCTTCTTCAATGATCAATCCGATCAAAATGGTGTAAACGGGTAGCCTTGCTGAGCAAGACATGAACGGAGTAACAAAGATGGTGATGAGTCTGTCTTTCCAACTCTCAATAGATCGAGTAGACATGATCGCAGGTATCGCGCAAGCCATCCCTGATACAAGAGGTACTACGCTTTTCCCACTCAAACCAAAATTTCGCATGATTCGATCCATTAGAAATACCGCTCTCGACATATAGCCTGTTTCTTCAAGCAACGAGATAAATGCAAAAAGAATGGCGATTTGAGGAATAAACACGAGTACCCCTGCCAAACCGGCAATTATGCCATTAGCGATAAGATCATTGAGCACGCCTTCGGGTAAAGTGTTTTTTGTCCAATCTGCAAAATCTGCAAAACCGTTCTCAATAAGAGTCATTGGTAATTCTGCCCAAGCAAAGATGGCCTGAAAGATCAAGAGGATTAGAAGTGAGAAGATCAAATAGCCGACAATCGGATGAGTGAGTACTCTATCCAGTTTTTCATTGATCAACTCTCGAGGCTTATCTGATTTCAGGTTTCTCGAGATGACTTCCTCGATTTTTGCATAGCGTGTCCGGGCTTCTTCTTTCTGCGCTTCGTTTCTATCAAAGGAATGTTCTTCAATCAGAGGCCTGATTTTTTCCTTCTTTGCATCCGATAGATAGGTGATGTAATCTAAATGTTGAACCAGCTGCAGGGCTTTATAACTATTTTCCTCATTTTCTAAGTTCATCACCTCCTTTATCAATGCCCCATTTGTAGTAAACGGGTCATAGAAGAAAGATTTTGATGTTTTCCCACCATCAGCAATGGCTTCTTTGATGCTTTTTACTCCTGCTTTTGTTCTTGAGTTTGCTGTGATGACCTGTACACCCAAGTCGATCTGAAGATTCCTTAAGTCAATTCTTAACCCACGTTTTTCAGCCACGTCGATCATATTCAAGATCAAAACGCATGGGATCCCGAGGTCTCGAATTTGAGTAAAGAGTAAAAGGTTTCTTTTTAGGTTTGTAGTGTCGGCTACTACTAAAATCAGATCAGGATGCTGTGGATGACCTTCATTCAAGATCACTTCTTGCACCACTTGTTCATCTAAGGTTTTGGGGTAAATGCTGTAACAGCCAGGTAGGTCGACTAATTCTACTTTTCTTCCATCATCTAATTTGAATGACCCTGATTTTTTGTCGACAGTGACACCAGGAAAGTTTCCGGTTTTTTGAGTGAGGCCGGTTAACAGATTGAAAATAGTTGTTTTACCAGAATTTGGATTGCCAACAAGCGCTACGGTAAGATCGGACAAAACAGTGGGTTTAGTCTTCTAACAAAACATTTTGGGCATCTCTTTTTCGGATAGAGAGGCAATAGTCAGCCACATTCACAGCGATTGGATCGCCGAATGGCGCTATGAGTCTGATTTTTATTTCAGTTCCCGGTAAACAGCCCATCTCTATCAACTTTACGGAAAGGTCCTTATCCAAAAAGTCTTTGATTCTAGCCGTTTGATTGATCTTTAGCTGGCTTAAATTTCTCAATCTTTATTTAGATTAATTTTAAAGACGCAAGTTACATCGCACCAAGAACAAAACCAAGGCTACTTTTTAATTAGGACTCAATATCCAGTCCGAATGCTGAAAACGATTCCAATTTGTTGCAGCGAGGTCGATTTGTGGGTCGATCAGTGTATATTCTTCCCCTAGATTCAAGCGTGCTTTCGCATGCGCTTTAATG
>ENA-OUOG01000363-OUOG01000363.1-marine-metagenome-genome-assembly--contig:-NODE-363-length-60315-cov-16.363890_pt1 | contig 60315 bp, 57 predicted proteins | sample MGYA00248635_ERZ508505 | MGnify/ENA primary metagenome ERZ508505 (study PRJEB26176, sample SAMN06267871) | marine metagenome | isolation source: Saanich Inlet, British Columbia, Canada | place: Pacific...
TGGCCTATGGAATATTTAGACGATACTCTAACAGTATATAAGGGCATGGAGAAAAAGAATACTGTGCTATTTCCGCACAGAATTGCTCCAGAAAAGCAAGTAGAAATATTTCGCGATTTAAAAGAAGCCCTGCCAGAATACGATTTTATTATCTGTCAAGAACGTGAACTTACTAAAAACGAGTATCACAACTTACTAGGTGAAGCAAAGATGGTTTTTAGTGCTAACTTACAAGAAACACTTGGTATTAGTTGGTACGAAGGCGCACTTGTTGGAGCGTTGCCTTTGGTGCCAGATAGATTAAGTTACAGTGAAATGGCTGTTGACGATTTCAAGTATCCAAGCGAATGGACTACTGACTTCCAACAGTATAAACTTAATAAAGGCGAACTTGTAAAACGCATTAAATTTATGATGGAAAATTACGACAATTATCGTGTAAGCCTAAATAAACAAGTTGATCAACTAAAAGATAAATTCTTTGGTTGCTCTAACTTAATAAAAGTGTTACAATATTAATATGATGAGAGACATCCTCGTCTATAACTCGGAGAAACAAATTGGCAAAATCAGATGAAATTAAAGCAAAGCTAGAAGATGCTAACATTCGCTATTGGGCGGGTGACAACATTTCAGAAGTCCTACAAAAGGGCGACAAAGAAGAACTTATCGAAGAAGCAACAGTAGCATTTGAAAATGTGCTGGATGCTCTTGTTATTGATCGGAACAACGATCCTAACTCACAAGGTACAGCAAGACGACTTGCTAAAATGTACTTTAATGAGATCATGAGCGGGCGATATGATCCAATTCCAAACGCAACAGCATTTCCAAATGATTCAGAAGACCGTTACGAAGGCATGCTTGTAGTTCGTAGCGAACTTCGTAGTATATGTAGTCACCATCATCAACCTGTTACTGGAGTTGCTTATATTGGCATTATTGCGGCAGAGAAATTAATTGGTCTTAGTAAGTATACACGTATTGCTCAATGGTGCGCTCGTCGCGGAACACTACAAGAAGAACTTGCTAATGACATTGCTCGTGAAATTCAAAAAGCAACAGGTGCTGAACATGTAGGCGTGTACGTTCAAGCAACACATGGTTGTTGTGAAAACCGTGGTATTATGGCACATAGCTCACTTACGCAGACAACTGTACTAAAAGGTGCGTTTAAAGACGACCCAGGTACAAAGAAAGAGTTTATGGACAATATTAAACTACAACAGGAGTTTGCTCCACGATGAATAATTTAAGTGATTATATCGCAGTGATTGTAGCAAAAGTTCTTATTGTTACAGTTTTTATAATGGGTATGATTAGTTTAGGTATTGATCTTTATACCGGAAGGCTTCCATTATGATTAACAAATTATTTAGAGTTCCAGATTCTTTTACACTAGAAGATGCATTGGAACACAAAAGAATTGGACCAATATTACAACTGGCATCAAACTATAAAGTTCAATCGAAATATGATTGTAGATTCATTAACGCTAACTTTACAGAAGGAAACTGGATGTTTGCGTTAGTAAAAAACCCAGATTTAGGGAAAACACCAAAAAAGTTGGACGATTATGACTGAACCAGTAGACGTAAGCAAAAAGCATTTTCATTTAAGCATGGTTAAGAGCCTTGTTCGTATTGGAGGGTGTGTAGTATTGCTAGGGTGGCAAGACATCGGTTGGTTTGCTCTAGCATTTTTAGTTGCTGAATTAATTGGAATTGCGGAGGAACTATAATGGCATTTGAATGGGGACGAATTCATAAATGGGAAGAAAACATTGAACGTGATGTTACAGATAGTGTAACTGAATACATTTGTGAATTTTATGAGATTGATAATATTTTAGAGTTGACCAAAGAGCAAGTAAACGAAATTATTGCTTTTCGTGAAGATCTAAATGAGTATTCACCTATGCAGTTAGGGTTTTTTAACATTCTTAATGAATGGGATAATGAACATTACGAAGAAAGCGATGAGTGATGGGACCGTATAGCGAAATGAAGCAACAGGAAAGAAGAGATACTATTCAAAATCTGTTAGATAATAATCCAGATTTAGATCCTGTTACTAGAGCTATGTGGCAACGACATCTACATAACATCGCTATAGACGAAGGCGAATACGTTAAACGAGTACATGAAGTCTATGGTAACATCTATAGTAGGTATACAGACCAATGGCTGACATAATTGACATTACAACAAGATTAAAAGAGTATGTGTTACATTTTAAATGTCCATCAGTTGTAACACTTAAAGGCTCTGTTGATATTCACTTTGAACTTAGTGACAGCGAAGGAACTGCTTGGGTAAAAGCTAAAAGCAAAGATGAAGCAAAACAAAAAGTACACAAAGCAATTAGCGTAACGGAGTGGATTAATGATTCTTAGATTGCTAGAAAAACTAGGTCGCAAGCGTGTAATTACAGACAGAGACGGAAAGATTCCATATCTTATCCGTTATTATGTGTTTTTAAAAGAACGTAAAAACTTTCCTTTTAACATTACACTACACAAAGTTCTTGTTAGTGACGAACCTACACTACACGATCATCCTTGGGGATACGCTACACTTATTCTTAAAGGTGGTTATTGGGAACACATTCCGCTTTTCAATCACACAACCGGTGGCGTTGTGGGTAGTACCAAAGTATGGCGTGGACCTGGACACTTCCGTATGCGTTCAGCAGACGACTTACATTGGTTAGAACTTGCCAAGGACGAAAACGGTAACGAAATTCCATGTTGGAGTTTGTTCTTTATGGGACGAAAACAAAAGGAATGGGGTTTTATGCCTTTTATTAAGAAAGGTGATATTATGGAACGTGGATACAAATGGGTCCACAATGAAGAATATTTGGCTCGAGGAGCAAAGGATGATTAAGAAGCACTACTACAGTTGGAAACACATTGAAAATATGTGTGTAAGCATTGTCAATCAAATGTATAAAGACAATTGGCGTCCTGATTATATTGTAGGTCTTACACGTGGTGGTAACGTGCCAGCTACTATTATTAGTAACATGACAGGTATTCGCTGTGAAGCACTAAAAGTTAGTCTGCGTGACGATGATAGCCATTGTGAAAGCAACTGTTGGATGTCTGAAGATGCGTTTGGTTATGTTTATAAAGATGAAGATAAAATTACCGGCGGGCCTTTAGAAAAGAAAATCCTTATTGTAGATGACATCAACGATACTGGTGCTACGTTTAACTGGATTAAACAAGATTGGCAAGGTAGTTGCTTGCCTAACGATCCTAAATGGGAACGTATATGGCATAGTAATGTTCGATTTGCTACATTAACTGATAATCTAGCAAGTGAATTTAATGGCAGGGTGGATTATACTGTTCACGAAATTAACAAAGCCGAGGACGATGTCTGGTTAGTTTACCCTTGGGAAAACGTAGGAGAGTATTATGGCAACTGAACATGATAAAACCTGTACAGTAACTTGTACAGATAATAGTCGAACAATAGAAGCTGATGTTGATCGATTTGAAAGAAATAAATTTGTTGATATATACATGGCACAAAACAAAATTAAAATGGTTTGGAATGGAAAAGTATATGTAGGCAATAAGATGGGCATGGAGTTTACTACACCAGGTCCTAGAGAGTATCAAATCAATAGAGGTAGAGGTTTCTAATGGAATTCAAAGACGTTCCGTGGACAGATGTTTTGATTGATACTAGAGATTTTACCGTATTCAAAGACGGCTTTCCAGTAACAGAAGGGCATGTATTGTTTGTTCCTAAGATAGCAGATTGGGAGAACTTGGCAAAGTGTTATAAAGCCGCTTACGCATGGGGTTACGATTGGGTAGAAAAGGGTTACTGCGATGCTTATAACATTGGGCAGAACATCGGTGAAGAAGCAGGTCAGACTATTATGTGGCCACATGTACATTTAATTCCAAGACGCAAAGGTGATATGGAAGATCCACGAGGCGGTGTACGTCACGTAATACCAGAAAAAGGCAACTATAGAAAAGGAGAAGAACAATGAGTTCACTAGCAAAAGAATACAATCGAGATAACATGATCGAAGCAATTAAAAATCACGCAAAAGGACACATTGCTAAACACGCAATGAATGTCGAAGTGTTTCTTAAAAATTCAGCAGGTGTCGGAGAACATCCAGACATCTTAGAAGCAATCGAAAAAGAGCTTAACATTATTGCTGAATATCACGATCAAATTGAAGTACTAGAAAAATATTTCTAATATGAAAAAAACTTTATTCATAGGCGATAGTCATACTTGCGGTTACGATAGTATACCAGGCGAAACAGGCGAAGGTAGTTATTCTATTTGGAATGACAATAACTATGCTGATCAATATGCTTTGTTACACAATAAGCCTTCGATTGTTTACGCTATGTCTGGAGCAACAAACAACGTTTACAAAGACTGGTTAATTTCTACAATAAAAGAAAATGATATTGATGAAGTCTTTGTATTGCTTGCGCCGTTAAACAGATTTATTATCGCCTATGATAAAACTCTTGGAAAGACAATTATTGATCCAGATCATTTTAAGTTACACTTTGGCACTAAACATAACGGACTAGTAGATATTTACTACGACGATGTAATCAAAGACGATGCGTTTCAATTGTTCAACAAACCACACGCAGGTGATTTTAATTTTCCTGGTCTAGGGTTTAGTTATGAAGAAGGATTAACTAATCCAGATATTCGAAAAAGTAGTTTCATGGAAATCAAGACTTTCTTTGATTTAAACACGCATCTCGAATATAGGCAATTATTCCAAGACATATATACATGGGACAATATTTGTCACGACGCAGGCGCTAATCTTTATATCTTTAATATAACAGATAGGTCCCAGTTACCTAAATATAATGACTATTATGGTAAACTAAAAGCAACTAAAATTTCAGATGTATCTGTAGAAAAATATTTTTCTAAGAAGTATATAGATCATAAAAAATATCATACTGCTGATAACGAACATTACAATACAGAATACCATAAACTTATATCAGGAGACTTTTTAAGTTGGTTAAAAACATACTAATTGCCGGTGATAGTTTTGCGGCTAGGTATCCTAATGATACAGGATTAGGATGGCCTTTATTAATGCGTGAGTATTATAACATTGTTAATGTAGCACAAGCAGGTGTGAGCGAATATAAAATTTTAAAACAATTAAAAAACATATCAAATATTGGATACTTTGGTGCTGTAATTATTTGTCATACAAGTCCATATAGAGTACACACTAGACAAAGTATTCATAACACAGAATTACACAAAGACTGCGATCTTTTACTTTCCGATGTAGAAGCAAAAAAGTTTACATTAAATCCAGCAGTGAGATCAGCTAAAGGATACTTTAATCATCATTTTGATCCTGATTATTACGAAGAAATATATAATCTACTTAGAAAAGAAATAAGTGATGTAACTAGATATGTTCCAACATTACATATCGATCATTTTGATTCTTCGTTAAAATACGCCCACGAAAAAAACAAACTTGACCTTTCAAGACTATGGCCTGATTTTAGAGGAAATATTAATCATTATACAGCCCACGGAAATCAAATAGTCTATGAAACTATCTTAGAAAAATTAAAGGAGTTAAAATGAGCGAGTATCCAAAAAGTCATGGCAATAATCAATGGACTATTCAGGTTCAAGAAAACAATAAAACAAAAGAATTGTTTATCGAACTACCCCCTGAAGCACTAGCACAGGTCGGTTGGGATATTGGAGATCAACTGTTATGGGAAGAATTGCCACACGGTGCTTGGCAATTAACCAAAAAAGATGTTGACAAAAACAGTTAAAAAAGGTATAATAGTAAAATGACAATAGCAACTGACAAGAAATATTATTATAGCGAAATCTTTCACAGTATTCAAGGCGAAGGACATTACACAGGTGTTCCTACTGCTTGGATACGTTTTTTCTTGTGTAATTTACAATGTAATGGATTTGGACAAATTGATCCTACTAATCCAGAAACATATGAATTGCCTTTTGAAAAGTTTGATACTAGCACAGTTAATCGTGTAGAGGACTTGCCTGTTTGGGACAAAGGATGTGATAGTTCTTATACTTGGAGCAAAAAGTTTAAACATCTAATGGGACATAAGACAGCTATTGAACTTGCTCACGAAATTAGAAACACATTAAAAACAGACAGTAATCCAGAAGGGTTATTCCTACATCCTGTAACAAAACAACGACAGCATTTTTGTGTTACAGGAGGCGAACCTTTAATGAAACACGCACAGGAAGCATTCATTGGTATCATGTGTGAATTTGCTAGACTAGGCGACATGCCAGCAAGTGTTACATTTGAAACAAATGGTACACAACCTCTTACACAAGAGTTTATGGACTTTTGGCATGTAGATAATAGCGTTACAAAAGATGTTGAATTATTCTTTAGTGTAAGTCCTAAACTATGGAGTGTGGCAGGTGAACAAGCAAAGAAAGCAATTAAGCCTGAAACAGTAGCACAATATAGAAGTTTATCTGAAAAAGGTCAACTAAAGTTTGTTGTAGGCGGTGAACAACAACAGTGGGACGAAATGGAAGATGTTGTCTCACAATTCAAAGCACAAGGAGTAGACTACCCAGTTTGGGTTATGCCTGTCGGTGCTAGAGAAGAAGAACAAACTGCAACAGCCGGTGCTGTTGCTAAAAAAGCATTTGAACGAGGATACAATGTTGCGGCTAGAGTACATGTATACTTGTTCGGAAACGCAATTGGAACATAAGGAAAATAATATGGGATGGTGGAACAAACTCGTAAGAGATAAAAAAGACAAAGATACGTCAACTACAAAATCTCCTCAAGATCAATACCGAGAGATTTTAGAAAAACAAAAGAAGGCGGCAACAAAGAAAAAAGAACCCTGGGTTGCTGTATTAGATACGCAAGTTAATCCTGAAAACATTCGCAACGGTTTCTTTGAACTTGACTGGAATGAATATTTTGTTAATAAATTAAGAAAAGAAGGCTATGGATATGATGGCGATCCTGAAGAAGAAATTGTGGATCGTTGGTTTAAAGACCTTGCTAGAAACGTTTTAGAAGATGAAGGACAAAATTCTAAAGTCGACGCTGGTTATATTAATGTAGTTCCGATTGATAAAGGTAAGTCTGAAGTTTCATGATGCGTGACGATTTAATGGTACAACAGCAAGTATCCACTGTATGGCAACATATGGTAGGCGTTATCTGTTTGAATCAAACAAACCGTAAACAAGTTAAAGCAGTTTTACCAAAACTATTCTTAGTATGTCCGACTCCAGAGGAATTACTTAGAACTCCAGATCATATTATTAAAGAGTTAATTAAGCCGCTTGGAATGGTAAATGTTCGTGAAAAGCGTCTACGTCAGATGTCAAAAGATTACTTGACTTGGGACGGAGAAGATGCTACAATGTTATATGGAATTGGGAAATACGGTAGTGATAGTTATCGGCTTTTCTATAAGAATGAGATCCCCGAAAATATTGGTGATCATGAACTCAAACGATATGTGGAAGAAGAATTAAATGGCAACTTACATACTAGTTGATACAGCAAACACTTTCTTTAGAGCACGACACGTAGTACGTGGCGATGCTGATATTAAGATCGGAATGGCTTTTCATATTACACTTAGCAGTATTATTAAGGCATGGCAAGACTTTAAAGGTGATCATGTTGTATTTTGCTTAGAAGGACGTAGTTGGCGTAAGGATCATTATGCTCCGTACAAACGCAATCGACAAGAAACTCGCGATGCTCTAACAGCACGTGAACAAGAAGAAGATAAATTGTTTTGGGAAGCATTTGACACATTTAAAGACTTTATAGCAGATAAAACAAACTGTACTGTATTACAAAATTCTGTGTTAGAAGCAGATGATTTGATTGCTGGATGGGTTCAAAGTCATCCTCAAGACGATCATGTTATTATTTCTACAGATAGCGACTTTGCTCAACTTATTGCTCCTAATGTTAAGCAATATAACGGTGTTGCTAATATGACAATTACACACGAAGGTTACTTTGATGACAAAGGCAAAGAAGTTATTGACAAAAAGACAAAAGAACCCAAGGCAGCACCTGACCCGCAATGGTTGCTTTTTGAGAAGTGTATGCGAGGCGACACAAGCGACAACGTTTTTTCAGCATATCCAGGTGTGCGTAAGAAAGGTACTAAGAACAAAGTAGGGCTTATTGAAGCATACGAAGACAAGGATACAAAAGGGTTTAATTGGAATAATCTTATGCTTCAGCGTTGGGTTGATCATAACGGCGAAGAGCATCGTGTACTAGATGACTACAATCGTAACCGTGTATTAATTGACTTGGCGGCACAGCCTGATGAAATAAAAGAACAAATTGCTACAACTATAGCAAGCAGTACAGATAATCCTAAAAATATTAATCAAGTGGGTATCAGACTTATGAAGTTTTGTAATTTGTTTGATCTACAGAAGATCGCAGATCAAGCACAACGTTATGCTGAGCCACTAAATGCGAGGTATCCGAAATGACATTACTAACAGCTAAACCGATTATTGAAGATAAGTTTTGGATTGTTGAACAAGATGGTGAAAAGTTTGCTACATTACGAAAAGATGAGAATCGTTTTGTAATGAGTAATGCTAACGGCGTTCAGTTCTTTCCAAACAGAAAAAGTGTACTACAACATTTTGGTAAAGACTTTTTTGTTGTTAAAATTAAAAAAGAAGCAAACAACGCAGAGCCAAATGAAGTACATGGATTTCCTACTAGCGCAAATCCTCATAACTCTATGTTTGATATTAAAAAGAAACTACCGTTGTTTACCAAAAGCAAAGATAGTAAAAGTTTATATTCCGCAGGATACTATGTAATTAGATTCGACAAAGGGTGGGTAAAAAGTTTTTGTCCTAAACTAATTACACTTCAACGCTACGACTTTAAAGGCCCGTTTAAAACAGAACTAGAAATGCGTCAAGTACTATCAAAGGTTTCAAAATGAGCAATTTGCCAGATAGAATGCCCAGTATTGAAAGATTAGTACAGCGTATTAGAACTGCTGAAAAAGCCAATCAAAAAGAGATTAAGATTACACTTCAAGAAGGCAAAGAACTTGCGTACGATCTAGCTCTTATTACATCAAAGCTATCTACAACAATAGCAGAAATAAATCAAAAACTAAAAGAAGTTAATGTAGCAGAACAAAACATTGATGTCAAAATGGATGGCGGCGGCTTCTAAGAAGATAAATATATGCGTAGTTAATTAAAAGGATTACGTATATATGAGTAGACCAAAGCCAAAAATTTTGTTAGAGTTTGCTAACAAAGAAACATATAAAGTCGAACAGATTCTCGAAGCCGAAGCAATCTGGGCAGTGTTTTACCAAGGTTCTCCTTTCAATTTAAAGAGCGGCAGTCTAGTTACTAGCTATCCTGGTCCTAAATATAAAAAGGTATCTTTTTCTAATCCAGGTCATGCGCATAATTTGGCTAGAAAATTGAATAGAATGTTTAAAACAGATGCGTTTGAAGTTGTCAAACTAACCAAAGGGGAAATTCTCCAAAGCGATGATCAAAAAGGATGATTATACAAAGAAATTTCTTATTGCCGCTAATCAAACTCCAACAACCGATCTATTAAAAGAAAAAATCATAGAATGGTGGTACAATATTCGGAGTAAGGATTCTGGCGGCTTACGATTGACGAAAAAAGGCATTGACTTTGCTACAAAAGATGCTAAAATTAAATCATATACAATAAAGTTTCCAGGAAAGTTCATCATAACACCTCAAATATTAGTGTGGTTAGACAAGTTTATTGAATCACCATACTTCATTACTAAAAAAGATATTACTGTATTATCAGAAAGAGCGGCTTTTGAACTGTATCTTTTTAGTGGAGATGTTAAGAAATATGGATACAATAAAGCACTAAGACAACGTATGAACCAGGATTAAGCAATCATTAACTACTATTATTTAAATACAACACTATGTTAGATATATCACCACTAAGCATATTAGGAAAGCGCCAAGTAAATTGGATGCCACCTCATTTTCATGTTTATTCACTAGAAGATGTTTTCTTCTGGGATGATCCTATCTGTGATTGGATTGAGAATAAACTTAAGGGAAGATATAGTCTAGTTAAAGGAACCAACTCAAAAGGTAGTAGTGTACAAGTTGGTTTCGAAGATGAAAAAGAGTTAACATTTTTTATGTTAGCCTGTCCATACATAAGGAGTTAAAAATGACAGATCAAACACAACAACCCCAAGCACAACCTGCCGCTGAAGGCGCTGGTGCTGCAGCTGAACTTACAATCAACGATTTGAATGCTATTCGTACTATTATCGATGTTGCTTCAACTCGTGGTGCGTTTAGAGGTAACGAACTTGAAGCAGTTGGTAAAACCTTTAATAAACTAAATGCGTTTTTAGAATCAGTAGCACCTAAAAAAGAAGGTGAAGATGCGCAAGAATCTGCGCAAACAGCACCACAAAATGAACAACCTGCGCAACAACCTGCGCAATAAGGAGAAACATCATGGCTATGAAACATACAGGTAAAATGAAAAACAATGGAGCGAAAGTGCTAGTAGCATATCGCACATTGCCTGGAGAATCAGATAGTGCTCTTGTAGTAGACGTAGCTCGCTTATCAGACGCACAACACGACGAGCTTATGAAAGTCGTTGAGAGTAATCAAGCACAAACAGCAAACGAACTCGCTGACGTACTTTCAAGACGGTATTTTCCAGATGGACGTCAGATGCTTACAGCATTACATACCGACGGAAAACTTAAGAAAGTCGGAACTAGCGGTGTATTAATGACACCTACTACATCTGCTACTGTTGTTCTTTCTGAATTGAATCAAATGATTGCTGAACAAAAAGGCGTAACTGTTGATCAGTTAGCAGTTTCTGAAACAGAGCAAACAGTTGCTACTGCTAAGGAAACACCTTCTACACCAGAAGATATTGTTGAGCCAGCACGTGATCCTAATGAACCGTTATCGGATGAGGACCTAGCAAAATCATATCGTTCGCAAGCAGATCGTTTGAGCAAGGAAGCCGCGGCTTTACGTAGACAAGCAGAAGAACTAGTTCCTACAAAGAAAAAGCCTACTGCTAAGAAAAAAGAAGCAGATGTAAGTGCATAATAAAAAACCGTTCCGTCCACCAAAACATATATCTCAAGAGTGGCCAGAGGTTTTCGAACACATTTACATGAGTGGTATGCCGATAAGGTATATTCATGGAGTGGAACTCGAATTCAACGACGGACGGGTTTGGGAAGTAGACATATCTGAACAATTACCATTCTCTCATGAAAATGAAATTGTTGAAAGATTAATGTCTGCTCTAAAAGAAATGGCCACTGATATTGTAGGCATAAACTTCAACATCGATATTGAAAAATTAAAAAAAGACATAACTGATCAAACAAAAAACATTATGAAGGACGATGAATAAATGAATGTTCGAATTGTATCTTACTCAGTAGCAGATCCAAAATTTGTAGAAGAAGCTCAAAAAGAGTTTATTGCCAAGAATCCAGACAAGGAAGATAAAGTTCCGCAGTTTGATGATCTACAAGATTTGATTGCTTTCTGTGCTAGAGTATCTAACCCATCTAATCAGATGAATGAAGAGACTGGCGAAAAATTAATTAAGTATCTAATTAAACACGCACACTGGTCACCTCTCGAAATGGTTAATGCTTGTTTGGAAATTGATACTACTCGTGATATTGCTCATCAAATTGTTCGTCATCGGTCATTTGCTTTTCAAGAATTTAGTCAACGCTATGCTGACCCTGCTGAATTCGGTAATCAGTTTGTTATTCGTGAAGCAAGACTTCAGGATCAAAAGAATAGACAAAACTCTGTAGAGCTTGATCCCAAGGACGAAAATGATGCTAAACTTATGATGGATTGGAGTGAACAACAAGAAAAAGTCATTGCTGCATCTAAAGAAGCATACGAATGGGCAATTAAGAACGGTATTGCTAAAGAGCAAGCTCGTGCTGTATTACCCGAAGGTTGTACTAAAACACGTTTATATATGAACGGTACATTGCGTAGTTGGATTCACTACATCGAATTGCGCGGTGCTAATGGTACACAAAAAGAGCATATGGACATTGCTCATGTTTGTGCCGAAGTTATTTCAAAGATATTTCCGCTGGCGGAAGATCTACGTAACTAGCACATTTGTTGTAAAATACTGTCAACTCGGGGAACGTTCTTAAAAAGTTCGTTCCTCTTCTTTTATCATACTCATTTACAAATAAACAAAAATCTCCTCGGTTATTAATTAACTCTTGATCTTTGAATCTGTTTTGTTCTGCCCAATCAATAACCCTTTTCCATTTTGTTATATCAGTATCATTAAAATATCTACAATCTAAATTATTTTTATTATCTTCCATAAATTTTAAACAATCGTACATTGTATCCAAATGTTCATCGTCTAAGATTTGTAAACTTAAATGAGGCGGCTCAAGTAAGTAAGGCGTGTCAATTGTAAATCTATTATTAAATCTTGTATTATATTTGTGTTTCCATTCAAGAATTTTAACTAACAGATCTTTAAATCTATGTACGCTCATAAAGTTTACGGTGATCATTAATCCGCATTGTGCCGCTGGAACAACATTCATAAGATGATCTAAATTGTTTTCCCATAGATTAATGTCCATCGGATCTCTTATATATTCTGCTTGTTTACCCCACGTATCTATGCTTGTAAACACTTGTAAGCGGTCTAATTTGCGTTCTTGTGTAAGAGTAGTTACTTTGTCTATAAACTTGTTTAAATTGCGCTTAGGGACGCATAAATTGCTGTTAATAGCGAACTCTAAGTCTTTGTGCGGGTTAGCATCAATATAGTCAAGAACTTTGAATACGTTACTGCTTAACAACGGTTCACCGCCAGTTACTCTAAAAGTATGAAGCTCTTTATACACTGTAGGAAACCATTTCCAAAATGCTTCAATATATGGATTATCTTTTTCTTTATAGATCCAATTCTTTCTATCTTTGTTGTTAGCATGGTATTGTCTTCTGTTCACAACTTGATGTAAAGGATAATCGCCGTGTTTATTAAATTCATTTTCCCAAGCACTACTAATACTTGGTGTACAGTAACTACATTTCATTTGACATTCATTGCCAAAGTTAACTTCCATGTACTTAGGAGCAACATCAGCGTCCCAAGGCATTGACGCAATCTTTTCTGTAGTTCCTTTTTCTATTTCTTCAAATTCGGCACTTCTAAAATGTCTATCACTTAAATTTCCACAATCTTCCAAATTCCAACAATACTGACACTCTGGTGGTCTCTCACCTTCTAACATTGCCTTACGTTGAAGTTTTTTATATTTGCTATTATGTAACGCACTAGGATTTTCAGCAAGTTCTTCTAAACTTACTTTATGCATACTAGGATGATAACAACTGTGATTATCGCCTGTGTGTAAATGTATGCTAACATGATTCCATTTAGCCGTACAGAAGCCCTTGCCGGTTTGATCTAGTTTTACAGCAATCTTTTTATATTTTTTATTAGGATCTTTTTTCCAAAACATTATGATTCAAACCTTCCCTTTAGCCATTTAAAATTGTTTATGTTTTCTAACTTTTCGTTCTTATGTCCGTATTCACGTCCAGCAAGTGCGCCTTTCTTAACAAAATCTACGTATAGTGTATCATTAAAAGTTTCACACCAATGTGTTAATCTGTATTCATCTTCTTTGCTGTTTCTATTTTTAATTATACCGCTGGACAACTTGACACACTCTCTAAAGGCTGTTCTCCAAGCATGAAAAGGTGTTGTATTAAATTTATGAATATTACTTACATAATCTAACGGAACAATGTCAAATCCAGTAGACATGTCAACAGAGTTGTTATTGCCAAACAATCGTTTATCAAAAATCTTTAGGCCGCCATGACCATACACAAGATTATTAACAGGATTGATAGCCCTACATACAAATACTTTTCTTTCGTTAGTTAAACTATCAAGCAACTTGTTATATGAAAACGATTCTAATAACTCACAATCAGCATCTAATACCATAAAACGAAATGTTAGACTCTGCGAAGCACAATACTGATGACTAGCATGTATACCAGAAATAGTATCAACTCTAGATATTGTTTTTAGTTTTTCCTTTGCTAATTTATAGTTTTTATCAGCACACGGATCGTCATATACTAAGAAGAACTTGTCCATATCTTTCCCTTTACAGTATAGTAAGTACTTCCTAATTTGATTGCTTCATCGTATAATTCAATAATACTTTCACATTGATCAGCATTAAATTCTCCCCAATGAATTCCTAACTCTCTGATAGCACGTTCTCTATATTCTGTTAATTTACTCTCGATGTTAATTTCATTTTGTAAATCGTTCTCTCGATAGATTTTTTCTAATTCATCAAAATCTCTTACGTTTACATGGTTCCAATCACTAAAAGCAAATACTGTACCCATTCTTGCTCCTAGCATAGCATAGTTTCCATTAACAATATGTCTACCAACTGTTCCCCAGACTTTTAATCTATGTAAGTTATGCCAATAAATTTTAGTTTTGATTTTATCTTTTGGAGGTAATTCTCCTCTGACAGTTACCATTTTAACGCCTTCACGAAAACCTGCTCTCCATGCTTGATAAGGTGTTTTGTTAATAACTGAATCGCTGAACGCTTCAGGAAAATTTCTATAACCCTGTTCCCAACAAAATTCTATACTATCTCCATTGGATTCGTGTGTTTTCATATCAAGAGCAAACTTTTTATTCCAGATTTTCAATCCGCCGTTGCCGTACATAAGTCCATTGACACTATTTTTACCGCACCAACTATAGCATTGAATATCATCTTGTTCTTGTATATCAAGTTTTAAAAATTGTGGGTAAACAATATTATCACCGTCAACTCCTACAAACCACTCAGTATCAGAAAGTTTAGCGGCTTCTTTATGTGCCGCGTCACTACCCTTTACACCATGTACACGTTTAGCCCAAGGAACTTGGTCTTTTAATCTTGCCCAGTTTTCTTCAGCATTTGGTTCGTCGTAACTGATGAATATAAAATCTAAATCTTTAGTTCTCATTTTATTTGGTATCCAGCACTGTTAAATATCTTATAGTAATAAAAAGAAATGTTTCCAGCAAACAACTTTTTATAATCTATTTGGTCAATTTCAAAAATAACTTCTTTATTAGTTTCGCATTCAAACATTTGATACAAAAAATTAGGGTCGCCTTGTTTTGTTAAATATATCTCAAATTTTCTATCATCATCAAAACTTGAATTAACAACTATATGCGGTCTATTGTCTATTGATTTGATTACTACTTTAAGATCATACCTTTCAACATTAAAAGTTCTAGGAATATCTATTAACTTATTTTTAAAAGGGTCAGTATGCTGTTTTTCTTCAACAGTACTATATAACTTAAATTCTTTGCTATCAACATCAACTTTAAATCTTGCCCAATCGCCACTAGTTATTTTATTTTTCAACTCTAAAGAAATAGAAGCATGATTATAACTCTCCCATTCCTTACTCAATCTACTAGAGAATCCACAAATGTTTCCGTCATTGTCGTAAAAGATATTAACATTATCCATGTTTGATTCCTTTAAACATTAATTCTCTGTAAACTTTGGTCATTTCATTTAAAGGAAACTCTTTATCTGAGTAATGAATAATATCGTATTGTCTATGATTACCAATTGTAACATCTACTGTATCATTAAAATAAATTCCTAAGTCTTTTGCGATTGATGATATATCAACATCTTGTAACATATACTTAAGATGAGCAAACTTTGGAAAAGACATGTCGTAGGAAATTTTTTCTTCAATGTTAAGTAGCTTTGCAGCTAAAGAAAACACTTCGTCGGTACCCATTTCTGGAGGGAAACCTTTAGTTAGGTATCTGTTTCTAAACAATTCTTTGTTATACGTTATTGCTTTTACTAGATCAAAAAAGTCATTGGCTATTGCGCTTTCTTTATTGAAATATGTGAATCCACTGTATAACAAAGGTAATTTGTTCTCTTTATATGTAGGACGGCAATGTAAATTTGTCATTTCGTCACCGTTGTATTTTGTAACATTTTTATTAATATAAAGTCCATAGCTATCATTAATAAAATGATCAACCCAATGACTGATATCTTTTGTGAAGTACATGTCAGAGTCAAGACAGATAGTGTGTTTATAGGGAGAAATATCAAACATTAGATTTCTTTGATCCCAACCCTTCTCTTGATTAGTTTTAACAATAAACTTATCATAAACAAATCTGTTATACGTCTCACTCTTTTCAGATACAATACAAACATTATCATAACCTGATGGTTGTGTTCGTTTAATACTCAATGCTAACAAATTAGCCATGTCATAATAAACACTATTTTCGCCATTAACTACTAACAAGTATCCAAAATCTTTCATAGTAGTTTGTCCTCAAATTTTATAATAGTTTGTTTATTAAAAAAATGTAGGTCAACACCTTTAAATTTTGCTATGTCTGTTCCTACATAACAAATGTAAGTATCATCAATAACATCAATAATTTCATCACTAACATTTGCTAAAAAGTTAATCTTAGGCAACGATACATTATCAGACGACATTCCTTTGACAATATGTTCGGCAATAGTGAACGCATGATCATTCCTAAAATTATTAATTCCAGGAAATTTATAAACTTTTTTATAAAAATTGTAATTTTGTCTAATTAGTTTAACTTGTTCAAAAATACTTTTTGAAACTATGTCTTTTTTAAAATAGATAGTTGTTGCCCACTTTAATGGTTTATCAAAAATAGGATATGTTCTATAATCGTGTAGATTGTGTACATCAGATGCCATCATAAAACTTTCAGAACATCCAAAGTAATGATTTAGTACATCGCTGTTTACAAGATAATCCACGTCAACAATTATTGTTTCGTCATAAGGCGATAAGAAATAAACATCTTCTCTAGTTAGATTATAAAATTTCTGTGCTACTCCAGAAATAATTCTGGTATTAGATTTATCAACGTCAACAATCTTTACTGTATCGAATATGTCATACTCTGTTGTATAAGTTTCTCTATCAGTTATTAGTGTTACTGGCTTGTTTAAAAATTTTTTTATTCGACTGGCACATATTCTAGCCAAAGTTAGATAGTTTACTTGGTTGTTATTATGGGCAATGATTACAAATCCGCAGGACATTAAAATTTACCGCTTCCTACTTCTTTCAAATAATGTAATTCACTTTTATTTAAAGTTTCAAACTCTTGATGGTCTGTATAAAATACATCAAGAGCATGAAAGTATCTGTCTTGGCATTGGCTTTGAAAGTCAACGACAGATTTAATCATGATTGGATTTAAATTATGATCCACAATTACTGTTTCTTTAGTTCTACCACTCATTAGTAGGTAGTTTAGATAAACTAAAAATTCAGGAGAAATTTTAAACAATCCTCCTTCATATCCTAGAATTGTGTTTGCTTCAAATTTCTCTTTAGCAATATATTTTTGACGCTTTAATACTGCCAATTTGTCAGATGTTTTAATTATTGTTTCGAGTTGTTGTTTATCCATGGCAAATTCCTTAGCATATACATTATATATGCTAGAAATATGCTACTATTATGATTATTGGCTTACGTGGTCCAGGTTCTTACAAGACCAATAGTGTAATTTTGAGGTGTTGCTCGAAGAGGTATATAATCACTGTAGTCAAATACTAGTTTTATTTCTCTATCTACGTCAGTTTGACTAGCATAGCTATTAGTATTTGATGAATCAAAAAGTTCTATGATAAAGTTTAATCGTGTTTGGTTTACAACTTCTCTCATATAAACTCTAACATAGTGATCATCATACTTATCAGTGTATGCTGTAATCTGATCACCAGTGGCGCCTGCGATTTGTGTGTCAACTGCGGCAACATCAAATGCTCCAATACTTGCGATAGATCTAGAATCTGCATCTAGTCCCATTTGAGTTTTTCCTCTGGCTCCTACATATAAAGGAAATACTAGTCTGATTAAATCACGCCAGTGTCTGTTTAGATTAAACACGTTGTCATTATTAGCATTTTCAACTACTGTATCAGATACCGGAAACTGTATTTGTACAAGTCCTCCAGTATTGAAAAATTGAACAAAATCATAAGCGTCTGAAAAGTCAACATAAAATTCAAAGAATGTACTTTGGTTCCATGCTGTCGCATTTCTTGCCGCTGAACCTAATGTTGGTTGATATTGCTGTTGAACCGCACTAAAATATTTGTAAGTGTTAATACTGTTAGCAACTTCGTAATAAGGATCATAAACATCATATCTAATTACAGCCCCACGTGCTGGTGTCGGCATTTCTGTAATTTCACCTCCAGGGAATAAATTTCCTGGTCCCGGTACCGCGCCAGTAATATGACGAACTGCTGTTGTTAAGTCTGCTCTCAAATTTACAAATTGATTAGCACTTATATAATACTGGTTAGCATCACACGAATGTCCAGTATTTGAAGCAGGATTGTAAGTTTCCCAAAGAACTGCTCCGTTGTCTGATGGATTGTAATTAAATGTATTAAAGTCTACTTCAACAACTGTGGTACTAACAACTGTAACTACCGTAGCGTAGTTATCTGCAATGTCATAACCGCTCCAGTTGTTTACATTATTATAGTTAGCATGTGTTGTGAAGTTACTAAAGTAAATTACTTCACCTACTACTAAATTATGATCATCAACAAATTCTACTCTGGCTTGTGCTTCTGACGAAATTCTTTTTACTGTTCTAGTAAACGGATAGGCTTTACTGATCAATTGATTTGTCGCTAGTCCGTATCCAGTACCTTCAATATAAACTCCCGGATTCCCGGCAACTTCTTGTAAAGGTCCAAGTTGTTCGTAAACAACACTCTGAATTGCGTCCCAATCAGAATATAAAATTGGATCATTTATTTGTGCTTTAGCCATTTAATTTCCTCATTATATGCGTATATTTATACTTTCAACACACACTCGACTACTTTTTCTCTTTCATCGTTGTTTGTTTCTAGTGCTACACCTACAATAAATCTATCTGTGTGTTCAGCACTTGCGGCTCCGTTACCAGCTGTATAAACTGCTTGACCCTTTTTAACTGGTCCTACTACGCGAACAGGAACTCTTCCTTTTAATCCAATTGCTTGACCATTTGATTCGCTATTCATAAGATACGCTGGTTCTGTACTAATAACACCGATTGGAACTCCTGTATCACTACATTCAATTGATTCAAATTCGCTGTTTTCATCTGCTACCATCATAACAGTACCGTATGGGTAATATTGATCAGTTGTATACTTTTCTGCTAAGTCGGCATATCTTGCCGAAGTTGCTGTTCCGTTAAAGAACCTAGCATTAATATCGCCTCCGATCGATCTCAAGACAATAGTGTCTGGAACTTTGTCTACATCAAGAGCTTTACCGTTAACACTCTGTGAGTCTGTTGATTGACCTTCAAAAATAACTGCTTTAATTTTACCATCAGTTGTTCTAGTTGGAATAGTAGCAAATCCAGGAACATGTGTTTCACTAGGATCTAATTGTGTTAGTTTATTAGCTGATATTGCTTCAGACGCAATTCCATCAAGAGATCCTGAAAAATTACCAGTGAACTTCTGTGCTTGAAACTCTCTGTTTACACTATCAAATATACGAACTGTTGTAGTTGGACTTGTCTGAGCAAAAATATCTCCGGTTAAACTACCGATAACGTCTCCATGTACATTACCAACTAACTCACCTTTAAGGTTTTCTGACCAAACATTTTTAAATTTTCTAGTTTCTAGACCTAAATTTATTTGTCCTGAAATTCCAGGGAATATACTATTAATACTATCTGGGTCTGTTGTAAATGCTTGTTGTCTGCTAAATTTTAAGAATTCGCTTCTTGTTGCTGATTCACCGTCACTACTAATACCAATTGTTAATTGGCCATTAATTTGATTTTCAATAACAGGTGTACCATCAACAATACTAATTTTTAAAGCATTTGGATTACCAACTGTAAATCCAACATCAGCAAACGACTGCTTTGTTGTGAATCCCGCAGTACTATCTGTTCTTACAAATCTACTTTGATCAAGTCCGCCAAGTTTTTCTGCGTTTGTAGCAGTACCAACAAAACGATAGCCTGCGCTATCACTAATACCGGTTGTACCGTTAACACTGTTTAGTGTAATACCTTTGAAAATCTTTCTTCCTGATTCACTAAAACCAGCAAGATTGTTATCTTGGCTAAGTGTAAAATCATCATCATTACTAAACACTGCTGTAGTGATTCCACCAACAACCGAACGTAGAATAACATGTGAAGTATTATTATTGTCTTTTACAACTTCTGTAACAATTTGTGATGTACCAAAACCCGGTGCGCTCTGTGGGCCGATTAAAACAAAGTTTGAACCGTTCCAAGCACTAAGTTGGTTTGTTTGACTGTCAAACCAAAGATCGCCTTGAGATAAACCTGATGGGGGACTAGATCCAACTTCAGCACCACTTGCTGTTCTAAAGTTTCTGCCGTCATAGAATTTTAATTTCTGACTACTTGTATCAAACCAAACTTGACCTACAATAGGTTTTTCAGGTTGTACACTATTAGCAAAACTTTCAAGTAGATGGAGGAAGTTTTCATTTTGTACTTCTCCGTAGCCGCTATAATTTCTACCAACAAATTTTAAATCTGTAGTAGTATCAATAGTACCGTCTGCTACGCTTACTAAGAATGTTCCGTTATATTTGTCTACTTGATATGTCATTTTCGTTCCGCTTTACTGTATTTATTCAAACGCTTTTACTGCGTCAGCATGTGCTATATCATCGTCGACTGAAACAAAAGTATAAGTTTCAGGACTTGCCTTGTATGTAGCAACTTTAGTGTCTAAATCTGCTTTTGCCGCGTCAATAAACGCTTTCATTGCTGTAAATTCATCTGTATTAGGAATACTAGAAGCATCAAGCATATCAATAATAATATTCAATTGTTTATGAATAGAATATTGTTCTAAAATTTTAAGATTAGTATTATATTTTAAAGTTGCTTCCATTACTACTGGCTTGTCTGATTTACTCTTAACTTCGCCAGTGGCATAATCACCGTGCCAGTACTCTCCCGTTTCGAGATCAAGTTCTACTGTCTTAACATCGAACTTAGTATTGTCAATCAAACTTATGTCTGAATCTTCCGGCATCATAGCAACTAGTTGGCCGCCGGGTTTAATAAAAATTAAATGTTTTGTTTCGTTTGCCATTTTATTCTCCCCATGCCAAAACTAAACTATACTTTGGCTTTTCGTCTTTTTCAATTAGTGTTACTTCGTGTTCTATATCAATTGGCATATCTAAACATGCTCCTGGTATTTCTTCAACAAAATGTCCGTCTCCGTTTTCATCGTACCATTTAAAATGTGGCTTATCACTTCTTAGAAACACCAACTTAAATTTCCAATAACTTCCTATTGAATCTTTGTGTCTTGGAAGATAGTCCCCTGCTTCATATTTGTTAATAACAAAACTAGAAACAAATGTCTTGTCTTCCGGAATAGTTTTCCAAATTGCTTCTTTTAATTCTTCTGGCATTTTAAAATGAAACATGCTTTTCATATTGCTAACGCCATGTTTGGTTTCAAATTTATAAGTATCATTTTCTGTACGACTAGAAAATCTGTCTGAATATTTTTCAGCCAGTTCAATAATTTCATCTACATTTGTACAGTAGTTTTCAATTTGATTAACCTGATACATATACCCAACTTGTTCCTGCTTGATTGACTTCAAATATCAAATCGTTGTTTCTAGTAGGATCTTGAACTGTTGTAGAAACACTAACATTAGTAACTGTTGTAATACCGATCCAACTTCTGGTTCCGTAGTTTGCTGTTGTAGTTACATTCTGACTTGTTCCTGCGATATGAGCTCTTGTACCCGGATTAAATTGGCTTACAGGAGCAAGTGTGTTTAGTAGACTTGCTATTCCTGTATTGTTCAATCCTCTAGTATCCAAACTCATAAAAATATCTCTACTTCTAATTGCTTGATCAACATAATTCTTTGTAACGGCATGATTAGAAAGTGTAGGTGTTGCTGTGATTGTTAAGTTGCCAATCATAGTATCGCCGGATTTGTTAATCTTTGTGCTATCAACAATAGTAATATTTGCCGAGCCGTCAAACGCTACGCCATTAATTAACGGAGAACCAGATAGCCTTCCAGCTGATGTTGCTTCACCATTAAACGTACCATACCAATCTTTTGTTCCAGCATTATAAGCAATGCTATCATCACTAGCATAGACATCGCCTTTGATATCGCCGATTACTCTATTAACAAGTGTTAGCGTGTCTGCTGTAATGTTTGTTGTATTAAAGTTTGTACCGTTGAATGTTTTTGTACTAGCATCATATACATAATTGTTAGCACTGTCTAAGATACTACCTTTCATGTCACCAATTAAAGTACCATTTAGTTCTTCGGTACTAGCATCAACCATTGTTAATCCGTTAACACTATCAACATTACCAATTACTCTACCAGTTAGATCTCCGTACAATTCTCTAGCATGAATTTCTCTATATCTAATAGTATTGCTACCGATATTGTACGCATCTGTGATGCCTGGAATAAATCCACTATTGCTGAAAATAGCAATATCGTTATTAGTGGATCCTGATTTAATTCTAAGTCTAACTGTTTTATCAAGTTGGTTCTCAATTACAGTTTCATCACCATTAATAACGTGAATCTTAACATCGCTGTCAGTACCAACAGTTAATCCAGCATCATCGTATGTTGATCCGCTTGGACTACGTAGAACAAAGTTTGAAATATCTAAATCATTAAATAATTGTGAATTACTAGATGTTCCCCAAAATCTAAAATCGCTAGTAGTAATACCATCAACTGGTGTGTCGATTAATGTAATACCTTTCTTGATCGTTGTGAAACCTGTAATACTTTCAATAGTACCAATTGTAAATTCTTGATCTGAAATAATACCAATAACATTATCATCTATAGTAAGTTTAATAATAGCTCTAGCAATGTTACTATTGTCTCTAATAACGTCAGAGGTAAGTTTTGTTTCAGCAAATCCTGTTGCTCTTTCTGGACCAATTAACTCAAAATCAGTTCCGTTCCATACACTTAGCTGTCCTTGAACATCATCATACCAAATGTTTCCTTTATCTTTTGCTTGGAGTCCTGTAGGCGGAGTAGAACTTACGTCCGCAACTGCTAAAGTTCTCCATTGATTATCTGTACTACGGAATTTAATTTTGTTAGTTAAGTCATCGTACCAAAGTTGACCAGGAATACTTTTTCTAGGCTGTGTTTCGCCTCTAAAGTTTTCTAGTAAAGCAACGAGGTTTTCATTTAAAATCTCACCGTATCCAGCATAGTTCTTACCAACAAATCTTAAATCTGTTGAAGAGCTATCTACTGTTTGATCTGGTACTGTTGTTAACAGTACTCCATTATATCTGTTTACATTATACGGCATACTTTCGCTCCAATTACCTTATTGCCTTAGCGGCATCTTCTCTTGCTTGTTCTAATTCTAAGTATTCTGCCTCGCTCAAGCTGGTAGCAATACCTAAAGACTTTTCTCTAATATGACGAAGAACTTTCCAGTCGGTACTATTTAAAAATTCTATTTTGTCAACATTTGCTTTGGCATCAGCTTCTGCTTGTAAATCTGAAGCTGGTCTTAAAGCAACTGCTTTTGTAGCAACATCAAACTGATACTTTCCACCTTCAATAAGTTCCATATCGCTTTGTGCGATTTCAATAACTTCAACGCCATCAGGAACATTTGGCCTATAGTTTAGTATTGATGTTACTTCATTATTTTCTAAACAAACGTAATACATATTAACTCCAAATTGCTATCCAGTTTGCCGCTGGTGTGCTTCTCTGTTCTGTGTTCTGTACATAAACTCTAATTCTATTTCCTAGATTAGACCATGTACATCTTAAACTATCGTTACCGTCAACACCGCCAGCGTAGTGAATTATAGCAATACTTGGTAAAAACGCAACTAAATTAGCCATTGATTTTCCTGCGGGAGGATAAACGTCAAAGAAGTTTCTGCTACTGTTGAAACTTCCTACTTGGTTTGTGAAGCCACTTTGGCTATACTGTGTGTTACCGTAAGTAATAGTGTAAGCAGGTGGTATCTGAGCAATAATGCTTTGAGCATTTGCTGTATCTCTGGCATCAACATACTGCTTGGTAGCGGCATGTAAGCCTGCTGTTGGATCGGCATGTAATGTTAGCAGTCCTGTTAGTTGTCCTCCTGATAGAGGTAACTTTGTTAAATCTTGAATTGTAATAGGCGATGTTCCATCAAAAGGAACATTATTAATAGTTTGAGGCGATGTTAGTTTTGTCGCTGTAGTTGCGTTTCCTAACAATGTACCTGTAAAAGTTTTTGTAACTTCGTCATATGCTACGCTAGTATCTGTATTTTGAATACTACCCACTAGTGTTCCTGTGACATTACCTGTTACAAAACCTGTAACATTACCAGTAACATTACCTGTAACATTGCCAACAACAGGACCTGTATGTGTTCCAGTTACATTACCAGTTACATTACCAACAACCGGTCCATTGTGTGTTCCTGTTGTATTACCTGTTAAGTCTGCTGTTACTGTATTAGCTCTAAAATTACCAGCACTATCTCTAGAAACAACAGTATCGCTTACATCATTTGCTGTAGCATTAACTGTCCATGTTGTTTGATTTGTTCCATCAAAGTTATTACCTGTTAAATATTGTCCAGCAATTAACTGATTAGTTGTAGTTGCTGTTACAGTAATATTTGCTGTGCCATCAAATGCTACTCCATTAATTTGTCTTGGAGTATCTAGTGCCGATGCTGTATCTGCGTTTCCGTGTAAATCGCCTTTAATAAATGTAGATGAATTTAAATTAATACCTGCGTCTAAATCTGTAAATCCAGGAATATTGTTGACAGTAAATGGACTATCTGCTACAATAGCAATAGTAGCACCATTAACAGTTAATCTCATAACCGGATGATCAGTACCTTGGTCGTCTGTAATTGCTTGACTCAGGGATCTTGTTACTCCGCTAAATCCTTGAACATCTTCTGGACCTACAAAAGCAAACTGAGTTCCATCCCAAACACTTAATCTTCTATTAGTAATATCGTACCATGTGTCGCCCGGTGACGGGTTTGCGGGAGGTGTAGATGATAATACTGTGCCACCAACTACGTCCCATGTAGTTCCATTGTATACTTTGATACTGTTAACAGTAGTATCGTACCAAATTTGCCCTTCGATTGCTTTAGGAGGTGCTCCAACACCAGCAAAGTTTTCTAAGAGGAATAAGAAATTTTCGTTTTGGATTTCGCCGTATCCAGCAAAGTTCCGACCCACAAGCCCAATACTTGTCGTTGAGTCTAATGTACCGTCTTGAAGTACTACTAATTGGTCTCCGTTAAACTTGTTTATCTGGTATGGCATTCTTTTTCTTCCATTATATCATATTTACCGTATTACGGTCTAATAAAGTTAGATAGGCCTCCAGGCAATGTTGGATTAGTTTGATCTTCAACTAACGCTCCGCCTGTAGTAACTACCCATGCTGTTTTTTGCGCATTTAATTCGTATATTGTTACACCTCTTATAGGGTATAATCTAGGCGGTGTTTGAGCTCCAATTTGATCAGCATCGACTTCTCTGATAACACCTGTTATTATCTGCGCACCCCCTGGTGATTCTGATCCGCTTACATCGTACAATGTTGTAGTTGTTAAACTTGGTTGTACAGACGAAATATTACTTACAATATATCTAACTGTGCTAATTCTAATCTTTGTTCCAATTTCGTATTCTGCCGGAGGACAAATTCTTAAAAGCTCAGCTGAGATCTGATTAGCTGACATTGGACTTTCTTCATTTGGATAATATCCAGTAATATCCATAGTTAACGGAATACTTCTTGTTCTTACTAAATTAGTAACATATTTTTTGCTTGTAGCTTCTGATAACTCATCACTTGTTAGGGTGTCTACTCCTTCAACTGTTTGATTGATATTAGTTTCATTAGTAGTTCCAAGTCCTTTAATCTTTGGATTTGATGTACCTATTAATATTAAATTACCTCTAGGTTCAATATTAAGATCTGTTGGATTAGCAGGGTCGCCGTTTGAATACGTTGCTGTTACGCCATTGTTAGAAATTAGATTATCATTGATTGTAATGTTATCAACATTAAGTTCTACTTGATTACCAAACTGTGTTAGGCCCGGAGCACTAGTTACAGACGCCGCAAGTTCAATACCTGTTCCAGTATCGTATAAAACATTTGAACCATTGATCTTATATCCCTTGCCTGAAGGAACATTAAAGTTTTCTGTTGAATTCCAAGTACCTGTACTTCCATCCCATAGAATAGAATGATCAGTAGTACCTTTTAATATGATTCCGCCGCCAGTGGCTAATCCGTCGTTTGATCCACTAGATATTACACCCAACTCTATATTTTTGTCTTTAACTTGTAGTGTAGCAGATTCAAATGTAGTAGTTGAACCTTCAACAGTTAAGTTTCCGCTGATAGTTACATTGCCGCCAAACGATGCTTCGCCGTTAGCGTTCCCTGGTTGTATCTTTACAGTATCACTACCGCTTGATTCAGCACTCATTTCTATAAATGAAACTAATGCTCCATTGCGTCTACCTTTAATTGTAACTTTTCTATTGCTTGTAGAGTTTAAAAGATACACATCTCCTAACCCTTCTGTTCCTAATTGTCCGTTAGTCGCATCGCCGAATCTAATACCTTCAGCTGTTTGAACTGTTAAAATTTCTGAGAACACATTTGCTTGGTTCTTTTTAGCAAAAATATCAGCAGGGAGTCCGCCTAATGCTTCTGAGTTAGTAGCAATGCCTAAGAATTTAAAATTTTGAGTAATTGGATTAAAACCAACTTTTACTGATGCTTCACTAAATCCAGGAATAGTAATTCTTGGAACAAATTCTTGCTTGCTAAAAAATCCTGCTCTGTCTCCACCGACATAAACTGTAGAAATAGTTCTTAACGTTCCGTTTGAATCCTCAATGCTTTCTACAACCATTCCGCTTTGACCTTGACTTACTTTGTAGTCTGGGCCAATCAAATAATCAGCTGAACCATCAAAAAAGTATAATTGTCTATCAACAATATTAAACCAAAAATCACCGGAACTAATATCTAACGGTCTTTGTGTTGCCAGCGCAGAAGTACCTACTGCTTTCCATTCTGTTCCAGCATACACTTTAATTCTGTTTTCAGTAACATCGTACCAAAGTTGTCCAGTAAGAGGAGCAATTGGCTGAGAATCACTAGCAAAGTTTTCAAGCATTTTAACAAGGTTTTCATTTAGATATTCGCCAAACCCTGAAAAGTTTTTACCAATTAATGTAATATCAGTTGATGCTGTATCAATTTGCCCATCTGCTACGGTTGCTATCGCTGTGCCGTCTGTTCTGTTTATTGTATATGCCATATTTCTTTACGCTCCATTAGACCCTTGATATTCCGCTTCTAATAACATAATTCAATGTTAAGTACGGGTTCATAACACCAAATGGTCTTCCAATCAACGAGTCTGGTTGTCCAGGTTGGCGTTTATTTTCATTAGCAATTCTAACAAGTCCGCTTGATGACATCTTCTGTCCACCGCCTGTGACTGTTCCGCCTTTTATTCTTGTATTAGAAATTCCTGTTCCGCCGATTTGTGTGGACGGTGAAAAATCATTTGGTGCTGTGCTAATCTCATTAATAGCATAAAATTGGCTTCCGCTAGGAGTGTTAGTTCCTGATCTTCCTTTCATATCATGATCGTGATCTGGAATATTAAACGACTCAATTACATAAGCATCAGATCCGCTGTACGCACCTAATTGACTAGCTTCAGTTTGATCAACTCTAGGGGTTGTTAAATCAACAATAGCATCGTATGTTCCGACTGGATGCGGAATTTTTGCTCCGCTGTTCATATTCTGTTTACCTAGTGGAACTCGACCTCTTAAATCAGGAACACGGAATGATTCTTGTTGTAATCCGTATATGGTTGATTGTAAACTTCCTTTATTAGCAATGTCATTATAAGTATCGCCGATAACAATGTAAAGATCTGGGAATCTATACTGTTCATATTCAGAACCGTCACATAACACATATCCTTTTGGAACTGAACTAGCAGGGCCAGCAAATGGTAAAATGGTTCCAATTGGAACACCGGCATCACCGATAAATGTTTCTCTAGTTGCTTTACGCAGTCCACTAGTTCTTGTGTAAATTAATATTTCATCATTTAAATCAACAGCACCGATACTTGACTTATTTGTAATAATATCAGATGTTAATTCTGTTTGGAAAACTTTATTAAGGTTACCTGTACCGTTGAATGCTACAACGTTTGAAGATACATCACCTTCTAATTTAAAGTTAGTAGCACTTGCTAATGATGTTGCTGAGTTAGAGTTACCATCAATGTTACCTTTTAGTGTACCTTCCACTTCGTTAGCAATGATCTTATTAGCGTAAATTGTACTGTATTTGTTGTTGGCTTCACCAATTGTTTCTGAACTAGTTAACGGACGAATTGATTTTGTAACAATACTTCCGCTTAACATTGTTAAGTCGCCGCCTACATTTATATCTTTTGAAACAGATAAGCCGCCTTCTGTTCTAATACTACCATTTTGTAGATTAGTACTGTTTGTTTCTGATGTAATTGTTACATCGCCAGTAGCACTAAGAGTACCAACAACATCTAATGTAGCTGTTGGATTAAGATTATTAATACCTACTTTGTTTTCAATTACTCTAAGTACAGTAGTTGGAATACCAAACGATCCTGTCCTACTTGATTGTAAATCTATACTAGCACCTGGTGTGCTGTTGTACATAATAGCATTTGCTGATTGAACACGAAGGTTCATATTTCCGTTTGTACCAATAAAGATACCAGCATCATCTCTTACGTTAAATTGTTTTTGTATTGTACCAATTACGTCTGTTCTAATAAAACTTGTTGATGGAATAACATCTGTACCAACAACAAGACCGTCTGCGGCCGATGCTGTACCAATAAGTTTAGGCGTTACTGATTCTTCTGAAATATCAGTACGAGTAGTAATATTGATACCTGCTTCAATACTGTTAAAACCTTGAATAACAACTTTAGGAATAAAACTATCTTTTGAAATAATTGTTACAGGAATATCCTGAGCATAAAAAATAATTACAGTCCTAGCAACGTTATCAATATCAAAAATGTTTTCGACTAGCGGTCCTGATTTAGTGCCTTCACTAAATTGCGGTCCAACCAATACCCATGTAACTCCTGACCACAAATACAACTGCTGTGTTGATGTGTTTACCCACAAATCTCCAATGGCAGCACCTTGAGGTTCATCAACACCTGTTCTAATGTTTGAGGTTGTTTTCCAACTAATTCCATCGTAAACGAATAATTTATTTTCAGTACTGTTATACCATAATTGTCCGGTAACTGCTTGTGAGTCTGACGGTGCTTGATCGCTAGCAAAATTTTCTAATAGATGTAAAAAGTTTTCAGCAATAATTTTACCGTAACCTGTTTGATTTCTACCAGGAATAACAACACTTGTGTCTAGGTTAGATGTATTGTCAAATATTTCTAACGGTTCTGGATGGAGTGTTTCATCTGTAAAATATACTTTATAAGACATCTTTATACCTCAGTAAATCCAGTTAGACTCTGTATTCTAACTGTGTAGTCGATTTGAATCAATCTATTAAGTGACTTTTGTACAGGATGAAAAACTACATGAGTCAATAACTTTCCTGCTGAACTTTTTAAGCCAAGCTCATCAAACACATATTCACCATCCATGTTAATTGAATTATCAAATGCTTCTTGGCCTTCTGGTTCGCCGTAATCTAGTAGGCAACTTACAACAATATCACTATATGTTGCGCCTGTAATATGACGGACTTCCATTTTATTTCTAGTATTGTCAGTGTTTGTGGCAGAATTCTGATCAACAACTTTAGTATATGTTTGATTATATAGGCTTGAATCTGTACCATTGGTATTTGGTGTTAGATATGTAATAAGTCCAGTTGGGTCAACAACTGTACCACCATTGCCAAAGCTCATTTCTGAGATCCAACCTAGTCCTTGATTTGAAAGGCTCTGTGCCATAGCAACACTGATGTTTTCATAATGAATAGCATTGCGTTTATCTACATACACTTCTTGTGTATCCGGGTCAAAAATCTTAATGTGACCTTCAATATGAAACCCGCCTTGCTCGTCGGGCTTCTTGTTTTCTGTTTGGTTTTCTGTGTTTTCTGCCATATCCGTCTCTTTGAGTTTGTTATCTCTCATTGTATTTATTCGGGTAATTCTGTGCTACTATTTTGTAGGAACTTCGCTATCGCTGATGTTGCTTCACTCAATGAAACTCCGTCTGATGCTGTAGTTTCTCCTCTATCGTACCACGTTCTTCCCAATCTCCTAACAATAGTGATTCGTGTTCCAGAGTCAACTGGGTTCGTTAATCTTACATACTGATTTACCCCATCTGCGCTAAATTCAGCATCGTATTGAACATCGCCGTCTGGGCTATATGCCGCTACTGACGGGTCAAACAATTTGTAAGCATCTTTTTGTAGTCTTCTTCCTCCAACAAATACTTCAATATCATCACATCTACCATAATCTGTAGGTATGCTTGATGTAAATGTTGTATCAGTAATGTTAAAGTCTCCGTTGTTTGTTGGTACAAAGTCTAATGGACCAATCAACAATGTTGCGCCATCTGATACAAAATCAGCTTTTTCTTGCTTATCGTTGTATGGTACTGCTTCAGTATATCCAGTATCAACTACAATATCACCTTGAGAGTGAACTTCTCTAATACTTGATCCAAACATACCTCTTCTGAGCCCTGTTAATTCATTTCCTGACTTAGATAGATATTGTATTTTCTCACCGTTAATAGATACAATACCTAATTGTCCTAGACCCGGTGTTGGTAGTTTAGAAGCATCGCTGACTTTAATAACTGTATCATAATAATACAGGTCTTGTGCCAACACAACATCAATTAATTGATATCTGCTGTATCTTGTCTTGTTTAGAACATCTCTGCTGATCTCGAAACTAATCGGCGAATCATAAATCTCACCGCTAAATGATATAGTTTCAATCAAGTCATCAACGGTAGTTGTTTGTTTTAGGTAAACAGCACTGCTGTCTCCGGCAACGTAAAAATCAATTCCAGGTATTAAACGAACTCCGTTTAAGTAAACCCAAACATACCCAATGTCTCTTACAGGTCTCTGTAATTTATAACTATTTTGATTTCCTGTATAAACATCTCTTACAATATCCAACTGTGTATATTGGTTGAACCAAGTAACATTTACAACGTCACCGTCTTGTAAAGGATACAATGGTGAAAATACAAGATCTGTTCCAACAATATCATAATTGGATTGGCTAGTGTTTTCTATAATAATTATATCGCCTACATTAACTGTTGATGTAAGTATTTCAATAGTATTATTTGCTCCATCAAACGCATAGTCGACAACATTTGTAAGTAATACATTATTAACATACAAATTAATCTGTGTTGGTACTAGAGAACTTGCTGGAATAATAGGATCATTATTTAGATCAATAGTAGAATTGCCATCATAAACTTTATAAGTTGTATCAATACTTCTTAAAAGTTTACCATTATATTCAACAATAATATTCGATACATCACTGCCGCCTAAGTTTTCAAAGAACTGTATAGGATATGTTCTTTGTGTAGAATCAACAGTTATTGTTTCGTTATTGATTCTAACAATACTTTCGGCCTGCCCGCTTTCTTCTGACAATACAATAATTTGTACCAAGTCGCCATTTCTTGGAGCAATACCAAATTCAACTAATGTGTTGTTGGTATTATTAACTACCCCATTACTATTAACAAAGCCTGCTTTTGTTTCAACACCGTTGATTGTAGCAAAAACTTTTCCTGTCTGAGCAAAAGATGCGCCAGTTAAGAAATATCTGGTATTACCGTCACCGGTATATTCTCTAATATCAAGAAGTTCCACTCCGCCAACACCTAGAGAAAACACTTCAATAATTTCACTACTGTTTGGTGCTGTGATAAATCTAACTTCGTTGTTTTGATAATCAATAGTATAATCAGTTCCGTCAACTTTCTTGTCTTTATTAACAAAAACTAACACACTAGCATTTTCAAGAACATGCTGGTCTATCTTAAATGTCTGTGTTTGACCGTCACCTGTGTAAACCCTAGAAAGTACAGCAGGAGAACCAAATCTATCTGACTGGAATACTCTAATGCTCAATGATTCTAGTACTTGTCCTGGTACATTTTCTTCTGTAGCAGGAACTTGATCCGGACTAATAAACTTCTCACCGTCAATAACAATATCTTCTGGTAAAATGCCTGTCGCTGTACTGTAAGAACCGTTTGTAGTAATTAAACTGCCGCCACTAACTTCAGCATCTAGGTAATTTGCTGATTGAATATCTAATGTTCCATCACTATCTACCGGACGGAAGATTAAAACATCGCCGTCATTAATGTCAATGCCTTCGTCTGGGTGAGGTATCAATATTACATTAGTGCTTCCGTCACCTACAAACGAAGTCATAATAGCATCGTTGTTGGTTTGTTGCTCAGTACCAAAATTAGGATCATCTAATCTTGTTGTAGCAGTTTCACCTTTGCGTCTGATATAGATGTTAAACACTTTTCCAGACTCTGGAACTTCAGGAAGTACAAATTCGTGTGTACTTTCATCTGCCGCAATGTAAAAATCATTGTTATTACTTTCAGCACTATCCCAGCCTTCGGTAAACCAAGGTAATGCGTCCCAACCTGCGCCAATATCAAAGGTTGCTCCTTGTACAATTACACCGCCATAATCAATTCCAGTTACTAATTGAGAATAATCTACATCAATAGCACTTCCATCGTCTGGAATATCTTTATCAACGCCCAGCATTCCGTCTGTTGGCTTGTAATATTTGTCTATTCTATTAAGAGCATCAAGTACACTATCGTTCTTTTCGTACTTAATTGTAACTGTTAATCCTGATTCAGGAGCAACATTAATTACAATTCGTCCTTTTAGAACTGTTAGCCCATTAATAACTTTACTAAACAAAGTAATAGTATAATCGCTGGAGAATAATTGTTCTGTTCCAACTGTTACTGTAATAGCACTCTTGTCTAGTGTACTAGGATATTTCAAATCAAATACAGTTTGTCTGCCTGTTCCTGTAAATGTTTCAGTTTCGATAAATTTCTCATTTACACTGTATGATTTAAATGTAGCAGTCTTGCTAATTCTATCAAATTTAAGTGTGTTATGGAACAATCTTGCTTTGCTGTTTCCAATTCTAGCAACTGCCTTGGCACTAAATTGTGTTTGAGTACCAACACCTCCGACTAGTTCAACTACCGGAGCACTGGTATAACCGCTACCGCCATCTAGTAAAACAATCTTTGTAACTTTGCCGCTTGAAATATAAGCTCTAGCACTGGCGCCTGTGCCGCCACCACCTGTGAATATTACTTGTGGAGCGGTTGTGTATGTGCTACCCTGTTCTGTAACAATAACTTCTGTGATTTCAAACTTATAATTGTTAAACCACGAGTTCCAAGGTTGTAAGTCAATTTCTGTATCACCTAATTTAACTGGATTAATTGTATTTGTTCTTGTATCATATTTAGGTGGTAGATCAAAATCTGAAACATTAGTGTTAGTATCATCAGTGTTTAGATATCTACTTGTAAAGTTTCTAATTTTTGTTCTATAAGGTTTAACTTCTTGTACATACTGTTGATATGCCGCTAAACTATCGCTACGGAAATTTAACTTTTGTTCTAAATTACCTACATTATGAATAGCGTTTAAGAAACTTGTCTTGAATGCCCAATCAACATACAACTGCTCACTGAATACATAATGAACATTAACAAAGAATAATTTATTCCAGTACCCAGCAAGCTCATCAACAAACACATTGTATTTCATTGCGCTAAGAATGTTTCTAAATTCTTTTGCCGCTGTTGAATCGTATTTGTTGCTGTCATAGGACTGTGTTTTGTCATATCCTGTAGACTCTGTTTCAGTATCATAGAATTTATTAATCACTCTAAGAGTACCGTGCTGACGTCCTACAAGTCTATACTTGTCTAGTATTGTTGCGCCATCTAAAACTCTTTCAAGAACTGCCCAACCGCCGTTACCATAGTCCTCAACTCTAAATAATTGTCCTGGCAATAACTCAATTTCTGGTTCAGCATATAGCCCAGGTAATGATTCAGCAATTCTAGATTCTTCTGAATATCCAGTTAACCACCAGTCAATAGTTTCCCAATACTTTGTAGTGTCGTATGCTTGTGTTGCTGTTCTGTAGAATTTGTTTTCTCTAGTACTCCAAGCATAGATACTCCAGTAATTGTTTACAGTACTGTCTTGTGATACCAAAACACTATACGGACGCACAATTGGTGTTGCTGTCAAGTATTTTTTACCTTGATTAGTAACTGTAACTGAAGTGACTCTACCAAAGTTATCAATAGTTGCTACTGCTTCAGCACCTGTACCACTTCCTTGAATTGTAATTAAAGGAGCTCTTTTGTAACCAAAGCCAGCATCATCAATTTCAATAGTGTTGATATGACCATTAACTACGTTAGCTCTAAGAACAGCAGGTTTAAGTGTTGCTGTTGTTATAAACTGTAAGTCTCTTTCAGTATCGACTACAATATCATAAAGATTCTTTACTTGATTTGGTGCTTCATCGATTAAATTTAAGTATGTGTAATCGATTTCGTCAGCTAACGGTGCTACTAGTAGAGCATCATTAATAAATGATATAGTTTGTTCAACTGCTTTGTTTCTATTAACAAATATAGTTTGATTTGGTCTGCTTCCTATACCGTATTTGTTTTTCTCTGTCAACTTAGGATCTGGAACTTGATTTCCTAATTGATCACTTCCGACTAAACTATCAATCCACTTTCTTTCAATGTCTTCATTAGGATCTAATTTGCTTTCTTCTGTTGTTAACCAATATTCGTTATGAATTAAGTTAACAGCATCGTCACTGTTATAATACTGTATATTAACACTAAACTCATCTGAAGTTAATGTTGGTTTTAAATTATAAAAACTAATCTTATCAGTGTCTAATAGATAAGCAAAAGGTATTCCAGCATTTTGTGGATTTTTAATATAATCAGCAACTTGTCCTGCGGCTAATGTTTTGCTACTATTAATTTCAAGTGTTTGTTTTTCTTTTACCCAGAAATAATATGTAGTATTTTTAACATTTCCGGTAACAGGATCTACAGTTCTTTTAATGCTGTATGCTGTATCGTCAGAATATAAAGGAGTACCTGTAATGTTTGATTCTAAATCTCCAGATAGTTGAGCATATCTACTTGGTAATAATGTTGATTCTACCCATTGATACACATCGACCGAACTACCATACGAATAAGAATTCCAATTACCGTTTCTAAAAACAATATCTCCTTGTTCGTAAACGAGATATTTTACTTTAGATGTATCCCACCAAATTTTTCCAACTTGTTGTGCTGACCAATGTTGTGATTCATCTTTAGTCGTTGCTTCATTGTCATTTGTAATTGAATAAACTGCTGGATCAAATGGAGTTTTATAATCTATATTTGCTTCAGCAATACCTAATACTTTTCCTTTATAAGGATCAACGATATCAATATCCGCTAGTTTTGTATAAGTTTCTTTTTCGTACGCCGCTAGATTCTTAATTTTTGTTATATCAATCTGAGGTTTTTGTTCTCTAATAACACTCCATGGTTTGACGTTGATATCTTTTTGGAACTTCTGAATACGTCCAATTCTAACTTCTCTAAACGCAGGATCCTCTGAAAGATATTTTGGAGAACCAACAATAATTGTATCGTTACTTGTTGCTATTGAAGCACCAAAGTTTTCATTAAAACTTAAATTATCTTCAAATACTTCACCTAGTACCCATTTGTTAGCATACTTGTTGAAAACAAATACTTTACCTGTAACTCCTTGAGGATCAGCAAATTTTGAAACAAATCTGTCAAAGCCGGTTTCACCACGATCAAATGTTGTTACTTCAAACGTTTGAGCACCTTCAGCAGATACTGCTAATGTTATTCCATCGGGCGACACACTGAGTTTTGACCCAAATCTCTCATCGTAGTCATTGGTGTTTGATTGTATCTTTTGTTCAAATACAAATCTAGTGCCATTCCAACTAAAGATAAACACAGAACCTTGGTTCTTTTCATTTTTATCATTATTTGGTGATCCAATAAACAATGTTGTGCCGCTATAATCAATAGTAACAACACTACCAAATTCGTCGCCAGCTTCTAGCGATGGTAAGTCATTTTTATCAATTTGTTGTACATAATCATAAACGCCATCTGTATTCTTGTTGTAAACAAAAACACTACCTGTTCTTGGAGTTTGTGTGTTCTGTATTTGTACCCATTTGTTATCTACTTCAGGAGCATCGTCAATACTTGTTAAACTTGAATCGCTATCTAATTGGTAATAGTTACCATTACGTCTAACAACATCACCCTGAATATAAGTTTCAGTAGTTCTCCAGACACCTTTATAACTTTCAAAGTTTGAAGTATCTGAATACGGTGCCGATACTATTAACAATGATCCATCTCTAGACATTGTTGTAGATGAGCCAAACTTGTCGCCGATATCAACATCTTCAATTACATCATCAAATGTGCCTTGCTCTAAGGTAGACCCGTCATTTACATAAGCAATACTATTTGGCAGTACATCTTTGTTTACTGTAGCAATCGCTTCCCAGTCTCCAGTTAATGGAGTTGTTGTACCGTCTCCGGTGTGTAATGATAGGGCTTTATAATAAGATGATTGATACCAAACAATAGTGTTTGCTGTATACGATGTATTAATATCAAACAACCCTACAAAGTTTGTATCTTGTAGAAATTTCCATTTAATTCCATTATAATGATATAGGTATACTCTACCCCTGTCATCTCTACTACCAGGAGCAGATATTGACATAAAATATCCTTCAGCTTCTGCGCCGAGTGTAGTTCCAAGAATCTTTATCTGGTCGCCAACTGCGTATCCAGATCCGGAAACTTTAACATTTGTAGTATATGATCCATTTAACCGTTCAACATCAAAAATCGCTCCGGATCCTGGATTAGAAATATCTTCTCCAGTTACGTCGAAGTAATCTCCGTTGCTGTTTATAGGTGTTCCAATATATTCAATACCAATGGCCGCTGTGCCTACAAAAGAGAAGTGTTCAATTTCACCTGCTCTGCTTGTTGGGTACGGACCAAGAGGACCATTATCACTAACCACATTAATTCTGATAGTGATATCGTTTGCTGGGGATTTTCCTCCCACAGTTGTTCCAGGAATAACAATAGTTGTACCAGCACTATAATCAATTAGATTACCTTGTGTATCTTTCTCTGCCCAAGGTACCCAGTTACCTGTTCCGTTTTGTGCGGAAATTGGATTATCGATATATTCAACATTGAATGGGAATCCAGAAACTTGCTCCCAATATTCAGGGGATCTATCTGGAAATTTAGTTGTATAAACTTCATATGCTGTGGCATCTGTACCAGGAACTACATTTGTTACTTCTCTTAGAACCGTCCAATATTGTGCGCTTCTTTCAGGATACTTTATAACTTCTCCTGGATAATATGTTAGTGTAGCGTCCCATGTTCCTCTATCTATACCTGTATCTTGAATACAAGCATAATAGAAATTATTATATCTTACAATACTTCTCGATTTGTAGCCATCGCCTGGTTGTACAGGAACAGCAGGGCTTACGCTAGTATCTTGTCTTAGTCTAACACTGTAAACATCTTTGTTTTTAGTAACAGTAAACAATGCTACTTCGTTAACTGGTCTGCTAACAATTCCTGAAATATTATTAAATGTGTTTGATCCAAGAATTGTACCATTTTCATTAACATCTTTTACAGTAATAATAAGATCGTTATTTTCTGTACCGCTTGGAGGCTGTCCGCCAAGTCGTGTACCTTGAATTAATATTCTATCGCCAATAGCGTAACCTGTTCCGCCGTTACGTACTTCAACATCATAAATGCCTGCGCCGGTTACTCTGCTAATATCAAATGTTGCGTCAACACCTGTAGAACTTACATCAACACCGTTAACATTTTCATATAGTGCGTTATCAAGTCCACTTGAACCTGTAGTTGATACAGCAATAACACCACCGTTGTCGTCGACTTGACTAACAGTTAATGTTACATCTCCACTTGTTCCTTCAATACCTTCAAACTTACCAATAGTAATACTCGAGCCAAAGAATTCACCATGTGCTTGTCTAGGACTTAGTAGACTATTTCTAAGTTTCCATTCACCATTAACATATTCATAAATGTCTACAGCACCTTGTCTAGAATATCCTTTGTTTGAAAGAATTAATTCTGCTCCTAGTGGATTTGCTTCAACATTTTCTACAACGTTCCAATCTTGTGTAGACAAGTCAATAGTACTTCCATCTCCAAAAACTCTGTTATTTGCTTTGTATAGTTTACCAGCAAACAGAACAATATCTCCGGGCTCATAATTAGCATTTGGATCAAACTGTTCTTTATAATTGCTAGGCATAAAACTAGCTTTTGGTGAACCAACTGCTAGCCATCTACCATCAGCACTGGCTGTCATTACATCAGCATAACTTCCTAGCAAATAAGGTTGTAAGCCACTTAATGGTGTTAAGATTTGTAAAGGTACAAGACCCGACTCGCCTTGCGAATAAGCAATAACCGCAGAGTTTCTAATAACATCGCCGCCTGTTACAACAGCGCCTGGGTTACCAACAATAGTTTGATTTAGTTCGGGAACATAAGTTACAGAACTACCTGTTCCTGTCGGGAACGCAATACCATATTCTGAAATTTCTGTAACATCATATTGTTTATTTCTTTCTACAACTTCCCAATTACCAGTGTCTTGATTTTTATCAATAAAGACTTTTGATCCAACTGGTAACTTAGCAAATCCTCGATCTATTAATTCTGAATAATTTGCCACCCTTACAGATTCAAAATAACTCACAAAAGCAAATGTACTTTGATCTAACTCGGGTGGTTCTTTAAATCCTGCGATAGCAATAACTATGAGTTTAGGTCCAACTTCAGCAATTTGGTAGAATCCTGTAAGACCTTGAATACTATTAAGTCCAATAACTTGTCCAACTTCAAAGTTATGTACTCTATTTGTAATTAGATATACTTTATCAACATCAGGAGTTTCTAATGCTCCAATCAAAACATTGCTCACAGTATATCTATAAACATTCCATTTACCTGGCTCAAATGTTGTCCAAACATTATCTCCGTGTTTGATATCGTCAATTGAAATATCATTTAACAAGAATTCATCAATGCTGTTTCTTATCCACTCAACATCCTGAGCATACACATACCCTGCTGAATTTACAGCAACAGGATAATTTTTAACAGGTAACTTAAAATTAGTATTGCCTGTTTGATAATCGTTATCAGTTAGCAAAATATAGTTTTGATATTGTGTTTTGTCAAATCCAACACTGTCTAAAATAACAGGTTGTGGATTTAATTTAAACTCTTTTGCTCTTAATTCAAACTCAGCTTCAGTAAGTTGATCACTTCCGCCAATTGTTCCTAATCTAAATGCCCACTCTTCATTGATAACAATCTTATCATCGTCTACTTTACTAACTTTATCAAATACTTTTAGTATTGAATTAAGTGTTCCTTTTTCTCTACTAAATCCTTGGTATAACTGGAATTGAGCAGTTTCATCTTCAGCAATTTCTTGTAAGTAAGTTCTGCTTTGATAACCAACAGTATGCTTGGCTAATTTTTTCTGTGCTGAATTAATACCATCAATAGATGTTTCATAATAATCTTCAATTTGATTTGCTCTAAAATCAAAGTTAGGAACTAGTCCGCTTGTAGGATTACTATCAAGTTTACTCCACTTTGAGTTATCAAATGTATCAGTACCGTTTTGGAAAACCATACTAACATAGTTGTACTGTTTATATTGAACTATATCGCCAATTCTATAATCTGTATATTGTTTCCATGGCGCTATATTAACTTTATCGAATATAAATCCAGGACTGGTATAATCTCCGTCCCAATCAGTTGTTCTAAACCCAACACATTTAATTCTTTCTTGTCTGTAACCAGGGCCTTTATCAAAAATCACATCATTAAACAATGTTCTATCATCAAATATTGTTACATGTTCTTTTTGTACATAATTGATTTCAGCAAAGAAAATACCGTCATCTGTTTCTGCTGGCGCAATGTATAATTCATTAGGTCCTCTATATACTTCGATATTTGCTGAATCAATTGAGGTTCCGTCGGCTTTTAAAATATTGTAATCATAGAAGCCATCTAATAAATTATCTGCTACTGCTCCTACATTTTGAAAACGTAAAAGTGTGGCGGCAGGGCTTAGTGCTATAAGACTTCCTTCTGCCCAGTTGTGTGTGGTCCAGAATAATAATTCTCTTACTGAAGTTTCCCAGTTTTGTACAAGATTTAGATCTTTACTGTATTCATCAAAGACCATTCCTTGCGATTCTAAATAGCTACCGTAACCAAGTAAAAAGTCTACTACTTCTTGAACAGTTCCAAATATTGTATCGTATCTTAATGTTAATACATCAGCAGTATTGAATCTAGATCTCTTAATTGCTCTTGCGGCTCCTACTACAGGAACTTTATCAATTGGCGTCCATTGTCCGTCACTAAACTTTTCTGTAGATTGCTGTGCTATAGTAGATCTATAAAAATTATTTTGATATCTAACTAAAACACCTTTAGTGTAGAAAGAATTTTCATTCCATTCTATAAAGGATTCGCTTACGCCGCCGACTTCTAAAACAGGATCATTTTGTTGTGAAAAATAACTAAAGTAGTTAAAAACAGAATTTAACTGATCATACCCGCCGACTTTATATCCGCCTTCGACTTTTTCAACTAGTACAGCACTATATCGAGTAGTCAATAAAGGAGCACTTGTGTTGAATATAATTTCAAAGTTTTCGTTTGGTATGAAAATTCCAGTTTGTGTACTTTGAGGATTTTTGCTATCTAATAAGAATTTTTGCTGTGTTTGATCAACAAAGCCTTTCATTCTTGTGCTTAATCTTAAATCAAAGTTTCCATAAATGTCTATTAAAGATTGTTTTGTTCTTGAATTAGATTTTAAATAGTTTATTGTATAGATTAAAAATCCATCAGGTCTAATATTAGAATTCAAACTATCAATAATATCATCTACCTTAATAAATGTATTAGTGTTCTTACTAACAATCTGATTTAATTTATTTTTTGTTAAAATATTTCTATCTAAATTTAAACTAATAGTTTCAAACGGACGCAATAATGATGCCGCAATCATTAAAGCAAACGGATATGAACTGCTTCTTCTCCATGATGCTTCTGCTGGAGAAATATCTCCAAAGGAAAAATCAGCACGATAATCTGTACTGTAATCAATAAACGATTGTGTTTCTAAAGGTAACTTTAAATTTCCATCAGCATTAACTGGCAAGTATTCAAGTAACAGTGGTCTTTTATATCTTTGATACTCTCCAGCTCTTTCACCTTGACGGACAATACCATCTCGGATATCTTCCCAAAGGATTAAGTTGTTGCTAGTATATGGCGCTTCGCCATATTCGCTATCCCACCAGTCTGGTTTAATACTAAAACCTAACATCTCCCAAGGAGTTAAATGAGGAGTTTGTGTATCATACAAATATTGATACAAGCCTCTCCAATGTTTAGGCATAGATTCTTGTCTTTGAATATCTAAGTTTTTGTTATAAGTCCAGGTAAACGGATTATCTGAATAATAATTGTTGTCGTAAATATCGAGACCTTTAATGACCGGCCATCTTAAAAACTCAAGTTCTAAAATATTATCTACTTGTTTCTTAGTAAATGTTCCGGATTTATTGTATCCTCCGTATAACTGATCAATATCTAGAAGATCAGTATCATACTGTTTTTTAATATTATTGTAGACTCTCTTTTCAAACTCTAGTAATAGATCGTCTCTAAAATCGTCATAAGCAATAGTAATACTACCGTCGTGTCCTTGTATTACTTTACGTGGTTCAACGTATGTTGTATCAATATAAATCTTTGGAATATAGGATTTATAAAGTCCGAGGCTTGTAGGAGTTTCTGGAATAAAATTAAAAGAAGTAGAATAATATTCTTTAATTTTTAAAACTTGTCCTTCGACTAAGTTTCTAGTAATTCTAACAAATCCAAATTCGCTATCAAACTCATAATCTACACCGTGTAATAATTGACTTTCATCAAGATATAGATAAACCGCTTTTATACTTGGATTTGTTAAGTCAAAACTTTCAGTAAGAGCAAATGTTTTAATGCCCTCATCTTCTACAGTGTATGTTGTAACTTTGTGTGCGCCGCTACCGATCATATCGCTGTTAGAAAACGCAGAAGTGTCTGGTTTTGACGAACTAATCTGTGTAATAATATCGTCTAACAGTTTAACAATGTCGTCATCGCCAAATGGTACTCTTATCGCTTGGTTTAAGAGATTTGATTTAAAATTTTCATATCTCGATGCGGCATATCGCAGAGACTTTACTATATTGTTATTTTTATCACATAGCAAAGGAAGTGACATTCCCGCCACTGTAACATGTTTTACAAAACGCTGTCCTTTATTTTGATATCCAGTAAGATCTCTTAAATTCCCTGCTCCAGGAAATATGCCAACAAACTCTTCAGTGTAATCTATCATCGAACGGAGATGATCAGTTGCCTGTCCAAGAGTGAAGTCTGTAAGCTCTTTGTTTAATGGGTTACGTTCTAGACTTTTAGGAAATTCATAAAATCCTAATTCTGGATCAATATCAGAAAATACTTTTAATGTAATTACATCGCCTTGACTAAAAATTTTAGATGTAAAACTAAATGTTCTTGTTGCTTCTACTGTATTAACAACAGTGTATGCTTCATTAAAATATACTCCGTTTAGATAGAAATATAGTTTAGCTGTAGGATCATTACCCCAGTTAATATTTGTAAATATTACCTCGGAACCATCTGAAGGCATAGTATACGTCTGTACAATAGCTTGATCGAATGTGTTATCAGATTCAATATAAAGATTATGGTATGTAAAATTATCTAAACTGTAATTTGTTTTAATATATCCAACATTAATCTTTGAAGTTACTGTTTCAGCATTAACTTGATATGTAAATAAATCAACATCCCAATTAGACTGTAATACAATATCTCCACTATTTTCGATTGTTTGATAAGAAAGTGGAAATCCTAATTCATCATCATTAGGTCCTGTTCCTATTTTGTAAGAAACAATTTTTGAACCCTGGAATCCAGATGTTTCATATTTTGTTGTATCGCTAAAACTTACGCCGACGGCATCAAAAACATCAAACAAAGGCGGTTGGTTAACACTATTTTTTTCTTGGCTTTTAATCCAATCAGTGCCATTAAAATGATACATTGTTCCAGCATTGATTTTACCGAACTTAACAATTACGCCTTCGCCTGCTAATGTATCAACATCATCTGCTTCAACTAAAGCAATCTGTAGATTGCTGGCTACATTATTATCTTGAATAGCAACTTTTTTAACAACAAAAATTTTATTTTTAACTAGTGGATCTTGATCTGCTGTGAATAAAATTCTTGCGCCTTCGAAAATATCAACATTATCAATATTATAACCTGCGGTGCCTTCAATAGTAGAAAATACATCAGTAGTAAAATCATCAATAAAATCAACACTTTGTTTAGCAACAGAGCAATGATTAACTAATTGTAGGTTAGAACTAAATTCAATAATTGGTCTTTTAGCTCTAGTAGTTTCTGCTAAGGCTGCTGGTACTTTATTGAATTGAGCACTGTATTCTATAACAGATTTATGAAACCATTTGTTATAACGACTCCATGGGTTTCTATCAAGACTTGCTCTACTAATTGTAATATAATCTTTATTAGAAGGATAACTTAGCGCATCATCAAATGGTAAATCATCAAACCCGCCATCGTCAAATAACACATCAACATCATCATTAGCAATAGGTGGTAAATCTAACTCTTTAAAGTTTACGAGTTTAATTTCGTCTCCGACACCGTCTACTAGCCATTCGCTTTCGCCGTATTCTTGAGGTTCAACATTGCCACTGAATACTACTTTTAAACCATTAGTAAATTCAATTCCGTTAGAACTTTTATAATTTTTCTTTCCTAAAATCTCTTCAGCAACATTAAGGAAAGTATTTTCAGTAATAGAAGCAATTCTAAATGTTCCTACTTTGTCAATATCAGTTGAACTTTGAAAATATATTACATCCGGACTGTTTAGAGGAACTGTAAATTGTAATGTTCCTACTTCGGTTCCATTGTTAACAACACCTTCGTTATAATCTGCTTGGCTTGTTCCGTCAGTATTGTTTCTTCTAATTGTAAACGGGTCGCCGGGTGTGTTGATTTCAAACACATAAGTTTGACCTCTATATAAAGTAATAGCAGGATTAGGTGTTAGTCCGTCTGGGTATAAAACATAAGCAGTATCTTGACTTCTTACTCTATATGTTGATACAACTGTTTGTGCTTGTCCTTCAACTGTTACAGAGTTTGGACCTTGCGGTAACCAGTAATACTCTCTATAGTTGATAAACTTGTCCCAATCAATAGGTGGGTTCCATGAGTAGGATTTAACTTGGGTTGTTAAATCATCTCTTTCATTGTTATTGTTAAAAAACTTTAATTGATTTTTAACATCGATATAATCATAGAAATTAACAACACTACCGTTGTCAGGATCTGTAATAACAACACCAGGTTCAAGCTGGTATGAATATCTTAAGGACTGTTCTTGATCTAAATAAACATCTTTGCTATTATATGTTCTTCCGTAGGATCTTCCAATATAACCAGATAATCTATCTAGCGTTCCTGGTTGGACCAACGGATCAAGTGTAGCACCTAAAAACTTTCTGTTAGCTGGACTTTTAAAAACTGTAGGTAACAGCTCGTATGTCTGTCTAACAGGAAGTTCACTTTGTTTAAAAATTTTCTTTTCCATTAAGTATTACTCGTCTTTGTTACTACTTGTGAGTTAAGCAAATTCAGCTCAACTGCCGAAATGTTATCTACTACTTGAATATCATCAACAGTAGCGGCGCTTACAAAAATTTCATCTGGTCTTGATTGAACTTCACTTAAACTACCGTATGCTCTGTTTTCTTGTTTTGGTACTAGAACAATGTTACTAATCTCTGGAGAATTGTCTTGGATAATGTATGCCAATAATTCGCTAGAGTAAAATTTGTCTCCAAAGTCCCAGTTTTCAACAGCAAAATAATTTGTAATACTTCTAATAATTTTTACTTTTAAATCATTATCGTTTACAGTCATGCTCTTGTTTTTAACAACCTTAAACGTTGCTTGGAAATCAGTATTTGCTTTGCTTCCAAATAATGGAAAATATGTTACAGGATGATAGATGATTTCATCACTAATTGTTTTCATATTTTGAAGACCTGTACCAAATTGTATACGCAAACTTTCCGGAGTTGGAATTTCTGGCTGTGTAGTTGCTCCTAGCAAATATTTTCTATAATTAATATCGTAAGTTCTTACTAACAAATACACATCAATAATATTGCTTACACTAGGATCAATTCTTCTGTCAATGCTTGCGTTATGTATATATTGGAATTTTAATCCGCTCCTTCCGATATAGGCAACATACGATGGTTCTAGTATAAACGTTCTTGTTACTAGGTCAACTCTTTTAACAAAATTTTCTGCTTGATCATAAAAGTAAATTAATTGATTATGATCGTAATCATTTACATTTGTGTTTACTTCTTTATCTTGAATCAAAATAGTGTTGTCATCATTTTTAATAAATTCAAGTTGTGTAAACCCAAACTCATCTGTTGTTTGATTGAAGAACAAATATTTGTTAGAAAGATCTGTACCTACAACATCATCAAAACTATCTGGATTGTCAATAACGCCATCGTCATCTGTGTCATAGAATGTAACTTTGACACTTTCATTGCTTTGATAGCCGTCATCAAATCTTACAGCATCGGCAATTTCAAATATATAATCATTTTTCAATGTTTGATCTTGGTCAATAATAGCACTAACTTGTAAAGCAGTAAATTCAGGATTTGAATCTCTTAAACTAATAATCTGTTCTGCTAACGCTGAAGCACTTAGTTCCTTGCCTTCTGGAATACTATTAATATCTAAAATTCTAACTTGGTCTTTAATAACTGTACGGGTTTTACTATCATAGATTTTTTCATTCTTATCAAAATAAAATCTATTTTGTTTTTCACTTGAGAAAACATAATTTGTTCCTCTAACACGAACACGGAATTCGTCACCATCGTAAACAAACGCTAGAATCCAACTAGCATCAGCATTGGTATTTGTTGTGTTACCTGCTTGACCTAAACTAAAATCACTTGACAAATCAATATTGTTAGATGAGATAACTCTCCAGTCTCTTTTCTCGATGTCATATCGTAATCCAAATGTTTGACTAGAGAAACTAAGATTTAAAATTTCTGTTTCAATATCTGTAGAAAGGTTACTAACAAATTTAGGAACAACTTGTGATGGTACTGCGCCTGATGGAATAGGTTCGCTTAATGTAATTGGACCAATGCCGCTAGAAAGATTACCAGCACCAGCATTTGTGCCATCGCCTACTACTCTTATAACTTTTGTCCAAATATATTTTTTATGTGTTTTATCTGTTGGATCATATGTAACTAATTCGCCATCTTTAAATGCCTGTGTGCTGTCGCTTGGAAGAAACTTAATTAAACTTCCAGCTTCAATAAATCTCAAGTTACTTGTTGTGTAAATGCCAACCTTAATTGGAAAATTATCAAAGATGTTACCAAAATATCCTGTTGATCCATTTACATCTGTTGTTGAACGTAACCATTTCACACTAACATCACTTGTAAAAATTTTATCAAAGTTTGTTAGATAGAAATTGTATGTTTCAAAATCTTCAATTACCGGCTCAATAGTATTTCTAATATAATTTAATACAATGTTTTTATTAGTGTAACGATAGCTAAAGTTTCTTTCAGTGTCTGTTCTGTACATTAAACCATCATCAGCAAAAACATTAACCATAGAATATTTTCCACTAGCATCAACAATATCAAAGTTTCTGCTAATACCACTAGATGTTCTATTAATTGCTTTTACTTTTAAAATTTCTTGCGAACTAGAAAGCGGAGCAAGATTGTAATCTTCTCCTGTGATCATTCTATTTTGTGTATAATATAATGCTGGTGCTTTTGTTCTGATTGAATCAATATCTTCTGATGGAGAGCTGTTTTCAACTGTTGATTGTAAAGACATTCCAATTGAAATTGTATGGGTAACACCTTGACTGTTTTGATATTTTACATCAACACTAATGCCTCTCATGTCTTTTGGAGCAATGCTATAGCTCTCGCCTACTGAAGTTCTAAAGTAAACTCTGAATGTACCTCTTGGTAAATTACCAAAAGTACCATCTGAAAATAACACATCAATCGCATCATTTTCTTGTGTGATTACACTATAGATATTTTTTTCATTGCTGGTTAAACTATTATAGATAATATTATTACCTTCGATGTTTTCTACCTGTGTCCACAAAGTGGAAAGGTTGCTGTTCGCATCTAATTGATATAACCAAACATCGTTATTATTAATATTTGTTGTCGTGATGCTAACTTGTTCATTAACAGTAGGCTGAGTTACTTCAAATTCAGCACTCTCTAATGTTCCTTGTTTAAACATCATAAAGAAACCAGTATTAGCACTAGCATTGCCTTTACCGTCTGTCTTGTAGATAAATCCGTATTGATTACCAGGCATTGGTGCTTCTTCATAAACATAATCTTCGTCAATGATAGAAGTGCTTGGAATTTCAAATCGTAAACTTCTTCCTGCTACAGGTTTGTTAAGATTAAAAATTGGAATACGTGTATTTGTACTGTTGAATCTATATTGATCTGTTAACACACCGTTAATAGTTTTTTGAGCTTGGCTCTTTCCAAATTCTAAACTTGGCGCCATTGCGCTGTTTAAAACAGTAATAAACTGTTCGTACCAGTTAGGGTTAGTTGGATCATTCCACTGAATAGTTTGATTTGCTAGATTTGTTCCGTTTGAATCTGTTAATGTTTCAGTAGTCGATACTGTAGTGAATTTCAAAAGACCATTTGCGGCAATATTACGCTTGGCATTATAAGAAAGCATACGAGCAATTCTTAGAACACTTTCTTTTCTGCTTGCTAGTTCGATAAAGTTTTCTCTGCTGTTTAGGTCTAGTCTAAACGCAATACTTTGTCCTAGGAAAGCAATGAGGTCAATAAGAGCAACATATTCAGAACTTTCAATGTAATCGTTAAAATCTTCAGGATAGTTTTCTCTAAGATATTCAACCATCACACGACGTAGATTTTCAAAGTCATAAGACTTGAAATCTGCGTTTCGAAACGTTTGATATATCCTTGTCCAATCCTCTGCGAGGATCAAGTTGTTCTGTCTAGTTGTTGTTGTCATCTCTCATTTTGTCCTATATGCTATTTACCGGTTAAAGAAAACAGGGCATTTAATTCTATCGATTAATTGTACGTCTATCAAAGTTTAAAACTAGTTGTTCGCTAGCGTCAAGTACGGCATAATCTAGATCTATTTCAATGCGAACACCGTGTTCTGTAGTATCTAGTACAATGCTATTAGCGTTTATTCTAGGATCTCTATTAATGATTTCTTCAACGTCTGCTCTCATTCTTTCAAGGTTATCGTCATTCATCGGTTCAAACAGTAAATCCCATACTGATGTACCAAACTCTGGAAGTTGTAGTTTTTCACCTTTGCGAATATGAAAATGATTTAGTAAGTCTTGCTTAACTAAATCCATATCATATTGTTTAAAATGACTAGAACGATTTCTTGAGTTAAAACCTTTATATCTAAAAGCAGGAGAATCTGATCTGCTTCCTAGACTTGCTTGTGTAGTTTCTACTTTTTGTTGATTATAAATCTTCTTTGCCATATTATTCTCCTGCTATATCCCTATCAGTCTTTGGTGGCGCAAAAGCCAATGGATCGTTGTTTTCGTGGTTGTACCAAGGCTCATGTTGCGGAATGCGCTTCATAATGCTTTCTAGCGGTGTTGTACTTTGGTATTCGGTTCCTGCCCAAGGCAAAGTAATATCTGTTACTCTGTTTTGATGTGTTGACAAAGGTTCTGCTACAGCAACATCGCCTGTGTTTGTGTCTGCTGTTTCTGCTGGGTCACAATTCATTTCAATTTTATTTGCTGTTTCTCTGTGGAATGCTCCAGCATTAAAATTATTGCTACCTGTAGAAGTAATTCTTGTGTTAGCACTAGCATTTGTATTCACATTTGTTGCTGTTAATTTAAAATCTGCTGTTACCGCTAAAGTAGAATTACCTGTAACGGCTTTTCTTTCAGCACCTTCGATTGATGTATCAACGTCTCCAGTGACTTTTGTTTTCATGAAACCTTCAACTATTGTTACTAGATCGCCTGCGGCCTCTACTTGTATCCTACCAACACTTGAAGATGTGCCTCCTTCTCCTGATGGGCTTTCAGTATTTGTTCCTGCGGCTTTCATGTTGATATTTCTTCCTGCTTCAATGTTTACATCTCTCGAAGCATGAAAATTAAAGTCTTGTTGTGTATGAACACTAATGCTATCTTGAGCAAAAATATCAATCTTACCGTCGCTTGATAATTCGATCCAAGCAGTACCTCTACTGTTTCCAATATAAATTAAATCTTCTGAGTTATGAAGTAAAATTTGATGTCCTGTTCTAGTACGAATTCTAAAACTCTCACCGTATGGAATTCTAGGATCTCCACTTTCACCTTTGGTTGTATCAGCATAATCTGGGCCACCGGCATCTTGTGTTGTTTTTCTCTGTAATCGATCATCGCCATCATCCATTACAAGCTGTGTGCCACCTAACCTACTAGTTGGTCTTGGTTCAGTAGGATTTTCACTTGTTCCTTGTCTTGCTGTTTGTTGACCTGGTCTTCTATCTAATGGTCCAGGAGTGCTTATACCGTATACGTTAGATACACCGGCTCTACGCATTGTACTTGTATGAGAGCCTCTAAAAGCATCACCGATCAAACCGCTATCTAATAAAAATCCAGCAATAGGATGTAGTGGTCTTGCGGCATTATCTAACCCTGATGGGTTTTCTCGGCGTTCTTCGATTGCTCTGTTTACTTCAGCTACAGGCAATACTGTAGTATCACCATATAATGCTTGCTGTTCTGGGCTAAGATCAACATTGCCAGAAGCGGCAATGCCTGGTACCATATGGTTAGCAAAATCGTCAGGAACAACACCTACCCAAAACCATTTTTGCGGATTAACCGTACTAATACACAATACTCTTGTACCAACATCAGGCGGTACAAAACTCATTCCATATGATTTTTGTGTGTCGCGAAACGCTTGATCGTTTCCTTGATTTTGTCCGTTGTATGCTACATTTGTTTGACCAAAAAATGGTGGGCAATAATACGCAGAAATGCCTTGGCCTTCAGAGCCAAAATCTGATCCACGATAACCGTCAAGGTTAACATACAGAGTTCCAAGACCAGTTTGTGTGTCGTGTCCAACTACTGTTGCTATTGTTGGGCCAGCCGCTACAACATTTGGTTGACTATGTGTCGTCATTCTGTGGTCCCTCCTCGATTAGGTAGATTTTGAGCTTGCTCTGGTACAGGAACTGCGTCGCCAACAAACAGAGGAGTTGTTGCCGCGCTGGTCTCGGCAGCGGCAGTTTCAAGTGAGACTCCAATTTGTTCTACTTCAGGATTAACTGTATTATCTCTATAAAGCTGTAATTCTTGAACAAATTGTCCGTCGCTAAACGTCGAAACAACTTTCATTAATCTATAAACTCCACTAAATGGATGATCTCTCTGTCCGTTTAATCTTTGTATGTAAAGAGATGATCCATTTTGTGGAGCATCGACAATAGTTCTAAATCTTACATATATCCTAACTTGTTCCCCTTCCCATGCCATGGAATTCAAATCATTCGTTTCTGTTTGATTTCCAAATCCGCCAACAGGTATAAAATAAGGATCGCCTGTTATTTTTAATTTTAATTCTAGTTGTACTAGATTAGTATTATTACCTTCTCTATTTCTTCCACCAATAATTAAACCGTTAAGCCATCGATTAATCATAATTGCTGACGAATCAACTCCGGCACCACCAGGCACAGCTGGTTGAGCATTTACATCCGGATAAGAAAAATATGAAGCCGCTAATGATGTTAGTGATCGAGAATCGCCTTCTCCTGCATTCGCAGGAACTAGTTCTGTTTCTCCGACTGTTGGGTTATCTGAAGCGTTTCTCATTTGATCCCAGCTTCGAACATTTGTTGCTAGGTAAAAAAGATTGTTAAAATTCATATCGTAACTAATAATGTCGTCATTTTGACCTGTGTACATATATGAGAACACTTTTCTAATTTTTGAATGTGTTACTACTGAATCCTCGATAACCGCAGATGGCGCTCTAAACTGATCTCCTCTTACTCTATACGGAACGATAGTGTATATGTATGTTGTAGGGCGGCGGCCTGTTTGTGCGTCAAATTCTGTCGGTGGGCCAGATGCTCGTTGTCTTACTTGGATTGTCCACCACCAAAAATATCCATCACTATCTGTATTTTCTCTAGCAGTTCTAGCATAGGTAGTGTGACACATTACATCATCAATAACTGTAAAAATTGTTGTTTGGGCACCGTCAGCACTTCCGTTATATATAAACCTTCTACCGCCGGTAGCAAGTCTTAAATTTACATTAGAAGGATCGTAGTCATCTGGATTAATATATGATCTATTGCCGGGATCATTTTCCTGGATGTCAAATTCCATATCTTCCCATCCTGGAGGATTAGTAGTTTGTCCTCCGGGCACTCTTACATTACTAATATCTCCAAGTTGTACAATATACGTGTCAGCATATCTCTGTTGTCCACCACTTGTCAATCTCTGTTGATGGTTATTAAATCCAATAGCTATTCCAGATATTGTAGCACTAACATCATCTGTAATAATATCAAACGAAGCAGTATTTGGTACTTGTGATACAACATTTGATGTTGGATTACTAGTGCCAAACTCTAAACAGGTTACAGAATATTTAGAACCAGATTCATTTGCTGTAAAAGATATGTTAGCAACTCTTAAAGGAATATATTTTGTTGCTTGCGGAACTCTTTTTGGAGCACCGTTTTTATGACCGAAAAAATCAATCTTCATCACATAACAGCAATGAGGAGAGCTAAAATGTGTATGTCCTTTTTTAAAGGCAGCACCTAGCATACTATTAAAAAACAATCCCATGCTATAAGGTTCTTCAACATCAAATGTAACCTTGGCTAGTCCTGTGTTAATTGCTCTTGCGCCAGGCATATAATGTGTAAATTTTAAATTGTCAACAAAAAACTCAGGGGCGCCGTATTGGGTGACCACACGATTACCAACATTTGGAATTGCTTCACCGGTTGAGGCAGCCGCGGCGTTGACTGGCGCACCAGTATATCCACTTTCACCTATTACTAATGCTCTTTGATCTTGTAGCCCGTCATTTAAATAACTGGCGCTATCATATTCTTCTCGAGAAACACACCCAAATGACATTCTATATGTTACAGATTCAAAATCTTTTAAAACATTATCAAGTTTGTTAGGAAATATGCCTAATAAAGGATCAACTGTGGTTCCATTGCCAACAATATTGGATGTTCTTCCAACTATACTCATATTAAATTCCTAATGATTGTCTAAGAGTATCTGCTCTCGGAACATAAATTACAACACCTGCTTCAAAGTCAAAGACAGGATCTTTTATAATTGAGGGATTTCTCTGAGAAAAAACCCACCACAGTCCTGAATCTTGGTACAGAGAATGTGCTAGCAAGTCTGGTCTGTTATTAAACTTTGCTTCAATCTCATAAGCATAATCAGTTTCGTTAACTGGTACACTCCTCGGAACATACAGTCCTAAGTAATTATTGTTCTGTGGCGTTTTATACCAAGGACTTGATGCTGAGTATTCTGCCATTATAATATTCCTCGTTGTCCGCCATTCATGTAATCACTATGGCTAAAGTTTCTAGTTCTTGCTCTATTATAGATAGGAGCACAAATAATTGTAATAGTACTATCCATTGGTACCCAATTAGGTTTACTTTTAATGTCAAGTATTCTTCTGTACTGAACGTTTCTTGGTAATTCTACATTTACACTTTTAACAACAACATTAATACCGCCTTCTGACGTTCCAAACACATGATTTCCGTATCCGTAAAGTTGAGCAACTAACGGTGGATGTCCTTGAGGAATACTAGCCCCATAAAAACTTTTGGTCAACGTTCTTAAAAATCTAGTTGCGGCAATATAGTACTCGCCTTCTGCTTGATTTGAAACTGTAAAATTTGCTGAAATTGTAATGTCGTCAATACCACTGTTTTTATAGGCTTGCATATCAAAGTTATTGTGTACATAACTTTGTGAATTATAGTTTGCTTTGTAGTTTACTGATATAGTTGGTGTATAAGGAAATACAACACCTTTATGATCTTTAAGTGGAGACAGATAACTGTTAAAAGCATTGCTTGTAATAGCTGATCCTGTAGATGCTACCCTTATTGATACACGCCAGTCTTCCTCCGACGGAGGAACTGTAACTGCTGTAATGTCTTGTACTGTTCCTGCTTGAGCAATAGCATTATCAAATATACCTTCTAGAGATGAAATTAAGTTGTCGCCGATATTTTTTGCTTGTGCAGCAATACCTTCAATAGTTCCAATAATGCCCTTACCGATGTTTACTAGGTTGGCTGCCGTTTGTACCAACGCTATAGCACCACCTAATACGCCTAGTGCTTTTTCAATTCCATTTATGCGTGGTTTGCCATTAATTCCAAACTGATAACTACCACTACCAGAAGATCCGCCAGTATTATTTGTAAAATTGTTGCCGTTAAAATTGCTAGGATCGGACCCTGACAAATTAATTACGTTAGATCCAGGCACATACGTGGACGGCCCAGGCTTGTTCACTGTAATAGTATTAGTGATACCTGTTCCTCCAAGTGCGTTTACTTGTCCAGCGTTACTTTGTGCGTTAGTTGGTAATGCCATTTTGGTGAAATTCCTCTATCTTTACTCTATTTATTTCAGCAATTATGTGCTATTATATAACTATTAATGGAGAACAATAACCTTATTATGACACAGAGAAAAGTAAACTACTTAAACAATAAAGACCTCTTAAAAGAGATTCACAGAAGCAAAAATACATTTTGCTCATATGTTGATAAAGAACATAGAGACTACGATATTATTTTACCAAGCCTTGAAAAAATAAACAGACTTACTATTGCCGAAGCAAAGCGCAATAAAGCAAAGAAATTAAGTCAAGAAGCATATGAAGCGGCAAAAGCCGTGAACAAGAAGGCTACAGCAAAAGAACACGAAGTTGATTATCGAAAAATTGAAAAATCCGAACTAATTTTTCGTATTATGACGTTTGAACATATTCCTTTAGCACCTGGCAGAAAGAAGACAATCAAAACTGTTGCCGATTCGCATGAGCGAGTCAACTTTCCTCCTTTCCAACACTGGAAATTTGATGAAAATGACAACTTGATTTGTGTTGGAAAAAGCCATTGGGTTGGCGGAATGAGCAATGGTTATTTTTCTAAAACAGACGGACAAGCAACAAATGAGCTTGCTCGCATGTGGATGAAACTTGTTGATCGATACGCTACTAGAGGCAACGTTCGCGGTTATACCTATAACGACGAAATGAAGGGGCAGGCCATTTTACAGCTAGCACAGATTGGATTACAGTTTGACGAATCAAAGAGTCAAAATCCTTTTGCTTACTATACTGCGGCAGTCACAAACAGTTTTGTGAGAATCATTAACATCGAAAAACGTAATCAAAATATTCGAGACGATATCCTTGAAATGAACGGCATGAATCCAAGTTGGTCTCGCCAAAACGCCAATGAAGGTGTTGGAATCGACAAAGAATCTGTTGACAAAAGCAAATAAAGATCGTATACTAGTATAGGAGACTGAAAAAATGACGCTATTTAAAAAAGCGGCTTGTTTCACTGATATTCATTTCGGAATGAAGTCCGGAAGTCGAATCCACAACAAGGATTGCGAAGACTTCATTGAATGGTTCATTGGAGAAGCCAAAAAGGAAAACTGTGATGTTTGTATCTTTCTAGGTGACTGGCACCATAATCGTGCCACTACCGATGTTAGTACAATGAATTACAGTGTTAGTAACTTAGAAAAATTAAATGACGCATTTGATAAAGTTTATCTTATGCTAGGAAATCATGATGAATTTTACAAGGACAAACGTGAAATACACAGTTTAGAATTTGCTAGACTGTTTCCTAACATTGTTCCTGTAAATCAACCTATTACAGAAGGTGATGTTACATTACTACCGTGGTTAGTAGGCGAAGAATGGAAAAAAGTCAAAGATATCAAGTCAAGATATGTGTTTGGTCACTTTGAACTACCATTGTTTTATATGAACGCAATGGTACAAATGCCAGATCATGGTCAACTTCAGGCAGATGATTTTGTAAATCAAGAATATGTGTTTTCAGGTCACTTCCACAAGCGCCAGACCAAAGGGAATATTACCTATATCGGAAACGCATTTCCTCACAACTATGCTGACGCATGGGATGATGACAGAGGAATGATGATCCTCGAGTGGGGAGGAACACCTGAATATCGAAATTGGCCTGGACAACCAGTCTATCGAACTTTTAAACTTTCAAAGTTATTAGAAAATTCTGAGAACCTACTAACACCTAAGATGCACTGTCGTGTAACTATTGATGTTCCTATTTCTTTTGAAGAAGCAAACTTTATCAAAGAAACATTCATGCCTCAATATGACTTACGTGAGCTCATGCTTATTCCTGAAAAGAAAGATATTGAAGCACAAGATTCTCAACCAATCGATTTACAATTTGAAAGTGTAGATACTATTGTTGTAAATCAAATTACAAATATCGAATCTGAAGCATACGATCAGAAACTGCTATTGGAGATCTATAATAACCTATGATTAAAATTAAGAATCTAACAGTCCGTAACTTTATGAGCGTGGGTAATCAGACCCAAGCAATTGACTTTGATAAAGGACAATTAACACTTGTATTAGGCGAAAACTTAGATCTAGGCGGCGACGATAGTGGTGCTCGTAATGGTACTGGTAAAACCACCATCATTAACAGTTTAAGTTATGCTATCTATGGTCTTGCTCTTACAAATATCAAAAGAGATAACCTAATTAATAAAATCAACTCCAAGGGCATGTTGGTTACTTGTTCGTTTGAAAAAGACGGGCAAGAATATCACATTGAACGTGGAAGAAAGCCCAATGTTTTAAAACTTACCGTAAATGGCGAAGTATATGAAACTACTGATGCTGACGAATCGCAAGGCGATAGTCGAGAAACACAAAAACAAATTGAAAAATTATTCGGTATGAGCCATAATATGTTCAAACATTTAATTGCTTTGAACACATATACCGAGCCTTTTTTAAGTATGCGATCAAATGATCAGCGAGATATCATTGAACAGCTACTTGGAATTACTTTGCTTTCTGAAAAAGCAAACGAATTGAAAGAACAAATACGCATCAGTAAAGATCTCATTCAACAAGAAAACACAAAAATCGAAACTATTAAAATCAGTAATCAAAAAATTGAGGAATCGATTCAAAGTCTCGAACGCAAACAAAAATTATGGAACGATAACCATACATCTGCTGTTGATACTTTACAAAAAAGTATTTCCATGCTAGACAAGATTGATATCGATGCTGAAATTGAAGCACATCGCTGTTTAGAAAAGTTCAACGAAAAGAAAAAGAAAATTGAAGAAGCGCAACGCTGGATTGCTAGCATTGAAGCAGACAATACAAAGCAAGAAAAAACAATTTCAAAATTAGAAAACGAAATTGCGCTATTAAAAGAACACAAGTGTCATACCTGCGGTCAAGAATTACATGATCAACAGCAAGAAGAAATTCTAAAAAGCAAAGAAGACCAGAAAAAAGAAGCCGCATTACAACTTTTAACTAATGACACACAGTGGCAAGAACATACCCAAGTTATAACAGATATTGGTGAATTAGAGTCATGTCCTGCTACACAATATGATAACTTAGAAGAAGCTCTTAACCACAGAAACACACTAGAAAGTTTACAAAAAGAACTTGAAAACAAAAAATTAGATACAAATCCGTATGAAGAACAAATTGTAGAACTTAAAGATACTGCGTTACAAGAAATTAACTGGGAGGCTGTTAATGATCTAAACAAAGTAAAAGAGCATCAAGAATTCTTGTACAAACTTCTTACTAACAAAGACAGTTTTGTAAGGAAACGTATTATTGATCAAAATTTAAATTATTTAAATATGCGGCTAAGTTATTATCTAGCAAAGATTGGCTTGCCACATACTGTAGAATTCCAAAACGATCTTACTGTTATTATTACACAATTAGGTCAAGATCTAGACTTTGACAACTTATCACGAGGCGAGCGTAATAGACTTATTCTAAGTTTGTCTTTTGCGTTTAGAGATGTTTGGGAAAGTTTGTATCATGGTATTAATTTACTGTTTATTGATGAGTTAGTAGACAGTGGTATGGACTCTAGCGGTGTTGAATCTGCTATTGCTATACTTAAAAAGATGACTAGAGAGCGTGACAAAAACGTGTTCTTAATCTCTCATAGAGACGATCTTACAACTCGTGTTAACCAAGTTCTCAAAGTTATTAAAGAAAATGGATTTACATCCTATTCAAATGACGTTGAACTGGTGGAATGAGCACAGAATCGCATGACAAACTAATTCGAGCTTTTCAAGAGTATTTTAAATGGCAAGATAAGTTTGAATATGGCGGATCGGATGCGGCAGGCATCAAAGCAAGGTATTGGCTGAGCGAAATACGTAATTTTGCCAGCGACAGGCGCAATGAAATACAAAACAAAAGGCAACAACGCAAGGCAACCAGAAAAGGCGTGATAGGACGACCCAAGAAAGTAAGTAATGCTGATGATGACGAATCCAGCATGGACTTACCAGAATAAAGAAATTCATTCAATTCCTGAGGAATATGAAGGGTTTGTCTATCTCATTACTAATCTAAAAACTGGGCAAAAGTACGTAGGCAAGAAACTAGCCAAATTTAAAACCACAAAGCCACCACTCAAAGGCAAAAAAAACAAACGTAGAGGTTACAAAGAAAGCGATTGGCGTGAATACTGGGGATCCAGTGATAGACTAAACGCAGATGTAACCGCACTAGGCCCAGAAAACTTCACAAGAGAAATTCTATATCTATGTAAAGGCAGAGGCGAAATGTCCTACATTGAGGCAAGAGAACAATTTGACCGCCGTGTATTAGAAAGCGATGAATATTACAACGGAATTATTAATGTTAGAGTTGGCGGATCAGATAAGTTACGACAGGCATTGCTAGAACACTCCATCAAGGCAAAGCAATCCAACACATAAGGTTGGCGGGCCAGTTTGCAAATACCGCTGTGGAAAAAGTCTCCGTATAGGAACACACGTACACGTTGATCGACACACCAGAGTGTGGAAGCCATCAAAAGAATTGGGCTCACTGGTTGACGTAGATAGAATGTTGGCTGTCGAAAAACTGCACATTACACATAAAAACCGTATGCACTAGGAACGAGGCAACGGGTAATGTACTATATAGAAAGCATAAGAGCGTCTTATGTACTATATAGAGTACATGATGTCGACGTAGGTTGGGAAAGGTTAGAGCCCATTGTGTAGCAGTATAACAAACACCTACTTCCGAATCTCGGCTGTGACGAACTCACATGAAGCTCAAGATTAGATGGAACCGTAAACAGGTTCCGTCTGACTGAAACAATCTACATGATGCTAAAATTGCTTCGCAATTAAATTATTACATAAATATCTATAACAAAAGATCTGAAAAATGTCTTTGAGCGATTAGCGATAAAGACAAGTGAGCTTTAGCTCACTTAATACAGTTATAAATAAGAGACTTTAGAGAATAGATATGAGACTTAATCAATTAGAAAATATTCACAATAACGACTTAACTGAAGCGCCTTTAGGCTTCTTAAAGAAAACAGGTCTAGGTATTAAAAGCAAGTTTGGTAGTAGAACTGCTAGAGGTGAATTAAGCTCAGGTAAAAAAGCAAATCAGTTATACAACGATTACCTAGAGTATGTTGGAAAATTTTCTAAAACGTTTGACTCAAATAAACCCACTACTGATTCATTGATTGCTTTTCTAGGTGATACACTAGGTCTTGATAAAAGAGAATTTGCTCAAATAATTGATAAAGAAGTACAAGCGTCTCAACCACAACAACAACAAGAACCACAAGAGCCCACAATTGATGAACCTGTTGATGAGCCAAAGGCACAAAGTTCAACAGATCCGAATAATCCTCTTAAGATGGGCAACAAGTCAAATATTAAAACTCCTGGGGACATTGGTAATTTAGATTCTGATAAATCAATTCCTGGTGGTACAACAATGCCTACACAACAAACTAGTGCTGAAAAAACAGCAACAGGAGCGGCTACACAAACTATTCCATCAATGGCACCTAAAAAGCCAGGTGTGCGTCCACAAGGTGGCGGCAAAGTAAAAGGACAACTTAGTCAAACGCCAACTGCTATCAAGAAAAGAAATGCTAGAGCAAAAGCCGGTAGTCAGCTACAATTAATGTCTATGTATAGCGAGGATGTTCAACGTTATAGAAAAAACTTTGATCGTATTGATTGGTCATTAAAAGAAGATGCTGAATACTTTGATGCTTTAAAATTTATGGGCATTATGGAAGCAGAACTATCTAAAAACATTGTTAGTAAAATACTAGGTATTGCAGCTGAAAAAGTTGATAAACAAGCACCACAGCAAGCACCACA
>ENA-OUOG01000364-OUOG01000364.1-marine-metagenome-genome-assembly--contig:-NODE-364-length-60255-cov-6.396058_pt1 | contig 60255 bp, 39 predicted proteins | sample MGYA00248635_ERZ508505 | MGnify/ENA primary metagenome ERZ508505 (study PRJEB26176, sample SAMN06267871) | marine metagenome | isolation source: Saanich Inlet, British Columbia, Canada | place: Pacific...
CACGACGTGCAGTTGAAGCACGAGCGCTCGCTTTTCTTGAAAGTTATTTTTCAACAAACAATTTGCGTGCCCTCCTCTCTTCCGGCGCCTCTCTCTCTTTTCCCCCCCGCGTGCGATGTCCCAAAAGAATTTGCTTTAGTAAGGTTTTCTCGCCGCGTGGTAAATCTCAATGTACTCAAGCGCCGGCCTGTTCCAGCTCCAGTCCTGAGTCATGCAGTTCGCCTGAAGCGCACGGAATTCCGAGGGCTTGTCGTAGGCCAAACTGATAGCGCGGTCCAGCGCGTAATCGATGGAACTGTCGTCGGTGCCATCGAAGCTGAACCCGTTGGGCTTCATGCCCTCCCACTCAGCCTTACCGTGGTCGATGTCATAGTCGAACACGGTGTCGTTGAGCCCGCCCGTGCGGCGCACAACGGGCACGGTGCCGTAACGCATGGCGATGAGCTGGGACAGACCGCAAGGCTCGAACATCGAGGGCACAAGGATCATGTCGGAGCCAGCGTAAATCAGGTGGCTGAGGGGCTCGTTGTAGTACAGGTGGAAGCACATGTAGTCGTGGTACCTGTTCTTCAAGTCGTGGAACATCATGTCGAAGTCCTGCTGGATCTCCGGGTCGGGCGCGGAGCCGAGCAGGATAACCTGGCAACCGCGTTCGAGCGCGCGCATGATGCCGTGCTTGATGAGGTGCACACCCTTCTGGGTCGTGAGGCGAGTCACGATGCCCACGAGGGGAGCCTGATCCTTGTTCGGGATGTTGCTGTACGAGCACAACGCCTCGCGCGCCGCCGCCTTGCCCGCCACGACCTCAGTCTCGTCGTAGTAGCGGGGCAGGAAGTCGTCGTTGGCGGGATCCCAAATGTCGGGGTCAATGCCGTTGACCACACCGTGGAACTTGGGAAGGTTATCCATGATAGATCCGTGAGTGGCAATCTCTTCACGGTAGGTGCGAGACACGGTCGTGCTCGCCTGCGAGTACGTCATCGCCTCCTTGATGAGATCGGCGCCGTAGTTCAGGTTGTGGATGGTGAACACCACGCGCGGGTTGCTCAACCCGTAGGCGTTGTAGTCCTCCCAGTACGACTTCGCGCAGGGCGCAGTCTGCCAATCGTGGCAATGAATGATGTCGGGGTTTCTCTTGCTTTGGAGCAAGAACTCGAGCGCCGCCTTGCTGAAGAAGCCGAAGCGCTCGGCGTCCGTGAGCGGAATCTCGAGGTAGTCGGTGCCGTAAATCATGCCGACCTGGAACATGCCGTTCTCGGGGTCGATGAAGTACGTGTCCACGCCCTCCACGAGGCCGTGGTACACGCGGTTGTACGTCATGCCCCAGCTGAAGCCAGTGACCTCGGTGAAATTCTCGATGGCGCTGTAATCCAAAGTGTCGTACTTAGGGAGGATCACCTCAACCTTGTGACCCTCTTCCTTCGTGGCGCGCGCGAGAGACGTCACGACGTCGCCCAAACCGCCAACCTTGGCGATGGGCGCCATCTCGACGCTGATGCTCACTACGTGCAGCGGGGGCTCCTTCATCGGCTCGCCGGTGGCGCCGTCAACGCCACCATTGATGGAGACGTGGTAGTCCAGACGGTTGTTGTTGTCGAAGATACCCTTGCCGTTGGGCTTGCTGGCGAAGACAAAGTCCATCTTGTACGCATCCGCGGGCACGGTGAACTCGCACGAGACGTGCTGCCCGCCCTGCTCGTTGGGTTCCATCTTGATGGGGCCAATGGTCTCGGCGTGCGTCCACCTGTTCCAGCCGCCGATGATGTACACCTCGTTGGCGGTGGCCAAGTTGGTGTTGCTGGGGTTGTAGTGCACACGGACGGTCTGGCCCGCGCGAGGCTCAGGAGGATCAACGTACAGGACGTGCTCGCGCTGCTTGCGGGTCACCTCAGCAGCCGCTGCCTTGGACTTCTTCCTGAGAACGGCGCGGCGCTCGTTGCGAATCTTCGCCTTCTCCTCGCGAATCACGCGATCCTCGACGAGCTGGTAGTACAGCTCGGCGGCGCGCTGCCAGCGGTTCTGTTCCAGCGTTTCCTCGGCGCCCTCGACGGCGGCGTGGAAATCGGCGCGGTTGTTGTTGTCATACTGGTGTCCGCCGTCGCTGAAGACCATGTCCATGACAAACGCCGATTCGGGGACCTCGATCTCGGCCTTCTGCCACCAAGAGCCCTTCATCGCCTTGATGGGCTTGCCGTTGACCTTGAACCTGCCCTTCACCTCCTTCATGACGGTCGCCTCGGGTTCCTCCCAGTTGTTGCACCCGGAGTTGAGGGTAATAGCCCCGTACTGCTTGACGCCGGCGAGGCACGTCGCGGCGGCGTTGTAGTACACGGTCATCTTGCCACCACGCACGGGAACCATGGGTTCGATCATCCACACGTCGCCGGGCGTGGGGGTCACCCCAGACTTGACGACGCCGAGCAGGTTCCCAACAGCCTCATCAGCCTGGCGCTTGGCTTCCTCCCAGTCCTCGGTGTTACCGTCGCCGCTGCGGACCATCTTGTCGATCTCGTAGTACGCGCCTTCGGGATCCTCCTTAGCCTTGTTCTTGAGCTTCTCGAGCTTCTCGGCTCTCGCCGCCTTCTCCGCAGCCTCGGCTTCCTCCTTCGCCTTCTTGATAGCGGCAGCCTCAGCCTCCGCCCTGGCGATAGCTTCAGCTTCTTCAGCCGCAGCCTTGGCGGCGGCGGCTTCTTCGGCGGCAGCTTCCTTCGCCTCGGCGTCGTCGGCGATGGCCTTGTGCGCCGCAGTCTCGGCGGCAGCCTTGTCGACAGCAGCCTTCTCGGCGGCCGCCTGCGCGGAGATGGCGCGATCAGCCGCAGCCTTCTCGGCAGCCGCCTTGTCCGCCTGGGCCTTCTCGGACGCCGCCATGTCCGCCTCGTACTTGGCATTAGTCGCCTCTTGCGCGAGCTGGGTGAAAGCTTCCTTGTCGGTGGCGGAGAAGATATCGAGAGCAATCTTCGCCTCCGCGGCGTGGTTGGCGGTCGTGCGGGCGACGATGGCCTTCTCCTCGGCGGTCTCGATGGTCTTGATGACGGCGACGGCAGACTCGAGGGCGAGCCTCTCGGCGACGGCCGACGCCTCGGAGGCGGCAGCCATCTCGGTGGCGGCCTGGGCAATGGCGATGGAGTCCGCCGCGGCCTTGGCCTTAGCCTCGGCACCGAGCAGGAGCGTCTGCGAGACGGGGGCTCTCGCGCGAGTCTTGGACTCAATCTCAACCTTGTTGACCACCTGGAGGCGCGCAAGCTCGGCCTTGGCCGCCTCGAGAGCCTTCGACTTGGCGTCGGCAATGGCCTTCGCCTTGAGGTCCAACGCCGCCTTGGCGTCCGCCTCAGCCTTGGCGGCAACCTCGGCTCTTCCCATGTACTCGCCCTCGGCGTGGGCGATGGCGTCGGCGTTCCGGGCAGCCTCGGAGGCGGCGGCAGCGGCGGCCTCGGCTTCGGCCTTGGCGGCAGCCTCGGCCTGTTTGGCGGCGGCTTCGGCCGCCGCGGCCTCCGCCTTGGCGGCGGCGATGGCGCGCTCCTCCGCCTCCTTCTTACGGTGGTCTTCAACCGAGCCGACCTCGGAGAAGGCGAGCGCCTCAGCCTCGAAGCGCTCTTCGGCAGTCATCTCCGCGGGCGCCTGTCCGACGTTCACGGTGACGAGCTCCCTCTCCTCTTCTTCCGCGGCCGCGTTCATCGCTTGAACGAGCCTGGCGGCTTCCGCCTCGTCCTCCGAGGCAAACTCCTTCGCCGCCTTGGCGGCGGCCGCCGCCTCGGCGGCTTTGCGCTCGGCAGCCTGCTTCGCGGCAGCGGCAGCCTCAGCATCAGCTCTAGCCCTCGCGACTCTCTGCGCTTCAGCCTGGGCCGCGGCGAGTTCCGCGGCAGCGGCAGCCGCCTCGGCGTTCGCGGCAGCGGCGGCGGCGTTGGCTTCCGCCTGGGCCTTGGCGTGTTGCTGCGCCTGTTCAGCCGCCGCGTGGGCGGCGGCCGCCTCAGCCTGCGCGGCGGCAGCATCCGCCTCCGCAGCCTGCGCGGCGGCGGCGGCGTTCTGCTGCGCGGACGCGTTCGCGGCCACTTTCTCGATGCGCTCGGCCTCGGCCTTGGCTTGCTCCGCCGCCTGCACGGCGGGGTCAACCGGCGGCGCCTGAGCCTGGGCCGGGGCAGCCGCCTGGCCTTGGCCAGCCATGGCCACGACCCTCTGAAGCTCCACCTGCTTCATCTTGAGAGCCACCATCTCATCCTCCTTCTTCTTGATGTCCGCCTGGCTCATACCCTTGAGCTTGAGGTTCTCGATCTCGAGCTCCTTGAGCTGAAGAAGCGCGGTGTTCTCCGCCTGCAGCTTCGTGAGCTCCGCGCGCATGTCCGCGCCGGACGGGCGCTTGGGAGGGTTCTTCAGATCGGCGATTTTCTTGCGCATGGCGCGAACCTCGGCCGAACTGGGGGCGGGGGTGTCGGGGGAGAGCATAGCACGAAGCTGGTTCTCCGCGCGAGCGAGCTCCTGCTCGTTACCCGCAGCCTGCGTCACAACGGAGGAGTGCTCCTCATGGTGTTGGCCGGGAAGGACGGTCGAGCGACCTGCGTGAGGAGTGCGTGGAGGGAGAAGCGGCCGTCAGGAACAGATCTTTATTGTTTTTCTTGGGTCACGGAAATCGCGTCTCCGCGCGAAGCGACGGTCGCGAGCACGCGTGAGCGGATACGCGTCGGGGGATGTGTCGCGATGCTCGGATACGTACCTCCCGGCGCGAGCTTGGGTGCCGTGACACGCGCGCGAGCCTGCGGGGGAGGGGGGTTATCGTGTCAGGTACGAGCGGCGAGGCTTTTCTTGAGATAGTGGTTCGCGCCATCCACGCAAATTCTTGCGCGCATTCGCGGCGGCGTACCTTGCCAGGCGTCGCACCCCGGCGCTGACCGCCAGGGGTGACTGCGTAGCGGGCGACGTTCACCGCGACGGCAGAGACCGCGGGCGCCATGTTGAAAGTGCGTGACCTTCAAGCGCGAGCCAACTTGTGCCTAGGCATTCGTCGCGCACGCCTCAGAAACGCGGGGAAACAGCCTCGTAACCCTGATCCAACTTGGATTTTCCGCGGCTCTGAATCATCGGGGGAAGAATGTGGTGCCGGAGGCTCGAAGGCGATTTCCGATTGGCTTATTTTGCCACCTCGGCTTCAGTGTATGGCAAAACGGGGTCTAACACCTGGGTTAAAGTTTCGATACCCAAAAAGAGCAATTTTTTGACACATGGGCGCCGTGGGCTTCGGAAGCGGACAGAGTGGAAGCTTCGGTGCGCTTTTTCGCGCCTGAATCGATTTGGACGCGTCATCACCAAACATCTTGCGCACGTGCGCACGCGTGCGCGGCGGGGGCTTACGATGATGATGGCGCTCTCGCTCTCCACCACCTGCGCGCGCGCGGCTCAGTCGCGGTCAGCGGGCAGGACGCGCGCGCCGAGGACGGCCGCGTGGACGCGCGGAGGTGTGCCGCCTCGCGCCCGCGGCGGCGGCGACGCTCCCCGGGCGACGCGGGGCAGGCAGGGGGCGGTGCAGTGGCACGACCTGGGAGTGCGCGAGCGCGCGACACGGCTTCCGGTCTTGCGGGCGATCACGCGCGCGGAAAGCAGCGGGGACGACGAGGAGACCGAGGGAAGCGCGGTGGAAGCGCCCGAAGCGGGTGGAAGCGGCGAGAAGAAACTGAAGGACAACCAGATCCAGCTTCCGAAGGTGAAGCGCAGCGCGGAACTGAGCTTCACGTGCAATAAGTGCGAGCATAGGACGACCCGCATGGTAAACCCCGAGGTGTATAAGAAGGGCACGATGTTCGTGCAGTGCGCGGGGTGCGAGGCGTGGCATAAGATGGTTGACAACCTCGGTCTGATTTACGAGTTCCCGGCGGAGGAGGCGTAGCGCGACGGTGTACGAAAAGTGTTTTTCTTCAACCGGGACGCCGCGTCCCGTGGCTACTCTATGTCTATGCGCGCCCCCCGCCGTTTTCCGCCGACGCCAACAACGAGGTCGTCTCGTCCGCGGAACTGGCACGTGTCTCGTGTCTCCGGCCCACCGCGAACGCCACCATCGCGACGAGCGCGGAGGCGCCGCACGCCGCCAGGACGAAGCCCATCGACGGCGTCACCGTCATCTTCGCAAACGCGCTCGGGGCGTTTGGGCCGTCGCCGAGAAGCGCGATGTTCATCAGACGACCCACCTTTTCGTGGTCGACGCGGGATTCGCCCATCTTCGACCTCGGTTTCCCGGAAGATCCGGTGGACCGCGCCTCGGGGCCGACGCGCGCGCGCTTCGATGCCTTTTTCGAGTCGCGAGAAGATTCCACGCGTTCGACGACATCCTCGTCGTCGTCGTCGACGACTTCGCGCGGGTTCACCACGTTCTTCAGATACGCCTTCTCCACCGCACACCCGTTCTCGCCGTTCTCGCAGTACGCGTGAAACGCCTGCTTGAACGAGTCCGTCGTGACCCGCGAGTTTTTCTTTCCCTGCAGGTCGAGGACCGCGTCCATGATGTCCCTGAGCGTGTCGGCGTCCATGTTCAGGTTCGCGCTCTTGCGGTCGTTCAGCGCCCACGACCCGGCCCACTTGTACAGCACATCGCGAGATTCCTCGTACATCTTCCTCGTGCCCTCCGTCTCCGCCACTTTTCCCAGCCCCTCGTCATCCTCCGCGTCCGTCTGACCGATGGTCGACGTCATGTCCTGCCGCGGCACGAACAGCGGCGGCGTCGCGATGCGGTACCCCTCCTCCGGGACGCCCTCCTGTAAGACGCAGTCGTCCAGCTCTATGCACGACGCCGCGCAGAGATCCAGTCCCCCGTCCTCTCGGCGGTACTTCGCCGCGATCTTTTTCATCCCTTCCCTGCTCACCAGGTACGCCTGCGCGCTCCATATCAGGCTCCCCGCGCGTTTCGGCAGCGTCGTCAGATCCGGCGCGCGTTCGTTCCGCCGCGTCTCCTGCCACTGCGTGAACAGGTCCGTCAGCTTGTCCTCGTACGACAACGCCGAGAGCTGCACGATCGTCCAGTCCTCCGGTAACGTCTTGACGAAATCGCTCAGCGATCCCGCCCACGTCGGCACCAAATCGGGAGTCGCGTCGTCCTCCAGGATGAGCGCGTACTCCCGCCCGTCGTCGTGCGCGCGGAGGATGGCTTTGAGGTGAGACAACGCGCACCCGAGTCTCGAGAGGTAGGTGCCCGACCCGCGCCGAACCCCGAGGGTGCCCTCGTCGAAGCTGTTCGGAAGCGCACTCGGAGGGCAGTGGTCCTCGGAGAGCACGTTCAGCACCGCCCGCTTGTTGTGTCCGTCCACCCCGGCCACGCGCTCGAGGTTGGTGAAGCCTCCGAAAAGCCGTTCAACCCGCTCTCGCCGATCCTCGCTCTTGTCGAGGTTGACGTAGTACGTCGGGCAGTCCTCCGTGAAGCCGGCGACGCGGTGCACGCCGACGAGGAGCACCAAAAACGTCAGGAACGCGCCGCGGGGGCGCCACATTCCCGTCATGGTCGTGGCGCGCGCCCTGCGCCCGCGCCTTCGCGTGTGACGAAATCTTGGAGGTTACACCCGTAACAGAATGTTTCTCTCGGCGCCCGCGCCGGATTCAGGCCGGGGCCAAAAAAGTGCACCTTGCACGCTACATTGTAAGTGCCCACCGAGTGTCTTGGACTGTCAAGTCACCATGCACGGCGCGGGTGCCGCCGTCCAGGCGCCGTGCCTCTTCGCTCGTCTACGCGCAGGGCCTCGCCGGTCGCGGTGCCGCGCGCGCGGACGAGGCGGGTCATCGTCGTGGACGCGCGCCTCCGCGGCTGACGATGTGATGGGTGTGGTCATCGTGGACCACGGGTCCAGGCGGAAGGCTTCGAACGACCTGCTCGAGGAATTCGTCAGGATGTACAAGGAGCAGACCGGCCGTCCGATCGTCGAGCTCGCGCACATGGAAATCGCCGAGCCCGACATCGAGCACGCCTTCGGCAAGTGCGTCGAACAGGGCGCGACGACGGTCGCGGTGAGCCCGTTCTTCCTCTCCCCGGGAAGACACTGGCAGGAGGACATCCCGACGCTCGCCGCGGAAGCCGCCGCGAAGCATCCCGGGATCGCACACTTCGTCGCGGCGCCCATAGGTCTGCATCCGCTGATGGTCGACATCGTGGACTCGCGTTTGGAGACGTGCTTGAATCGGCTCACGGGTGGAGGTGCGTCTTCGTCGCTCGCGTCGCGCGTCTCCTCGCAAACGCCCGCGGCGCTCGGCGCGCGACTGACCGAAACCTTCCTTCGCGCTTCCCTCCTTCAGGCGCCGCGTGCGACGTGTGCGACGGAACCGATTTCGGGTGCAAGATGGCGAGAGGCGTGGCCGTGGACGAGTGAGGCGAACGAGGGGGCGTGGTCGCCGACGCGGCGAGGCGAGCGCGCCGCGCCGTCTTTTAGTCATCTCGCGTAGTCGCGACTCGGAGAGTTTGGGGTCGCGCTCGACCTCCGCGCTCGCGAGCGAGCACGCGAGGAAGGCACATTCCCCGCCTCGGAAGTAGATTCGCGACGTTCGATTTGCCTCGGTTGTAGTTTCGAAGTGAGGAAAGTGCGCCATGCCTATTACACAGCGAGTCTGCGCCGCGCTCGGCGCTTCGTCTCACACTCGACCATGCCCAACTCTTTTCGCTCACGCCTGGCCCGCGGAGGCCTTCTTCTTCTGCCAGAGAAGGTCGATGGCGGAGTCGCCGTCACCCTGATGATGCGCGAGGAGTCGTGGGAAAAGGGGGTAATCGAAGGTCAGCGGTCGCGTTCGCGCGAGAGGGGAGACGTTCGCCGAGCGATGGGAACCCTAAAACCCCCACCCGAGTCGCGCGTGGAAAACCCTAGCCGACCGCGGATGAAATGCCTCCGGCGCGGCCGGCGACACGCGCGCGGCGAGCCCGCCGAGCGGTCGGAGCCGTTCGCATGCGCTCCTAGAAGATGTCGAGTGAGTGTGTGAGTACGTACCATGCACCTCACGAACCCGGAGAGGGCGATGGTGGTGTACTGCCCGTTGTAGACACCGGACTGGTCGAGGTGGCCGATGTTCACCTGCACGGAAGCGTGATCCTTCGCCTCGATGAGGCGGTTGGTCCAGCTGCACTTGCGGGGGATGTAGAGGTCCACGTTTTCACCCTCAGCGTTGATCATCTTGGAAAGGTGTCTTAGTCGTACGGCGTCGTGCGCGCGTCGAAGAGGGCGAGCGGGCGCGTGGCCGGTTGCTTCTTACGCGGGGAAAAGTTTGGGCGATGGGGAGGAAAGGGTGAGAAGCGCGCAGCGCGTCGAGGTTTCTGCAATAAATAAATGTGTGGCCCTGCGCTCCGCGTCGTCCCCCCGTTCGCGACGAGCGACGCTCGTTTTCGAAGCCGCATCGGGGAGAGACACATACGTCGACTATCCTCACCCTCACACGCCCCGCGTGTCCGCTCTCACCAGCACGTCATCACCCTTGCATCCGCCTTGGCGACTCGCAGAGCTTCGGTAACCATCTCGCCCGAGTGCACCGTGCACGTCACCCACAGCGACACGAACTTCTTGCCTCTGGGCTTGATTTCGATCTTGGTCTCGGCCACGGGGCAGTCGCACACCTCCATGAGCAATCCGGCGACGTGCGCGATGCCGTCCTCGTCCAGGTCCCCCACCCTCCCGCTCGCCTGGAACGTGTACTTGGACGGGAACTGCGTGAGCGTGTCAAGAATCTGACCCTCCTCCTTCTCCGTGGACACCCCCGGGGGGTCGTACTCGCCACGCATGGCGCGTACGGCGACGTCGAAACGCGTCGCGCCGAACTCGTTAAGGGCTTTGCCGGTCTTCGTGTCGATCAAATCGCCGTTCTCGTCAAGCGCCAGGTCCTTCGCCCACTCGGGAACGTCGTCGCCGCTCTCGGACGACGTTTCCGGAGTGCCATCCTCACCGGCGGACGCGCGGCGCACTTCGCCCCGCGGCGCGTCCGGCCGACGTCTGAGGCGGTGCGCGGGGACCGCGAACGTCCTGGGAGGGACGGGGAGCGCGCGCGAGAGGACCGCGGATGCCATCGCGCGTGGCCGAGTGTGACGCCGAAACGACGGCCGAGACTTTTCGGCGACGATAAAAAACGACGGGAAGCTGAAACGTGGCACCCTTCAGCAGCGCGAAAACGCGGCGGGGGCGTCACGCGAAGTCGTGTCAGTGCGCGAAAGGGTGGACGCGTCGCGATGGGAAGGGCGACAACTCGCGTGTACACGGCTGCGTGCCTGTACCACAGAACCACAGTGCGGTGAACGTGAACGGTGATCGTGTCACAACGGTTCGGAGTCTAATACGAGTCAACAGGCGCCGCTCATCGACTAATTAATCCCACTAATTCGGTTCGATGACACCCAGGATCTCCTGGTCGCTGTACAGGAACATCTCCTTGTCCTTGCTCGCGCCGTACGTCCCGAGGTCCACGGACTGACCTCCGTAGTCCGGGAGGAGCACAGTGTCGCCAACCTTGACGCCTGCGGTGTGTGGGGAAGGGGAACGGACGTCAGGATCTGAGACGAGATGGAAGGGTTCGGAAGGCGAGAAAAAAGCGCGACGATCGACGGTCGCGGCGGTCGCTTTACGTACCCATGGGGATGAGCTCGCCGTCCGCGCCCTTGCGCCTGCCCGGACCCACGGCAACCACCTTCGCCTCGTTGATCTGACGGTTTAACGAGGAAGAGAATACGGGTCAGTTGGGGGTCTCGAGGGCGGCACTTCGGTCGTTGGAAACGGCGTCGAAGCGTCGGAATCGTCGCGCGTCGCGACGCGCACCTTGGACACCGCGGACTCGGGCAACAGAATACCGCCGACGCTCTTGGTGGGGGCGACGATCTTCTCGACCAGCACGCGGTCGAGCAGGGGGATCAGACGCTTGGCCATCTCGGGTTTGTTCGCGCCGTGCGAAGTGACCACCGAAGACCGCCGCTAAAATCGAAGGGGGCGTGATGCGTCGCATTATTTTCCCTCTTTTTCACATTTTTCGAACTGCCTTCCATACGAAGACCCGCGTCGGACCGCACGCTGCAGACTAATTGCGCATACGAGAGTACAGTTTTCGGCGTCCGAAGCTCCGAACCAGGGAAGTTTTTTGCCCCGTACTTCAGCATCGAGCCGGACACCGGAGAGGCCCTCAACTCGAAGCACCGCTAGCCCCCGACGGGTTAAAGCAGCATCGTCTGCAGCTTGCGTGTCTAACACCTCTACGTACTTTAAAGGTGCGCGCACGACCGCCGTCTGCTTCGCGACGCGCGTCTTCCGCGTAACCCGTCTTCCGGCGGGGTTTGCGCTCGCGCCGGTGAAGCGCCATCGCGAACCCGCGGGTCCGCCGGACCGCCCCCCGCGCTCGGCGCTCGACGCGCTCGAGATCCGGGCGCGACGCGCGTTCGTTCGGGTCTCGACGCGCCCATTCGCGACCGTGCTCGCCTTTCCCGTCCCCGCGTCTCTCGTCGCGCGCGGTGTCGCCGGTGAACGCGCGTCGCTGACCATCTTCAAACCCTAATACCGCGTCTCGAAAAACCCGCAGATGTCCGGCGATCTCGCGTGCACCTACGCCGCGCTCATCCTCTCCGACGATGGTCAGGAGGTGACCGCTGACAAGATGGACACCGTCATCAAGGCGGCGGGTGTCGAAATCGAGCCCTACTGGACCATGCTCTTCGGCAAGTTCCTCGCCACCAAGCCCGTGGATGAGCTCCTCGCCAACGTCGGCGCCGGTGGCGGCGGCGGTGGCGGCGGCGGCGGCGGCGGCGGTGGCGGCGGCGGCGACGGCGGCGCCGCGGCTGCCGAGCCCGAGCCCGAAGAGGAGGAGGAGGAGGAGGCCGGTGACTTCGATCTCTTCGATTAAAGGTCACGCCTCGTCCCGCGTCCGAACGGACGCGAGCGCGACGGCGCGGGGCCCCCGTTTTCCCGGAGGACCGCCTCGACGCCGCCGGCGCCCATAAAAGCATGTTGTGACGACGACGCTCGTTTCGCACACACCCGCGTTCGCTCTCTCGTGTCTCGCGTCGCCCCCATCCCGACGCACGCCCCGGAACGTCTCGAAAGGGAAAGGAGACTCGCGACGCGCGATCGAAGATGAAAAGAGAAGATTGACGCCGCGCGCGGCTGGTAAAACATACGCGTTCCTTTGTTTTCAACGCGCGCGCCTACGTCACACACGCCGCGGCGAACGCCTCGACGCTCACACCCCCTTCTTCTGCGGGACCTCCTCGTCCGCGCGCTCGAACTTCACCACGTCCGAGCTCACGCACGTCCCGACTTTGTTCCCCCGCAGCGCGCTCGCGATGTTCCCCTGCTTGTTCAGGTTGAACACCACCACCGGGATGTCGTTCTCCTGGCACAGCGTGATCGCGGTGAGGTCCATCACCCCCAGCCCGAGCCGCTGCACGGTCTCGTACGTCAGGCTCTCGTACAGCTTCGCGTCCGGGTCGCGCTTCGGGTCCGAGTCGTACACGCCGTCCACCATCGTCGCCTTCAAGACGCACTGCGCGTTGATCTCCGCGGCGCGCAGCGCCGCGCCGGTGTCCGTGGTGAAGAACGGGTTGCCCGTGCCCGCGCCGAAGATGACCACCCGGCCCTTCTCGAGGTGCCGGATCGCGCGCCGCCGCACGTACGGCTCCGCCACCTCGGGCATGGAGAACGCCGTCATCACGCGCGTCGGGACGCCGTGCGACTCCACCGCGGCTTGCATGCTGATGGCGTTCATCACCGTCGCGAGCATGCCCATGTAGTCCGCGGAGGCGCGGTCGAGGCCCTTGCCCTCGTGCGCTGCGCCGCGGAAGAAGTTCCCCCCGCCCACCACGACCGCCACCTGCACGCCCCCCAGCGCCGCCTCCGCCACCTCGCGCGCGATGTTCCGAACAACCTCGTGGTCGATGCCGAAGCCGCCCTCGCCGGCGAGCGCCTCGCCGCTCACCTTGAGCATGACGCGCGTCCACTTCTTGGGCGGGCCGGGGCCGTCCGGGCGATCGACCGCGACGTCCTCGTCGCTCTCGCCCGCGCGGACCGCGATGGCGCGGGGCACGCGCGCGGCGGCGGTTCGAGCCGCGCAACGCGACGTTCGGCCGCCGCAATGGCGGTTGGCGGTTATCCTCGCCCCGAGGAGGGGCGCGGTGGGCGCGCACGCGCTCGCGGCCATCACTCCTACGCCTCGCGAACGGCGCGTGCGCTCGAGGGAACGAACGTGCGAGACGTCGAAAAGCGCGCGGCGCGAGCGAGCGCGTCTTCCGTTGTGCCCGTTGTCAGCTTGGCGGCGGCCTCGAATGGGCGCTTTTCCAAAGTTCGACGTCAGCAAAAATGCGAGCCAATGATTGTCCCGGAATTACGCGCGCGGGTTATCCGGGACGGTCTGCTGAACCCTGAAATCCACCGAATGAGCCTTTTTAGCCGTCGCGCACTCGGCACTCAAGCGGCTTTTTGAAAGTCGAGACACTCACGACTCGAGAGTGGAAGATCTGGCGACGCGCTCGGCGGCACTCCGGCGAGCGCGAGGGAGGTTCTTTCCGAGGGAAAGCAGCCTCGAGCCTCGCGGCCGACGAATCGCGCCCGTTCCGGCGGTCGCGTCTCGTTTCGGTCCCGCGCGCGAAGCGGACGCGCGCGTGGTTTCGCCGCGGGGCGAGCCGAGAGACGACCCGCTTGTTTGGACGCCTTCAAACAAGCGAGAGGCTCGCGACTCGCTGAACGACCGTGCGCGCCTGACGCCGAGGGCTGAGCGGGCGAGATGGACAGCGCGGAGAAGCAGCGGGGAGCCTCCGCGGGCGGCGACGCGCGACGCAAGCGCAAGGCGAACGCCGCCGGTATCCAGACCACGAACCAGGAGAGCCCCGCGCCTGGATCTGCCGAGCGCGCGGCTGCGAAGCAGAGCGAGCAGTCCACGAGCGCGTCCGAGCACAGGAAGCGCTTCGGCGCCATGATGAGCGAGCTGGAGGACATCATGAAGCAGCCCAATCCGCACGTCGCGGCGGTCGCGCAGGTGGCCGAGCTCGTGCAGGCCATGCTGGTCTTCAGCCTTGGCGCCCACCCGCTCCCGAAAGAAATCGAAGACGAGGTGGTGGCGTTCGCCGAGCGCGCGCGCGAGATCTTGGGCAAAGCCGCGAAGACCGAGGTGTCTTCGGACGGGCTGAGCCACCTCACGCGGCTGACGCACGCACTGCAGCACTCGTGGTGGCTGGCGGCGGACGAGACGCGGGGCGCGCACGCGCTGACCAGGATCCACGAGTGGGTCCCCGAGATCCCCCGCCGCGTCGCCGACGCGCTTGCGCGGCTGGCGCTTCGCGACGACGCGGCGAAGCGCGCGGTGTGCGCCGAGCCCGGGTTGGTGGAGGGCTTGCGGCGCACCATGGACCAACTGGGCGACAGCAAGGGTCGGCGCGCGGTGGCGAACGCGCTCATCGCGCTGGACGTGCACGAGCAGGTTTTGACGAACGTCGCCGGGAGCGTCGAGAAGATTTTGGATGAGATTCGGCGCATCCCCGAGCACGCCAAGGCGTTCGAAGGGACGCGCCGCGCGGAGTTCCGCCGCGCCGTGGACGAGACGCTCGCCGCGCTCAAGCGCGACGCGCGAACGCTGGTGGACATCTCCAAGCAGGACCCCGACCACGTCGGGACGCTCGTGCTCGCCGGCGCCGCGGAAACGCTCGTGTACGTGCTCGGACTGCCGGAGAAGATGTCCGGCGTCTCGCGCGTCTTCGACGAGTTCAAGCCCGTCTTGGGGCACGCCGCCGGCGCGTGCGCCGCCGAGAAGGAGGCGTGCCACGCGCTCACGGTGATGCTGTCGCACGCGGAGGACCGCGCGACGCACCAGACGGCCGTCGCGGACGCGGGCGCGATCCCCGCGCTCGTTCGCATCATGAACAGGCCCCCGCCGCCGGCTTCCTCGGGGCTCGGCTCCGAAGCCCGGCGGGCGGCGGAGGCGTACGCCGCGGCGTCGCACGACCTCGCGCGGCGCGCCGCCGACGCGCTGGCGAAGCTCGTGCAGGACCGCGACGAGTACAAGACGAAGGTGCGCGACGAGGACGGCGTGAGCACGCTCCGCACGCTTTTGGACCGGCGGGATCCCAAGGTGCAGCGCGCGGCGGCCGCGGCGCTCCTCGTGATGGGCGAGCACGAGCGCCTGGTGAAGGAGATTGAGCGCAACACGGAGACGCTGGTGGCGCGGCCGGACGCGGACCGCGCGCGCGACGCGCTGAAAGCCGCGGTGCGCACGCTCGCCGAGCTCGCCAAGGAGGGCGCGACCGCGAACGCGGAGGGCGACATGGTGGACGCGGTGGTGCGCTCGGGCGCGGTGGAGGCGATCGTGCCGCTGCTGTCCCTGAGCCAGCGCGTCGGGGAGGAGTTTGACGTGAGCTTCGGCGACATCGAGAAGGAGGCGAGCTACGCCATCAGCCTCATGGCGAGCCGCGACGTGAATCAGAACCGCATCGCCAAGGCTGGCGCGCTCCCCGGGCTCGTCGCGTTGCTGCAGCGGTACCCGCCGCAGACCACGGGCTCGGTGCCGACGAGCGTCGCCCGGCGCGCGGCGGACGCGGTGACCAACCTCGCGCACGAGAACAACAACATCAAGAACCAGGTGCGCGTGGAGGGGGGCATCCCGCCGCTCGTCTCGCTCCTGGAGACGAAGGACCCGAAGGTGAAGCGCGCCGCCGCGAGCGCGCTGCGCACGCTGGCGTTCAAGAACGACGACAACAAAAACCAGATCGTCGAGTGCGGGGCGTTGCCGATGCTCATCTTCATGGTCAAGTCGGAGGACCAGCTTATTCACTACGAGGCGGTGGGCGTGATCGGCAACCTCGTGCACTCCTCGACGCACATCAAGCGGCGCGTGTTGGACGAGGGCGCGCTGCAGCCCGTCATCGGGCTCCTGAGCTCGGCGTGCCCCGAGTCGCAGCGCGAGGCGGCGCTGCTGCTCGGGCAGTTCGCCACCACGGACTCGTTCAAGGTGAAGATGGTCCAGCGCGGCGCCGTGCGTCCGCTCATACAGATGCTGGGCAACTCGGACGAGCAGCTCCGCGAGATGGCGGCGTTTGCGCTCGGAAGGCTGGCGCAGGACGCCGACAACCAGGTTGGCATCCTGCACGCCGCCGGGCTGCGGCCGCTGTTAGACCTGCTGGACTGCGACAAGGGCAACCTGCAGCACAACGCCGCGTTCGCGCTGTACGGCCTCGCGGACAACGAGGACAACGTTCCCGACATCGTGCGCGAGGGCACGGTGCAGCGGCTGATGGGGCGCGAGCTCATCGTGCAGGCGAGCAAGGATTGCGTGAAGAAGACGCTGGATCGGCTCAAGGGCAAAGTCGCGTCGAGCGCGCGCGTGCTGCGCTACCTCATCTACCTGATGACCACCGACCCGGACGCGCCGGACGCGGCGCGCATCGCCGTCGCGCTCGCGCACCTCGTGGACGACGCGCACGGCGAGGAGCTCCGCGAGGTGTTCATCAAGAAGCTGGGGCTGCCCATCCTGCTGCGCGCGCTCATGCCCGGCACGCCGGCGAAGCAGCCGCGTCCGGAGGCGTACGAGCAGAGGCTGGCCGAGGCGTGCCACGCGCTGCACGTGCTGCTGCAGAAGGTGGCGCTGAAGGTGCCGCCGGAGGAGGCGCCCCTGCCGCCGACGCCGGAGGCGTACCTGGAGCAGCACTTCAACAACCCCGAGGTGAGCGACATCACGTTCCTGACGCACAGCGAGGAGTTCCACGCGCACAAGATTGCCTTTGCGCGATGCCCCCCCGAGTTCCACGACGACGTCGCCGCGCGGCGCGTGGCGCGGCGCGGCGACGCCGACGTCGTGGACTTCTCGCACCTCCCCCCGGAGACCTTCCGCGCGCTGATGCGGTTCACGTACGTCAGCGAGCTTGACGCCGAGCGCACCGACGTGGTCTCGGACCTGATGCGCGTGGCGGTGATGTACAACATGCACGAGCTGAAGCGGCGGTGCGAAGTCGCGCTCGCGGAGCACGTCAAGAGCCGGGGCGCCGAGCTCGACCCCGCGGAGGTTGTGGAGCGGTTCAACCTCGCCGAGAGCCTGGACGCGGCGAGCGTCAGCCGCGCGTGCGCGCTGCACGCGATGGAACACCACGCGGCGATGATCGCGGCGCTGGGCGTGCCCGGGTTCATGGCCGTCACGGGGAAGATGGTGCCGCGCATCGACGAGCACGCGCGCGCCGCGTTCCACCGGCTTCCGTCGAACGCCGAGGCGCGCAATCGCCTGAACCCGAATTAGCCGGCGAGACGACCGTTCGTAGAGTAAACCCACGAGACGCGACAACATAGCACGCACTTAGAGATGAAAAAATTGTCGTCAACGACGCGAACGCGACGGCGTTTCTCGGCTACGCTCCCGTCCTCGCGCGTTTGCTCTCGTGGCGCGTCTCCGCGAACGCCACCTCGGGCGTGATTTTGAAGGAGAGGCAGAGCATAATTTTGTTCGGCGCGACGTCGCGCACCTCGTGGATCTTCGGGTCCACGATTTTCCCGCCGAGGTACCCCTCTCCCCTCTTCACGACGTCCTCGAAAGTCTCCGCGGCCTTCTTGAACGTGTAGCAGTGCACGGTGGGGAGCGCGCGGTCGCCCCAGACGCCCCGGTCGAACGCGCCCTTGAAGGCGTCCAGGAACTCAATCGCCGACGCCGGCAAGTTCATCGTCACGTGGTCGAACGTCGCGCCCGCGGGGGGCTCGCCGTCGTCCTCATCCGCGCCCACGGCCGCCCACCGCACCGGAGGTCTCGGCAAGGGCTTACCTTTCTCGTCGAGCTTCGGCGGGCCCTCCGAAGGCACCGGCTCGTCGTCCACGTCCTTCGGCCCCGGACCGGGACGAAGCAGCGCGCGAATGAACGCGCGCGCGTCGAGGTTGTAACACTTCACCAGGTTTTTCACTTTGTTGGCGCGCGCGTTCAGCCGTAAGTACCGCGTGCACTGGGGATTCAAGTCGCTGGCGTACACGCGCCTTCCCGCCTTGGCCGCGGGAACCGCGAACGGGCCGATGCCCGCCATGACGTCGCACAGAATCTCCCCGGGCTTGATCGAGTCGATGAGGCGTTTATGCTCAGCCTCCAGGCGGCTGTTCCAATACACCTCGCCAAAGTCGACCTTGAACGTCACGCCGTGTTGTCTCACCTCCGTCTCCAGGCTCGTGTCCCCCGCGAGGAGCTCCCACGTGGGCACTCGGAACTCGCTCTCGATGGTGCCGATTTTGTTCACCACCGTGCGCAGTCTCGGGTTCTTGTCCAGAAGCACGCGCCCGATGACGTGACGATACTCGCGGAGCTCATCGCGAAGGTTGAGGTGCGCGATGTGCCCCACCGTCTCGAACGACCCGGGGACCTCGCACCCCTCGGGCAAAATCTGTCGCAGGATCTCGTCCGCGCTGAAGTAGTCGTACTCCAGGCGTAGCTCGTGCGTCGTCCACGCCAGCTCGCTCAGGCCAGCGGTCTCGCGCTGCTCGGGGGTGACTGTGGGGAGCTCGCGATCCTTGACGCTCTCCCGGAGCAAAAAGAGTCGCATGTCGGGGTCGTCGGGGTCCGGCATGACGCACCGCTGCCTCGGGAGATCGAGCGCCACAGACCGCAGAGCCTTCATGATCACGTTGCACTTAGCCTGCGGAGCGGCGATGTTCGAGCGCGTCAGTCACGAGCGTGGTGCGAGAGGGAAGCGCGCGGCGGCGGCGGCGGTTCGACGCTCGAGAAAAAGCGCAGTGCGCTTCGTCGGGTGACGCACCTTGGGAACGCGCAGAGCCAGGAGCTTCAACGTCTTGACATACTTGTCCTTGTCGATCGTCACCTCCGGCGCGGGGTCGAGTCTGGTGAACGGCTCCGTCATGGTCCCGCCGTACCACGAGCGCGCCGAGACTGATGGTGCTCGCCAAGCGCGTCGCTTCTTTTCACCAACCGCAAAAGTGCTCTCGGCGAGGTGGTGAAAACGTGGAAAAACTCGTCGCTGGAGACGCTTTGCTATATAAAAACTGCACCCCAGGCTCAGCTATGCGAAACTATTTCACACTCCTCGCGCTCGGGATATCCACCCCGAACGCAGGCCGCGCGAGACCTCACGACGATACGTCGTGCCCGTGCCTCGCCGGCCGTCCCCCCCGAAACAACCGCCGGCGCGGTTCACTTCTCGATGATGAGGGACTTCCTGAGAAGCGCGCCCACAGTCTCCGAGGGCTGCGCGCCCTTCGCCAGCCACGCCTTGATGGCGGGGGCGTTGAGGTTCGACTGCTTTTTGATAGGGTCGTACCATCCGAGCTCCTGTTGGTGAAGAAAAGAGAAGGAGAGGCTTGGAGGTGAGCGAAGCGTTCGGAACGGCGATCGATGAGCCGAGCTCGGCGGATATCCACTATCGGTTCGCCCCAGTCGTGTGCTACGCGAAGGGGCGAAAAATGGGGGCTTCTCGTCGGCCGCGGGGGGCGCGCACGCACCTCCAGGGGGGCACCGTCGCGACGCTTGCGGGAGTCGATGGCGATGATGCGGTAGAAAGGCGAGCGGATGCGGCCGAGGCGCGTGAAGCGAATCTGCGGAGGGAGGGTGGGGGATCGACGGTCAGGCAAAAGGTCGTAGGGCACTGGTACGCACAGGTCTTAGGGTTTATTTGTTTCCGATGACGCGCGCGCCGGAAACGCGCGGCGTCGCGCATCGCTCGGGTCTTTCACGCACCTTGACCATCGCCTCGGTTTTCAGGGACTGGCGGGGGACCACCGCGTTGACAGTGGGGGCCTGTGAGGAGTCGGGAGGGTCGAGGGTCAGCCACCAAGCGACGGGGTCGAGGTCGGTTCGCCGCGTTCCGGCACCGAGTGGATAAAACGCATTCGACGGAATCGCCGGCGATTCGAGGCTGGGAGACGCACCGACACGCGAAGAGCGCGGGCGTCCGCGACGTTGCGGCCGAAGCTAATGGAAGCGGCGGACATGGAGAGAGCAGCCATGGTTTCGCGTCTTAGAACGACGGCGGCGCTCAAAAGAATAGGACGGCGTATACGGACCGCGACGCTTTTTCAACTCGAGACGTGGCTTTCGTCGGTCGATGCGTGAAAAAAATGCTCGATCGTATGCGTGTCAGTCAAAAAAAAGAGAACGACATTCCACAATCATGCGACTGGAAACGCATGCACTGATGCACATCGTCACCAAAAAACGAAAAAGTTCGAACCGTTTGGATGTCACATTGGAAAGTTCCGCTCCTCCTCGCGCGCCACACCCCCGCGCTCGTGCTCCCGGCGCCTGCCGAGTCCAGTCGACGCGAGATGTCGCTCGAGGGCGCGTCGGGCGCGACGCCCGAGGAGCACGCGGCGGCGACCCGGCTTCAGGCGACGTTCAAGGGCCACAAGCAGCGCGTCGCGTTCGAGGCGCAGAAGGCGCACGCGTCCGAGTTCGCGGAGTACGACCAGGCGACCCTCGAGCGCTCGCGGCGCATGCGAGAGCGCGAGGAGCGGAAGGCCATGCTCAAGGACCTGCCCGCGAGCGAGGTGGAGGAGTGGCACGCGCGGCAGGAACACGACGCCGCGGTGGTGGTGCAGAGCACCTTCCGCATGCACATGGCGAAGCGGGACGTGGCGAGGAAGCGACTCGAGTCGAGGTCGAAGCCTCGCGTCCTGGCGGTGGACCCCGACGCCGCGGACGTGCTCGCGGCGTCGTACGAGCCGGAACTAGACGACGGCACATTCCAGGAACGCACCGTCACCGCGCGGCCGTACCGCCAGCCTCCGCCCGTCGCTCAGGTGGTCGCCGGGCTGAAGATGCGGCACGGCGCGAAAGCGCTCGGGCTCGGCGCGTTGACGATGGATGATTACCTGCTCGGCCGCCGGAACGCGGACCGGGTCGTGGGCGAGTACCGCGAGTTCGCGGCGAGAGCCGCGAAGGCGGAGGCGCTCCGCGCCGAGAAGCGGCGGCTCGCGCAGGCGTCGTACCAGAAAAACAGGGCCGCCGCGCACGGCTCACTCGCAGAGCTCCCCGCGGATGCGACGCCGGCGAACTTCCCCGATCCCGCCGGCGCCGACCCCGCGCACGTCCGGCGGCTGCACGTCGAGTTGCTCGACGCCGCGCGCGCCGAGCAGAAGTGGTGGAAGCCGCTCGTCAAGCTCAACAAGGAACAGAAGGTGCTGGACGAGCGCGAGGCGGAGCGGCGGAACCGAGCGACGGGGGTCTCGGGCTTTTGATGAGGCGTCGTTTGCCACCAGTCTGTTGTATCACACGAGCGCGGCGCGCGTCACGCGAAGCGCGAAATCTCGTAAGGTTAACGTCTCTTCCTCGCGACTTTGTTGGGCGCGAAATCCAATCCAATCACTCGCTCGTCGCCGCGACAAATCCGCGCGCGTCTCCGAATTCCAACCCGCACCCATCCTCCCTCTTCCCGGGCTCGTCCGCGCTCGCCGCGTTCATCAGCCTCGCCGCTCGCACCGCGTCGCTCGCGACCGCGAAGTCGACGCTCAGGATGTTGGACGCGCGGCACCCGGCTTTCGCGACGCGCGCCGCGAAGGGCGCGAGCGAAGGGCGCGCGCCGGCGGCGTCCAGCTCGCGAAGGCTCTTCGGTTCGCCGGGCAAGAAGCTCTCCAGCACCGTGGAGGTTTGCGCGGTGAGAGTCCAGGAGAGCTTGAACAGACTCCCCGGCTCGCCGAAACCGCCGCCGCCGCCACCGCCGCCGCCTTTTTCGTTGAACGCGATCGTCTCGTCCGTCGCGAATCGTACCAACGCGCCGGGGTCGTCCGTGTCAGCCCAGCCGTTGTGTAACGTCCACGGAGGCCAAAGGAACGCGTCGGCGTCGGAGGCGTCGTCGTCGTCGCGCGCGTTTTTCTGGCTGGAGGAATAGTCTCCGTCCCCGAACACCACGAGGACGCGCTCGTCTCGCGCCACCATCTCGCCGATCGTGTCGTTTAAGATGAGCGCGCCGTCGCCGGTGACGGCGACGGGGACCAAGTGTCCGCGCAGCGCGTCGGTCAGCGACGCCTTGAGCTCTCGGACGCGTTTCGCCTTCTCCGCCGAGGAAAACGCGCCGTCCAGGTGAGACACCTGCGCCACGACGAACTCCCCTCTGTGTCGCTTCACGAACGCCGCGAGGTCATCCAGCACGACGCTCAGCGCCACGCCCACCTCTGCGTGGTGCACGCACCACGCTGTTCCGTTCCAGCCCGCGCGGAGGTCCAGGTACCGGAACCCGGCGCGAAGCTGCTCGCCCACGTCGGCGGTCTGCGTGAGCGCCCAGGCGGTGATGACCTCGTCCACGGGGACGCCCAGGCGCTCCGCGGCAGCGATGGCCGCGGCGGCCCACCGCGGGGGAAACCGGGCGTCGGGGATGGTCTGCTTCGAGAGCCAGTACGCGCCGCTGTCGTGCGACCCGGGGAGCGTCACCTCGTGCAACGTGCGCGCGTACAGGGACGCGGCATCCTCCGCCATCCAGTCCGCGAGGCTCGCGCGAGGAGGCGATTTCTGGGACCGCTCCGGCCGGAGCGAGGCGAGCGAGAGGCGGCCCTCGAGCGGGTTCGGACGCGCGCCGCCGGCGGAGCCCGCCGCGAGCGCGCACGCCACGAAGAGCAACGCCGCGCGGGAAGTCATGCCTCGCCAGTCGGCGCGCGCGGCGACGACTGCGAGCGTTTTCCCTGGACGTGGAAACGGAAAGTGCGCCTGAAAAAGCCCGTTCACGCATGCCACCTGGCGTGCGCTCGCGCGTCCTATGAAATCGACGTCGAAGCGTCGCGTTCCGGCAGTTCGAGCGACGGCGGCATCGACACGCCACCTTTCGCGGCGCACATCCGACCACGATGGCGACCATCGCTCTCGGCGCGTCTGTCGCGGCGCGCGTGACCCCCGCCGGGCTCAAGCCCGGCCGCCGCGGCGCGCTCACGCGGCGCGGTGACGTCTCCGCGCGAAAGTCTATCCGGTGCCACGCGGCGGACGATGAGGCGCGCCCCGCGGCGCAGAAGCGCGCCCCCGAGGCTTCCCGGCGCGGTTTCCTGGGCACCGCCGCCGCGTTCGCGGCCGGCGCGCTCCCCTGGTCGCGCGACCTCGCCGCGCTCGCCGCGGGCGATCCCTTCCCGTACCCCGACGTGATCTCCATGCAGGAGGCGTTCTGGGCCAAGGCGACCAAGGCGGCGCACCCCGAGCGCTGGTACCCGTACTGGTGGGCGCTCCCGCTGGCGCCGTACGGCAGCAAGGCCACCGCGATGGCCACCGTCGTGCCGGGCGAGGTCTGGACGTTCGACCAGCTGCAGGGCTTGCTTGACGTGCTCGTGAACGTGCGCATGACGGTGATCAAGCTCGAGGGCGGCGGTCTGTGGGTGCACAACCCGGTGGCGCCCACGGGCGAGCTCATGAGCATGCTCGCGCCCCTCGTGGACGAGCACGGCCCGGTGAAGCACATCGTGGTGGGCTCGGCGGCCATCGAACACAAGATCTACAGCGGGCCCTTCTCCAAGAAGTTCCCCAGCGCGGACGTCTGGCTTCCTCCCAAGAACTGGTCCTTCCCGGTGGACGTGCCCCTGGAGCAGTACGTGCCGTATTACCCCCTCGGCTCGCCCAAGACGCTCCCCGAAGACACCGCGTCGGGCGTCGGCGCGGTGCCGTGGCAGGGTGAGATCGAGCACAGCGTGCTGCAGGTGGGAGGTTCGAGCCTGCGCGGGTTCAAGGACCCCTGGTTCGTGGACACCGCGTTCTTCCACAAGAAGAGCAAGACGATGCTCGTCACGGACGTCGTGCTGCACGTGAGCCCTGATCCGCCCCCGGTGAGCGCCATCGACCCGGAGCCGCTGTTAGTGCGCGGCATGGAGCGCCCGGACGCGATGTTGCCCAACACGCGCGAAGCGCGCTCGATGGGCTGGGGCAAGACCGTGCTCTTCGGGCTGCTGTTCCAGCCCGCCGCGGTGGACGTAAAGATCGACCTCGCCAACGTCAACAAGTCGTTCCTGGACGGCTTCACCTGGGACCCCTCCTGGCGCGACGGGTTCGCCAACCTGTGCGCCAAGCCGCTGTTCGTGCCGCCGATCCTGCAGGTGTTAGCGTTCCCGCGGAGAAGAGACGAAGTCAAGGCGTGGGCGGAGACGGTCGCGCAGTGGGACTTCGAGCGGATCATCCCGAGCCACCTGGACGGGCCGATCGACGCGGGGCCAAAGGAATTCGCCGCCGCGATGGACGTCGCGCTGCGCGCGGACGGGTTCGAAACGTTCGGCGCCGACGTCAACACCTTGGCGGCGATCGAGAAACTCTCCCGGGACATCAAGTCTTTGGAAGAGACCAGGCCGCTCACGGATCCCTCGCCGATCAAGTACTACGTGCGGCCGGAGCCCGTCGTGGAGGCGGCGGCGGAGACGGCGGAGGCGGCGTGAAACGATAGTAATATAAAGTGACGAGTCGTGAATCAACTTCACAGCGCTCGCGTCGTCGTCGTCGTCCTCTCGTCCCGCTCATCGTCTCGTCGTCGTCGTCAATCGCGGCTGGTCGGCGTAAACCAACCACGGAACCGAGCTCGGTCGGCGCGCGTCTCACGTGGAGGGCTTTTGAACCAGCGTCTCGACGGCGCGGTGGAGCTTCTCCTTGAGTTCAAGAACCATAACTCGGTAAAAAGCCCCGTCGTCGTCGAGTATGCTCGACAACTTCTTCTTGTCGTCCGCGGACATCGTCGACGCGAGCATGCGCGCGCGTTCTTTCTGGAACCATTCGCTGGCGTTCTTGGCGCATGTTAACATCGCACGCTTCACATCCTCGAGTTCTGAAGTGTCCGTCGTCGTCGTGGCAGACGTCGCGCTCTTGCTGTCGATATCGCGCAGCTTCCTGTCGATATCGCGCAGCTTCCCTTGACATGTCTCCAGAAGACTCGCCAACGCAGCGTCCATGCCAGGTCCCGGGTCGACGTGGAGGGCGCCATCGGCGGGAGACTCGCGTTGCGGCATGGTACACACGAACGCGGAAGAAGAGACGCGTGCGCGTGCGGGCGAAGTGCGACGCGCTTCCAAACGCGGAGGGTTTCAAACAAAAACCACGACCAACGGTTCTCGGCCCGTCCGAGATATCTGGACGAGGGCTGCGAGGAAAGGGAAGCAAGGCTCGTTCACGTCTTCACTTCCCCCGCCACGCAGCATGCTCAGCGAGGAACCCCCCATCGACATGCCTCGTCCGGGCGACGAGCGTCCGGCGCCATCCGCTGACTCCGTGCTCGGGAGCGGGGAACCCGGCGACGGCGTTAGCCTCTTCTCCTCCTCCGCGTCGTGGCTCGAGGATAGCTTCGAGGTGGACGCCTCGGACGTGCTTCTGGGGAGCTTCACCTGCGCGCTCAAGCGCGGCATCCTGCTGCAGGGCAAGCTCTTCGTGGTCGCGGGCGAGCGCGGCGGCCCGAGGCTGCTGTTCCACAGCAGCCTGTTCCGGCACGTGACCACCCTGGAGGTGCCCCTCGCGGACGTGCGCGCCGTGGAAAAGAAAAACAGCGTCGCGGGCGCGTTATCCGCTATCCGACTCCGGCTCGGCGACTCCGGCGAGGCATTGGTGTTCTGCTCGTTGCTTTACCGGGAGAACGCGTACCGTTGCGTGCGCGAGGCGTGGCGCCGCGCCGCGCCACCGAGCACCCGCGCGCTTCCGCCCGAGCCGACGCCGCAGCCTTCCCCGGTCGAGCCGGAGCCGGAGCCGCCGCCGCCGCCGCCGCCGTCGCGTCGCTCGCGAAAGAGAAATCTCCGCCGGAGCCGCTCCGAACCTCCCGCGGACTTCGCGGCGCCGCGCGGCGTCTCGTTCGCGCACGGCGGCGAGGACGGCAAAACGCAAACGCGCGTTTTGCGCGTCGAGTTTCCCGCGCACGACCCGGAGACGGTGTTCCACGCGCTGTTCGATCCCGCGGGCACGCTGCTCACGAAACACCTGCGCGAAAACTGCGGGGCGACCGAGTTGGTAAACACCTCGTTTAAGTCGGCGCGCGTTTCGTCGCCGCCGCGCTCGGCGTCGCGCGAGCGGTTCATCTCGTACTCCGCGCCGACGTCGTACAAGTTCCCGAACATGCCGAAGCGGTGCGAGGTGCGCGACCTGCAGGAGTACACGATGTTTTTCGGTGCGTCTGGAAGCGAGGAAGGCGCGGCATATTTCGAGATGCAGTCGGCGGCGGCGATGCGCGGCGCGCCGTTCGCCGAGTGCTTCGCGGTGGCGTCGCTCGTGCGCGTGTCGCGGAGCTCCGCGCGAACCGAAACGTCCGGCGCGGTGGTCGAGGTCTCGTGCGATATCGACTGGAGGAAACCGGTGAACGGGCTGCTCAGAGGCTTGATCGTGAAAGGCGCGCGCGAGTCCCTTAGACGGAGCTACGAGAAGTTCACCGCGATGTGCACCTTAGAGCTCTCCGAGAGGTCACCCGAAGAGACGGCGAGAGCGACGCGCCGCGGCGCTCGCGCGTTCCGACGCGGACGCGCGGCTTCGACGGATTCGATCCTCGCGAACGGCGCGGCGAGCTTCGACGCCGACGGATGCGCGTTCTCGACGATCGGACCGGATGCGCGTGCCTCTCCGCGCCGCGCGAGGAACGCCGGCGTAACGTCTTCGGCGTCGCGAGGCACGCGCCGGGACCCGACCGGCGGCGACGCGAAAGAAGGCGTCGCCGACGACGCGTGCCGGAAAGGCGTTTCCCCCGACGCGAGCTGGATGATCCCGGCGGTGATTCTGGTCGTGACGTTCGCGGCGGCGGCGCTGTACCTGCTGTCGCTCTGGGGGCACGCCACGAACGAGAGCGCTCTGCGCGACGCGGTGGCGGACGTCTCGGCGCGCCGTCTGCTGGTCCACGCGCCGGGCTTCCTGAAAGAGACGATTCGCGAGAGGAACGATTCGCGAACGCTCTTCACGAGACGATTCGTGCGCGACGCGCTCGAGAGCGCCGCCGCGGACGAAGCGCTCGTCGACGCCGTCGCGCGATTTCTCGACGACAAAGCCGAAAGGTGAAACGGTGCGAAAGGTGAGACATTGGTATCTGTCGCGTGCGTGACGTCCGACGATCGTTCGCTCTCGCGTCTCCGCGTTCGTCATCAAAAATCCGACACGTCTCGCGCCGTAGGTAATACACACTCATCGCTGCTTCGGCTTGCTCATCTGGAACGCCACCTTCGCCGCGCCCCCGACGGCGCCGAGCTTCGAAGCCGCGGGCTTCTTGTTTCCGGCGGCGCCCGCGCTCTTCGCGCCGTCCTCCTCGTCGCTCTTCGCGAACCCCCCCTCGGCGTGCGAGCTCTGACCGGCCCTGAGTTTGCCGTCCAGCATCAGGAACGGCGAGTGGGACACCTGCTGCACGCGCTTCATGGACTCCATCGACCCCACCGCGCCCTCCTCCGCGAGCTTCTCCGCGAGCTTCTTCTGCTTCATCTCCTCCTGGTACTGCCGCAAGCGCTTATCCTTCTTGTTCTTGGAGGGCTCGATGCCGTGGAACTTGTGGCACAAGTCGCGGAACGCCTCCTTCGGAGTCATCTTACGTCCGAACTCGTCGTACTTGTCCAGGTTGAAGTCGAACTTCTTGCCCTCGTGCTCGCCCGACGGAAGCGCCGCCGCCTCGCGCGCGCGCTGCAGGGCGAGAGGCTTCTTGTCGTTCGTGCGCCCGTCCCACATCTCCGTCTCGTGAAGTTTGCCGGTATCCTTCAGAAGCGCCAGCGTCGCGGCGAGGCCCTTGGACGCCGTGCTCGCCTCGCCGATCCCGCCCAGGTTCACGCGCTCGACCGGCGCGGGAGGCGGGGCGGCGGCGGGGGGCGGAGGGGGGGGAGGAGGCATCGAGCCGTCCGAGTCGGCGTCCGCGTCCGCGCCGGGCGGCGGCGGAGGCGGCGCGGGGGGCATCTCCTCGTCCTCCGCGGCGTCCATCGCGTCTCCCGTCTCGTCACCATCCTCCCGCGCGCCTCCGTCGATGCCCTGCACGAACTCCTGCATGTCACTGAACACCACGCCCCCGGCAGAGGCCGCACCGTCCACGCCACCCGGGAGGGCCTCGTCCTTTAAGCGGCGCTCGGCGACGGCGGCGACGACGGCGTCCACGCCTCCGCTCTTCTTTTCGGCGGCGGCGGCGGCCGTTCGGCTCCGCGCCAACGCGCGCTCGAGCTCGTCGTCCTCCTCCTCCAAATTCTCCTCCTCCTCCTCCCCGGCCATCTCCGCGAGGATGCGCTCGTCCGTCCTCCGCTTCGCCTTGGTCAGCGCGGCCGCGAAGTGCGCGTCGCGGCGCCACCGGTCCGTCGCCGCCGCGGCGTCCACCGCCGAGCCCTCCTCCTCGCGCCTCCGCCGCGACCCGAGCTCGGATGCCACCGGCACCAGCGCGTCGCCCTCCAGCTCGTCGACGTCCAGCTTCTTCTCGCGCAGCTTCTTCCGCCGCTTCTTCTTGGGCCGGTTGAACTTGGCCGCCGCCGCGGCAGCCTCACGAGCCTCAACCTCCGCGGGCGTCAAAAACTCGGCGAGCGTCTTCTTCTCCGTCGCCGCGCTCTGTTCCTCGGCGCCGGCGGGCGCGCCGCCGAGACTCGCGGCAAGCCGCCGCCGGATCTCCGCCTTCCTCGCCTCCTCCGCGGCGGACACGGCTCCCGCGTCGTTCAGCGTGAGCGTGTCCTCCTCCTTCTTCTCGTCGTACTTCCCGAGCAGCGTCTTGTCGTTTTCGTCCTCCTCGGCGAACGGGTTGGCGGGCCGCTTGGTCGCCTCCGCGCGCGCGCGCTTGCGCCGCTTCTCCTCGGCGAGCAAGACATTCTCCAGCTCGTCGCCCTCGTCGTTGACGCCCGTCCTGGTCTCGTCCAGGATGCTCGAGTCCTTCAGGGTGAGCACGACGGTCTCGCCCTCGGCGACTTCGTCCGCGCCGTGCCGCACGCGCAAACCGGCGAGCGCCTCGGACGTGTACATGTCGCCGAGACTCTTCTTCGGTCGCGTCTCGCCGTCGTCATCGGATTCGGAATCCTCAAAGTCGTCATCCTGCTCGGCGAGCTTACGAGCGAGTTCCTCCGCCTTGCGCTTCGCCTCGAGTTTCTCCTTCAGCTCGATGTCTCGGCTCTTGCTCACCCACGCGCTCAGGTCGTCCTCGGCGTCGTCCGCCTCGCCGAGCTGCGCGGTGGCGCGATTGCGCGCATCCATCTGCCGTCTCTCCTTGGCGGCGGCGATCCTCGCCGCGATCTCGGCGGTCTCCTTGCTCTTCTCCGCGTCGCGGCGAGCGGCGTGCGCCGCCTCCTCGGCCTCGCGCTGGCGCTTCGCGCGGTCGCTCTCGCCAACGCGCAGGGGCTTCAGCCCGAGCTTCTCGCGGACGCGGTTGGTCTCCTCGAGGGACATGGACACCTCGCCGCCGGCCTCGGTGGTCTTCGCGTCGATGCCCTCGGGGAACGCCGTCTCGGGCGCCCCGTCCGCCTCGCCATCTTCGCGCTCGTCGTCATCGCGTCGTCCCATGGCGAGCGCGACTCGCGCGCGACGCGAAACGGTCGCGGACTCCACCTCGTGCGTGAGGCTGCCGCGCGTCGCAATGACGAAGGGTCGTCGGCGACTCCGAGATTTTCTCAGAAGAACCGAGCGCTGAGAGCAACGACAACGAAAATGGGCGCAGAAAACGCCTCTTCGCTCGGCCCTCCCCTCCACTCGCCATGAACGCGGAGGAGGGGGCGCGAGGATGCGCCCCCTCGACGAGCGCCTCGTTTCCGGACGGCGCCGCTCCCGCGGCCGACCCGCCCGTGTTCTCCACCGTGCTGGTGTACACCACCTCCGCTCGCGTGTACGTCGTGGCGGGCACCAGCGACAAGTCGCGATGGCGCATCCTGAACGTGTCGCGTTTACTGAACGCGGACGACTCGCTGGACGCGTCGGAAGACGTTGGCGATTACGACGAGGCGCAGTGCGCTCGTGTTCTCGCGACGATCGCCGCGGGCAACGCCAGCGCTGGGGGCATGACCCTCGTCGCGCGCGGACGCGCGCTCGTGGGCACCCTCCGCATTCTGGACGCGCATTACTTGTTGTTGATCACCAAACGCAAACGTCTGGGTCGCGTGCGAGGCCACGACGTGTTCGGCGTGGGGGCCACGGAGCTCGTGCGCATCGCCGTGAAGGACATGCGTGTTGACGGGGCGATGCCGACGTTTTCGACATCCTCGTCGAAAACGGCGTCCCCCGCGGCAGAAAGTCGCGCGCCGGCTTCCGGCGACGAGAAGAAACTGAAAAAGCTCCTGGCGTGGGTGGATCTGTCGCGCGGGTGTTTCTACAGCCACACGTACGGCCTCACCGCGACGTTGCAGTCGAACGTCCTGGACGCGGACGCCGCGTCCCGCGCGCGCAGAGATTTCGACTCGCCGTTCGCCTGGAACGCGCACGTCTCGCGACCGCTGCGCGCGGCGCTCGGCGGCGCGGCGGCGGCGCGGTGGCTGGTCCCCCTCGTGCACGGTTTTTTCGAGCGGCGGCGCGTGAGCCTGCTGGGGAAGAGACTCGAGCTGGTGCTCGTCGCGCGGCGGTCGCGGCACTTCGCGGGCACGAGGTATCGCCGGCGCGGCGTCAACGCGCGCGGCCGAGTCGCGAACGAGGTGGAGACGGAGCAAATCGTGGACGCCTCCGCCTCCGCCTCCGCCTCGCGTTCGTCCTTCGCCGGCGCGGCGCGTCTGACGCGTTCGCGTTCGGCGCCGATCGCCGTGTCGAGCGCCGTGCAGATGCGCGGCTCAATCCCGGTGTTCTGGTCGCAGGAGGCCTCCGTGGTAGCGGCGCGGCCGGAGATCGTGCTCTCCGCGCGGAACGGCGAGCGCGGAGAGCTCGCGAGCGCGAGGGCGTACGACGCGACGGCGCGACACTTTGATTTGTGCGAGGCGAGGTACGGCGCGCCGACCGTGGCGCTCAGCCTGATCCGGTCGAACGAGCGCCGGCGGCGGGAAGAGACTTTGCGCGACGCGCTCCGCGAGGCGCTGGAGACGGTCAACGAAGCGCGCCTCGAGGCGGGGCGCGAGCGCGTCGCGTGCGTGCACTGGGACTTCGCCAAACACATGCGGCGCGGCGTCGCCGGGACCCACTCGAGAAAAGACGAAAAGACAAAAAACGACGCGCCTCGCCCGAGCTCGACGTCGACCACGCTCGGGTTGACTCGTTTGGCGCGCGTCGCCGCCGGGGCGCTCGAGCTCGTCGGGATCTTCGCCGTGGGGCCTCGCGTGGCGCTCGAGGCTGCCGCCGCGCGCCACGAGCGCGACGCGCGCGGCGGACCCGCGGCGCGCGCCGCCGAGGCGTGGCGCGACGCGGAGTGCGAGCTCGTCACCGGCCTGGGCGACGGCCGACCCGGAGACGCGGGCGCTTCCGCGTCGCCCTGGGAGGTTTCGTTCGCCGCGGCGCCCTCGGACGCGCGTCCCACTGTTTACCCATACGACGAACGCGTCCGCGACCACGTCGGCGTCGTCGCGCAGCGCGGCGTGCTTCGCTCGCACTGCATCGACTGCCTGGACCGCACGAACGTAGCGCAGTTCGCGTGGGGCCTCGCCGCGCTCGGCGCGCAGCTCGAGGCGCTCGGGCTGGCGGACGACGAGGAGATTTCGCTGGACGGTTCCTTCGCGGGCGAGCTCCTGGAGATGTACCGCGCGATGGGGGACTCGCTCGCCATGCAGTACGGGGGGAGCGAGGCGCACGAGAAGGCCAAGATGCGGGGCGGCGGGAACGGCGGGAACGGCGGCGGCGACGAGACGAAACACGCGAGCGACGCGAGCGGCGTCGGCGCGTTCGCGCGCCGCGTCCGCGACGCGGCGGCGTCCTCTTCCGCGAAGATGATCGTCTCGGCGCGTCGCTTCTACAGCAACGCGTACACGGACGCGGACAAACAGGAGGGCATCGACATGTTCCTCGGCGCGCACCCGGCGACGGCGACGGCGTTCGATGACGCCGCCGAGTCAGTCGACTCGAGGGACGGGGTGGCGTCCTGTTCCGGCGGAGACGCGGCGACACCTCCGCGACCTCTCGCGTCTTCCTTGAACTGGGCGCTTCTGCGCGGCGCGTCTTCGCGCGGCGCGTCTCGCGACGCGTCGGACGACGACGACGACGACGAGGGCGTCGGCGGCGAAGACGCGCGTTCCGACGCTAAAAAAAACCGTTCCGCCGACGACGTTTGGGTCTCCCTTGACGCCGTCGCGACTTGTGTCCGCGCGAACCCGGTGCGTCTGGACGGTGACGTCGCGCTTCCGCACGCGCATCGCGACAAAAACGCGCGCGCGACGTCGGAATCCCCGAAACGAGAAAACGCCGCACGCGCCGCGACGGCATCCGCGTTCGCGGCGCGCGACGACGACGACAAGCTTTTTTTTCCGGAAGAAGAAGCTTTTTTTTTCGCGCAAAAGCCCGCGGACGCGGACGCGGACGCGGACGTCTCCGCGGAGGACGCGCGGACGTACGCGGCGTTCGCGGCGGGGGCGTTCGCGGACGACTTTTCTGTCTATCCCGTCGCCGACACGGGAAGACGGGAAGACGAAGACGACGTCTTTCTTTCTGTCGGCCACGACGAGGACGAGGCGCGACGCGGTTCGATACCCGAACCGCGTCGCGACTTTGAGTGGTCCGAGTCATCCGCCGCCGCCGAGTACGCCGCCGTCGAGACGGCGACGCGCGCGCGTCTCGGCGTCGATTCGTATTAGGACTTTTAAATCGCAACAGGAACGGGAAACACGACACAAACAGAAAAACACAACGTATTTCGTCGTATCTAAAGATAAGAGCTATGCCGAGTCCAGGTCCGCCGCCGCTCCCGACGCCTGCGTTTCCCGAAGCGCGGCGGCCACAGCGTCGCGCGTCGCGTCGTCGCTTCCCAGCGCCCGAAGCAAAGCTTTGGCGGCGCCCGCGACGTCGTTGTCCGGCGAGCGCGTCGCGCGCGTCAGCGCCGAGCACGCGCCGGGCACGGCGACCAGCTCTTTCCTGTGCTCCTCGCTCGAAGTGGTCATCGCCAGCCCGATGAGCGCGCGGACGGCGACTTCGTCGTTTCGCGCGGCGACGAGCGCGGCGCCGAACGCGGCGACCCCGCCGCGTTTGACCACGGCGTCGCGACACGCGCCGCCGTCCCTCCGCTTCGCCGCGAGCCCGCATAGGAGGTCCAGCGCCGCCTCGGCGATGCCGTCGTTCCCGCGCTCATCGGCGCGCTCGCCGCCCACCGCTCTTGTCTTGACGAACGCGATCAGAGACCCGATCGCGGCGTCGTCCGACACCGTCGCCTCCGCCGCGGCGTCCACGGTGACCAGTATCCGGAACGCCTCCAGGGCGTTGCCGTCCAATCCCGGATCGGCCTCGCAGGCTTTTAAGACCGCGGCCACCGCGCCGTGCGCGACCGCGTCCTCGGCGGCGCCGGGGACGCACGCCAGGAGCGCCACGAGCGAGGCCAACGCGCTGACCTTGGCCTCGACAAGGCCCTCCCCCTCGCGCGCGACGAGCGCGAGCACCGCCGGCACCGCCGCGCGAAACGTCCCGGGGACCACCGCCTTCGTGGCGAGCTGCGCGAACGCCGCGCACGCCTGCGACGCCGTCGCCGCGGCGCTCGGCGGGCTCACCTCGGCCACGAACTGCTCGACGGTGAACGGGAACGGGGGCGCCTGGGGCGGCGCGACGACCCCCATCGCGGCGGACGAGGCGGTCGCGCGGATAAGAATGTCGAAAAGCGCACGGAGGCGATCGTCACGACGCACGTTCGGGCGAGCCGAGAGAAGCGTGCATCCTTTCGCGTTGTTTTTCGGCGCCAGTGCTGGCCGCGCGGCGCCGGTTTCGCGTCCGTCTCGGCCCCGCTCGGCGAGGATGGCGACCGCCCCCCCCGCGGCCGGCGAGAGCCTGTACGCGACGCTCGGCGTGGAGCCCACGGCGTCTGGCGAGACCGTGCGCAAGGCGTACCGCAAGCTCGTGCTGAAATGCCACCCCGACAAGGTGCTCGACGCCGCGGCGAAGCCCGAGGCCGAGCGCCTGTTCCGCCTGATCGTCACCGCGTACGAGGTGCTGAGCGACGACGTCAAGCGCGCGGAGTACGACAAGCGATTTCGGCTCAACGGCGCGGACGTGGACGACGTACTCGTCAACGTCACGCTCAAGGAGGCGCTCACCGGCGCCACCAAGCTGGCCATGGTGCCTGACAAAAAAAAGTGCGCCGCGTGCGCGGGCGTCGGCATGCGCTGCGACAGCTGCGCGAAGTGCGCCGGAAGACGCGTGGACGATAAAAACAAGCCGTGCTCCGTGTGCGAGGGGCGCGGTTTCGGGGCGCCGAAACCGTGTGACAATTGTCACTCGAAGGGCCAAGTGGAGGATTTCTTCCCGGGTAGAGTGGTCGTGCCCGCGGGCGTCGCCGACGGCGCGCGCGTGAAAATCGTCGGCGCAGACAAGCGGTTCGCCAAAATAAGAGTCATGCCCAGCGCGCTGTTCGAGCGGGACGGGTTCGTCATCAGGAGCGTCTTGCGCTTGACGAACGCGCAAGCCAAAGAAGGGGGCTTCTTCGACGTCGAGACGCTCGACGGCCCTATGACCGTGTTCGTGGAGGCGGGCGCGGCGAGCGGCGACGCGAAGACGGTCCCGGGCGCGGGGCTGCCGACGACGAACCAGCCGGGCGCGCCGCGGGGCGACCACGTCGCGCGCGTGTTCGTCGTGGAGGAGGAGGGCGCGCAGGAGGGCGCGCGGGAGGGCGCGGAGGAGGGCACGAAGCGCGTCGAGCGCTCGGAGGAGGACGATACACAGAAAAACGTTTCAAACGGCGCCGAGGCGGAGCGCGACGAGGACGGCGACGCAGACGAGACGCGCGACGCCAAGCGTCGAAAAAAAACGTCGGCGGATTCGGCGGGCGCGGCGGACGCGGCGGACCTCGCGGCTTTGCTCGCGGCGAAGAAACGCGCGCTTCTCGCGGCGCTCGAGGCGAAGACGAAACCCGCGGGGGAGCCGAGCGGGGGAGGGTGAACGGAGCGCGTGTGTGCGGTGTAGACGCGTCGCGCGTTTCGACGTCGAGTTCTGAGTTTCGTCATCTTTCGTCGTCTCGTTTCGCACGGACACCCACACTCGCGCCGTCGCAAGCTCGCAGCGTACGAAATGGTGAATGGTGATTCGCCGCGGATTCTGCGCGAGGCAAACGGCCTGCTGTCCGCGTCCGCGTGCCACTGCACACCGCGCGAAGGCACATGTCCGCACGCACCGCGCTCCTGACCCTGGCTCGCCGCGCGGGGAAGGCCCCCGTGCGGGTCTCTCGCCGCAACATGTCCGGCGGCAGCATCGAGGAAGAGATCGGTGCGCACCCGAGCCGCGCCCCCTCTCGCCTAATCGAGCGCGGATATTGATATTTTAGGGCAAATCCCGGGCTCCCCGCGTGGCGACCGCGGCGGTCCAGCGTCGACCGGCTGGACGGGGTTCCCTCGTCGGTCGTCTCGCGACTCTCCGCGAGACGACGCGGCCGCGACCCGACCCCTTTCGGGCGCGCGGGGAACCGCGGCGGACCCGATCGCCCGAAACACTTCCACGCGCGTCCCGCCCGACCGCGCGACTGACCCCTCCGCTTCACACAAAAAACAAAACAGCCGAGATGAACAAGTGGCGCGCGGTGACTTTCCTCGCCGTCCCCGCGTGCGCCGGGTTCGGCATCTACTCCTTCGCCAACATGGAGCACCACCACGCGGCGGAGCGGCCGGCGTACTCCTACCTCCGGATCAGGAACAAGATCTTCCCCTGGGGCGGCGACTGCGGGCTGTTCGAGTACGGCAAGTGCCAGGAGGAGTGAGTCGACGACGACGAAGAAAAAAAAGCGCTTTCCTTTTGGACGAGTCTCGACTTTTTGCGCTTTTGGAACGTGTAGCATTAGTGTTGCGATGAAGGAAATTCTCTCCTGCAGATGACAACGCGTTCTCGGCGTCGTGCCCATCGCGCACGCCGCCGAACGGGTTTGGTCCGGAAGCGCCGTTTCGCGAAACCCGCCAAACGTTTTGCGCGCGTCGATACTCGCGACGCACGAACCCCCCGCGATCCTCCTCTCGAAAAATAGTAATAGTCATACGGCGCGGAACCGCCCGCCGCGCCCGCCAAGATGGCACGCCACTTCTCTCACTTCTCTCACTTCTTCTTCCCCTTGGTCTCCTTAGCCAGGATGGCCTTCTCCTCCTCCAGCGCCCTCTCCGACTCGGCGATCTTCTTTTTGAAGACGTCGAAGGCGGTGAGCTGGATGCTCTTGTTGGGCGCGTTCTTGACGACGTTGGGCAGGAACCCCTTGAAGAGCCCCCCGACGCCGTCGCGCGCCAGGATGGAGACGCCCGCGTCCACCACGCCCGTGTACGTGCTGCTCTTCAGCTGCATCTGACGCCGGATCGTGTCCAGCGGGTAGCACGTCCCGGAGGCGAGCAGCGTCGCCGCGAAGGAGGCGTACGCGATGCCCTGCGCGCCCTCGGGCACGACCTTTTTGAACAAGTCAAAGGCGCAAAAGTTGAGCGCGCTGTAGGGGGAAATGCTCAGGCACGTCGCGGGCAGCCCTTTGAAAAAAGCTTTGGGGCCTTCGTCCCGTAAGATCCCCTTAACGACCTGGGTCATGGTCTTCATGTTCGGGTCGATGGACAACCTTAAGCGGATGATGTCGAGCGGGTACGTCACCAGCGTCGCCGTGCACGCCGCGGCGGCGCCCGACGCCAGCCTCCCGGGCACCGAGAGGACGCCCGTTTCTTTGTTCGTGAGCTGTTGCTTGTAGAACTCGTACGAGTTGAGCATCGCGGTGGAGTAGGGCAGGATGCGAATCACCTGGGGCACGTTTCCTTTCCAGTACCCCTTCACCCCCTCGCTCTTGCCGATGGCGACGAACGCGGGAATCAAGCCGCCCTTGGCGGCGGCTTGCGCGGCGGCGCTCTGCTGGTTGGCGCCGGAGATCTGCATGATGATCTTCAGCCGGTCGAGCGGCGCCGTGCACGTCTTCGCGACCGCGCCCGCGGTCCCGCCCGCCAGGAACAGCGCGAGCCCGGTGCCCATGACGTGCGTCACCACCGCGATCGGGCGCCGCTCCATCAGGCGCTTCACCGTCATCCGCGGGGCGTCGTCCTTCTCATCCTTCTTCGACGCGGCGGCGAGCTCGCCGAACACCGGGGCCGGCCCGCGGTGCACGAACGCGTGCGTCACGGAGGCGAACCCGTTCGCGCCGCGCAGGAACGCGCGGGTGGGGACGTCCGCGGGGCCCTTGACGCTCACCGAGCGCGCGAACGCGGCGGCGTCCACGCGTCGGGGGACCGCCGTGCGCCGGCCTCGTCTCGGCGTGAGTTGGGACAACGCCTCGCTTCCGAACGGCATCGCGGGCGCGCGGGGGGGCAGTCGCTCGGTCGAACACTCGAAGCGGAGCGTGACCGCGTGTGGCGTGTTCCTGCTCGGGGGTGCGGCGCGCGGTCGAAGGCGCGCGGGGGTGTGAGCGCACGCGCGTCGTGTCGCGACCTGCACAGAATTCGGCTAGGGTAACGACTGCACTAAAAAGCGAGTGCGCTTTTTGCGGCGCCCGCACGAACGAACCGGGTCTGTGACTCAAGCAGTCAAGCTCGGAGAAATAGAAAAGCGCGCGGCACGCATCGGTTTCTCGCTCGCCTCGCGCCGCCGACACCGCAATCGCTCCGCCGACACGGCCTATTTCCGGGCGCGCGTCGGCGGAGGCGGCGAGCGGTCTCTCTCGCGCGGCGAGACGCATCGAGCACGTCCTCGCGTCTGTGACCCTTCCCGCGCACTCGCAGGCCACCGCGTCGATCCCGCGTCGTCGCCATGGCGAAGACGCGCCGCAAGAAGCATCGCACGCACGTCGAGGTCCAGGCCAAGCCCGGGGAGACCAAGAACGATGTGCCCCGGTCGTTCGTGATGAAGCGCGGCAAGCTCTCGGACCTGGTGTCCGACCTGACCGACGACGTGCGGCGCGTGATGGAGCCGCACACCGCGGTGAACTTGAAGGAGAGCAAAACGAACAAGCTGAAGGACTTCGTGCAGGTCTCCGGGCCGCTGGGGATCTCGCATTTCCTCATCCTGAGCGCCACGGACAAGAGCCGATACGTGAAGATCTGTCGCGCGCCGCGCGGACCCACGTTGTCTTTCCGCGTGCACAAGTACACGCTCGCGCGCGAGGTGGCGGCGGCGCAGAGGAACCCGCGGTCACCCCCCAACGCGTTCCGCTCGCCGCCGCTCGTGGTGCTGAACAACTTCGGCGACGCGCCGCACCAGAAGCTCGCGACTATCACGTTCCAGAACCTGTTCCCGCCCATCAACGTCAAGAAGGTGAAGCTGAGCACGTGCCAAAGAGCGGTGCTCGTTGATTACGACAAGGATACGAACCGCTTCCAGTTCAGGCACTACGCCATAAGCGCGGCGCCCACTGGGTCGAACCGCGCGCTGCGGAAGCTCCTGACCACGCGAAACGCGCCGGATTTAGGGAACCTGACGGACGTGAGTGAGTTTTTCGACAAAGCAGCCTTGGGCGCCGCCAGCGACGCGAGCGACAGCGAGGGCGAGGACGCGGTCGCGGCGCGGGTCGACCTCACACAGGACTACAACCGAGTCGCCAAGGCGGACACGCGGTCGCGCGTCATTTTACAAGAGATCGGTCCGAGGATGGAGCTCGAGCTCGTGAAGGTGGAGGAGGGCATGTGCGAGGGGCGCGTGCTGTATCACGCGTACGTGAACAAAACCGAGGAGGAGGTTGTTGCGCTGGAGCGGAAGAAAGTGGACGCGGAGGCGTTGAGAAAGAAGCGCAAGGAGGAGCAGGAGGCGAACGTGCGGCGCAAGGAGAAGGAGAAGGCGGAGAAGGCGGCGATCGCGGAGGAGATGGCGGGGCGCAAGAAGCGCAAGCGCGACAAGAGCAAGGCGGAGGCGAGCAAGTCGACGTTCGACAAGCACTTCGACAAGAAGTACAACGTGGGGGGGATCAACGACATCGCCAAGGAGCAGCGGGAGAAGAGGCGGAAGCGGGAGCAGAAGGAAAGGCGGGAGGGGCGGGGAGAGGATGCCGACACGAACAAAGCGGACGGCGGCGGACGCGGCGGTCCCAAGGGCGGCGCGAAGGGCGGCGCGGGGAAAGGCGGGAAGGCCGGCGCCAAGAAGGACAAAAACGCGCGTCCGGGGAAGAGCGCGCGCGCGAAGAAACGTTGACGACTTTTTGACGTCGACGGACGCGCCGGCGGGCGTACGCGAACGAGTCATCGTTTATCGTTTGGAGTATCATCATCATCACCGCCAGAGCATCATCGCTCAGAGAATCATCATCGCTCAGAGACACACCGATGAGGCGCCCTGTCCGCTTCGACCCCGTGGATGACATCCGGGAATGGGTTCACGGCGCGCGGTCTTCGGCTCGCGCCTTAGCGTTCATCGAAACGCAAAGATTGTACGCGTTTTGCCGCTCCATCGTCTTCGCCTCCTCGTCTTCGTCGTCGATGAGGCGCAGTTCCGCGTCGACGTCCTGAACCGTGATCGGTCTCTGTAAACGACGCCCACCGAGAGGAAACGCCTCGTTCGGACGAGCGACGTCCGCGGCGTCGTACAGACCGGCGCGCGTGATCGGGCCGACGCCTCCGTCGACGCCGTCCATGTCGTCGAGTCCCTCCGCGTCGTCGGCGACGAGCCTGTCGAAACACCCCGCGAGAACCTTTTTGTCCTTGGCATCCTGGAGACGCCTCGCGTTCGCGATCGCGGCGCGCGCGTTCGCGACGGCGTCGCGCGTCTCGCGGCCCTTCGGGTCCAACGCGAGCGCGCGCTTCAGGTCGGCCTCGGCCTCGTCCCACAGGTCGAGCTCGACGCGAACCACGCCGCGTCTCAGTGTGGCTTTTCGGTCGTCTGGCAGGAGGTCGAGCGCTTCCGTGCAGGCGTCCGCGCACGCCGACCAGTTTCGTCTGCGCTGTAAGCACAGCGCGAGGTTGTTGTACAGCGGCACGGCGGCGTTGCACGACTCGAGGTTCTGCTCGGCGTAACTCGGGTCCAGCGGCGACTCGGCGTTCATGTACGTGAACAACGAGGCACCCTCTTCGTACGTCGCCTCGGCTCGCTCGAGGTCCCCGGCGCGAAACTGCGCGTTTCCCTTCTCGCGCAACCTGGCAGCCTCGGCGAGACGCTGCTCGTGGGACATGCTCATCTTGTGCATGCCCTCGGGAGGCTCCTTCGAGCCCCCCGCGGGCGCCGAGGCAGCCGCGTCGGCCATCCGCGTACGTCGCGCCGCAGGAAGTGACCGCCGCTCGACGAAAAAGTGACGCGACGGCTCGAAATCCTCCGAACGTTTATTGGCGTGCGAACGACGATCTTCGCGAACGCGTCTCGAGTTTTACAAACAAAGTTAAAAACGGCCCTTGGTGGTCTCCCCCTACTCGGTCAACTTGCACCGAAGCACGCCGCTGATGGGCCCGCGGCAGCACGGGCACCTGTCCGGGTGCCCCCGCGCCTCCGCAACCTCGGACGCGCGCGTCACGCAGCGGTAGCAGTACAGCAAATGGCAGCACGGCATCACGAGCGCGTCGCGCCGGTTGGCGTAGCAAATCTGACACGTCACCGCGTCCTTGGCTTCCTCCGCCGCCGCGTCCGCCTCCTCCGCCACGCGGCGCGCCCCGGCGAGCATCCCGCGGAGCGTCGCGGGACACGTCACCGGAACACTCTCCGCGGAAACATAGTCGTCGTCGTCGACGCGCTCGCGGGGAGGACACTCCGGACCGGAGGGACCCGCGGAGGGCCTCGCGACGCCATCCTCGAGAACGCGTCGGCGGAGCTGGGGCGGGACGTCGTCCTCCGGATCGGAGGAGACGTCGCCGTCGTCCGCCGGCGGAATCGCCGCGGCGTCGGATCCGGCGGTCGCGGCGATTCCGGGGCGTTCGTGACCGCCGCTCGTCGCCGCGCCAGGAACGAGAAGGCGCGCCTCCGCGCCGGGCGGCAGAGTCGCGAAGAAGTGCTCGGCGTCCTCGAGCGTCCGCAGCACTCGCGCGGCGCGGCGCGGCTCGTCGCCCGCCGCGGCGTCGTCCTCGGACTCGGGGTCGGACGGGTTGAGCGAGGATCGAGTCACGTCGAACCCCTCCTCCTCGCTTTCGGGCGCGGGCGGCCGAAGCGAAGAAACAGACGCGACGTCTCTTTCCCGCGACGTCTCAACGCGCGTCTCCGGCCGGGTGGGGAAGTCGCGCGGACGATTCTCGACCGTCCCTTGTCCGAGTCTGTGAGTCGCCACAGCGCGCAAGTCCTCGCCCGACACAACCTGCCCGCGTCGCATCATGTTGCTGACTGTGGCGGAGATGAGCGCGTCGCGCTCGGGGTCATCGCGCGCGTTCTCGAGACGACGCGACTCCTCGCGCCCGGGCCCGGAGTACACGCCCCTAGGCATGGTCCCGTTCCGCATGCGGTCGCGGTACAGGTTCACAAGCGCCTGGTAGTTCTCGTCCCCGCGCAGCGCGGCGAGTCGCTCCGCGGAGGTGAACACGGCGCCGCGCGCGTTCGTGTGATGGTCGCCGGCGTGAAGCGCGTTCGCGATGTCCCGCACGGCGTCATCGGCGCGGCGGCGTACCGCCGATCTCGCCGCCTCGCGCACACGCGGCGGGCTCACCCCCAGCGCCGCGAGCGACGCGCGACGCGACGGCGCGCGATCGCCCGGAGGATGGCGGTCTAAAAAAACGCTTCTTTCGAGCGACCGTCGCGTCGTCGTTTCTTCCACACGCCCTTCGCGTTCGTTCCCGAAACGCATCTCGTTCTCGCACACGAGGGTCACGCGTTTGAGTCGGTCGCTCCACACATCGAACGTCTGTGAGGTCCAGCCGCCCTCAAACGCCGGCTTCAAAGACTCGGGCAGCGCGGACGCGACGAGCCGATCTAAGAACCGCGCGGCGCGGTGCGTGGCTTGCGCGTTTGTCAACGGGAACGGGACGCGCGCGCCCATGTCTCTGACGTCCTCGGTCCAGTTTTGGCGCTGGGTATCGATCCACGTCGCGCACTGCGCGTCGATCTTCAGAGACGCCTCGAGATCTGCGACGGGCGCGACGACGACCGGGTACGTGGAGGTACGGTTCGTGAGTCGGGAAGTGGAAGTGCTTCATTTGAGCCGTCGGAAACGCGCTTTTGCGCGAGAAGAAACGAGAAGAAAGCGTCTCGCTCGCGTCGCGTCGAGAGCCAAACGGAGACGCGTTTGGTTTTCAAAAAACACGGGACGCCTCGAAGAAGGGCGCGTGTTTCGGCTCGGCGCCGGTCGACGCACCGAGAAGCATGCGGGACAGGCGCGCGTCGAGGTCCCCGTCCCCGAGCTGCATGTCGTGGACGCGTCGGCGCCAGTGCTCCGCGCACTGAGACCACGTGGCTTGCTGCGAGTCCCAGCGGAACTGGGTCTCCGCCTCGAGCGTCAAGCGCCTCAGCTCGCGAAACGCGAAGGGTAAGTCGTGGACCTCGGGCGGCGGCGGCGGGGCCAGGTCCGCGGCGCGGCGCGTGGCGCGCGAAAAGGATCGCGGCGGCACGTCCGGCTCAGCGGCGAGCGGCGGGTCGCTTTCGCGACGTGGAGGGCGGTCGTCCATGGCTCCCGCGAGGCGCGGCTTCGTCGCCGTTGTGGCGTGTCTCGAGTGCCTCGCCTGTTTTTGAGTTTTGGCCAAAACTCGTATCGTCCGCGCGTGAGCCAAACGCGACCGACGAACCGTAGCCTACGAAGCTCGAATCGACGCGAGGACCCGGGCGCGTCGGGTTCGGCGAACCTCGCGCGCGTCTCGTCACGTCCGAGGCGCGTGGCCAAACCGAGCCACAAAGCAACGACGAAAAAGTTTCCCACAGGAAATCACCAATTTTTTGCCAAAACATTCGCTCGTGCTGTCGACGTCGCTGCGAACGAAGGCACGCGTCCACGCCTCGGGGTGGTCCGTCGCGAGGCGTCGCCACTCCAGGGCGCGCGCGGTCCCTGCGAGCCGACCGCGTCCGGATGTCGCGCGCGCGGGCGTTCTGCCTGCTCCGCGCGTCCGCGGCGGCGGCAGCTGCCGCGTTCGCCTCGCGTCGGATCCACGGCGACGCGTCGGGTGCCTTCTCCGAGCCCGCGTCGGCATCCACCCCGCCCGACCCCGCCGGTCTGGACGCGCCCGTCGCGGCGGCGTACCCCAAGACCGCCGCGAACAAGTCCACCGCGCAGTGGCGCGTGTACACGGACGTCGCGCGTGACCTGTCCTCCCGCGGCGACCTCGAGGCCGCGGGCGTGTACCTGCGGCGCGCGCTCCACGAGGCCATCGCGGGCTTCGGCGAAGATGATCCGCACGTCGCCGCCGCGCGCAACAACCTCGCCGAGTTGTATCGCCTGCAAAGACGCTTCGACGAGGCTGAGAAGCTGTACGCGGTCGCGGCGGCCGCGCTGGAGAAGCACTACGGGCCCTCACACCCCGCCGCGGGCGCCGCGACGCACAACCTGGCGGGATGCAAGCTGAGCCGCGGCGACTACGCCGGCGCCTACCGCGCGTACGCGTCGGCGGCTTTGAAAAAAAAAAAAGCATTAGGCGCGCACCACCCCGACTACGCCGCCACTCTGTTCCACATGGCCGAGGCGAAGCGCGCGGGAGGCGAGTACGCCGCCGCTGTTACACTGTTAGAGGAGTCCGTGCGGGTTTTAGACGCGAGCGGCCAGGGCGAGTCCGCGGTGGCGTGCCGCCGCATGGAGCGCCTCGCGCAGACGCAGGGCGACCTGAACGGCGACCACGTCGCGGCGGAGGCGACGCGTCGACGCGTGCTGGAGGCGAGGGAACACGCCGCGAAGGTGGCGGGGGCGTTTTCACGTGAAACGACCGAAACCGAAGAAGAAAACGAACCAAACTCGAAACCCGGAGAAAAACCAAAACCAAAACCCCGACTGGGGTTCGTGGGCGCCGCGGCGGCGGCGGCGCACGGCGGCGCCGTCGCGTCGGCGGCGGAGGCGCACGCCGCGTCTCTCGCCCAACTCGGCCGATGGGACGAAGCCGTCTCGGCGTCGAAGAGAGCCGTCGAATTACACGAGGCGCGCTTTTTGACGGCGGCGGAGGAGACTGTCAGAGACACAAGGCGAGAGGGGACACCGTTCGACAAGTATTTCCCTTCCCTCGACACATCGGTGGACGCGATCGTCGCGTTCGCGTCGGCGGCGACGGCGGCGGTGACGGGCCCCGGCAAAAAAAAAATCGAAACAGACGCGTCTTCGGCGGGACGGGAAAACCTGCGCCTGCAGCTCGCGGCGTCGCGGTTGAAGTGCGCGGACGTCATGGCGCGCGCCGCGCGGAGCGGGACGAGTCATCAAAAAGGCGACCAAAAGGCGCCCGACGCCTTCCGCGGCGAGCGCGCCGTTTTGATTTCCGACGCGCTCGCGTCGACGCAGCGCGCGGCGGAGTCGGCGGCTGGGAGTTTGGCGCGACGCGCGATTTCTCGACAAGAAAACGTTTCGACGAGCGACGATGAATGTACGCGCGCGCAAGACTCCGGCGTCGACGACCACCTGAAGGCACGCACCGTGGCTGCTTCGCTGAGACGTCGCGAGTCCGCGGAGGCGCCGGAAAGGCACGTCGCCGCGCTCGTGCTGTTCGGCCGAGCGGCGAGGGGCGCGTTAGCGTTGGCGGAGGATTCGCGCGAAGAAAACATGGCATCTTCGACATCTTTTTTGTCCTCCGAGCCCGACGCCGCGCGTCGCGCCGACGTCGACGGGCTCGTCTCTCTTTTAGACGCGACGTTCCACGTGGGCGACGCCGCGGAGTGGCTCGCCGCGGGCGCGCGCGCGGCGGCGCTGGCGGAGATGGACGAGAAACACAGACGCGCGCTGCAGGGGGAGCTGCGGGAATGCCGCGCCGCGCTCGCGAAAGCGCGCGCGTGAAAGTGCCTTTCTTTTTTCGTTCGCGACGCGGCGGCGAAAGTCGTCCTCGCGTCTATCGCATCTAGGTGGCTATTCTAAAGGTATCACACTACGCTCGTCCGTTCGCCGGGCCGACCGCGTTCGTCCCCGCGCGAGACCCGAAACGCAATCGATGCCATCCCGCGCGCGCTCCGCGCCGCGCCGCTAGAACCCCTCGGGTATGAGCTCCTTCAGGTCGTCGTCCTCGTACACCACGGTGACCACCAGCGAGCACGAGGGGCAGTGCGCGATCTCCTCCCCCGCGCGCAGCTCCGCGGGCGTGATCTGGAAGACGTCGCCGCAAGGGCACTGGAACGTGAACGCGCCGAGCTCGGCGTTCCACTCCATGTCCTCCAAGTCCACCTCGTCGTAGGAAGACATCACGGCTCGCGCGCGGACCCGGCGCGCGGCGTAAAATGGCGGCTTCGGGCGGCGCGGACGGAGAGGAAGAAAAATGGGAGGTGCCGTTTTCTCGCTCGGCGGCCTCCGCGCGACCGCGTCGCGCCGATTTTCGCCGGGTCTGTGAACCGTCCTGGTTAGCTGGTTTGAAAAACGCCAAAAGCTGTCCGGAGAGGAACAAATGTTTAACGGTCTCCTTTTCCTCGGACCGCACCGCGGGGCACACACGCGTCGCGCAAGCCGCACGCCCGCGAGCCGCGTCCGCGCGCGTTCAGCGGCGCCGCCATGCCCACTCGGCATAACCCCACGCGTCGAGCGGCGCGCGCGGCGCTCCAGGAGAAGTACCACGTGGAGCAGACCCGGCGCGAGCGCGCGGCGAAATCTCGAGTTGAGGCGCAGACGCTCGACGCGACCGCGGAGCCGTTCGACCTGCCCGGCGTGGACCTGCGCGAGGACCCGGACGTCCCAGACGAGGCGGTCACCGCGTTGTCCCTGTACGGAGGTTCGTTGCGGTCGTTGGCGCAGATCAAGCACGTCCAGCGGTTCGCGAACCTCGCGTCGTTGTGCGTGCACGGCTGCCGCTTGACGCGGATGGATGTCGACCCCGCGCTGCGCGCGTGCCGCGCGTCGCTGCGCGAGCTGAACCTGTCGTCCAACCAAATCGCGCGCCTGGAGGGCTTCCCCGCGCTGCCGGAGCTGCGCGTCCTGGACCTGACCAACAACCGCCTCGAGAGCCTGGCGGGCATCGACGAGGGCGCGCCCGCGCTGACGCGCCTGCTGGTGAGCAGAAACGCGTTGCGGACGCTCCACGCGCTCGGCGTGCCTCGCGCGGACGCCAAGCCCTGGACGCTGGAACACCTGGACGCGCGGGACAACGCGTTGAAGTCGTTCGCGGACATCGCCGCCGGCCTCGGGGCGGTCACCAGCCTCAAGACCCTGCGTCTGGCGGACGAGGAGGGCGGAGGCGAAGCGAAGAACGATGACGGAAACCCGGTGACGCGCTCCCGCGCGTATCGGCAGGCGATCGCGGCGCTCGCGCCGTGGATCGAGGAGCTGGACTCCCGCGCGCTCTCGCGCGCGGGCGCCGACCTCGCGCTCGGCTCGGAGGCGCTGGACGAGCAGGGCGCGTTCGAGAAGAGCGCCGCGGAGCAGGTGGCGGCGGAGAAACGACGCGCCGCCGAGCGGGCGGAGGACACGGACACCTACTCGGAAGCCGACACGACGCCGCCGCGGTCGCCGCGACGCGGAAAGAAGGACGGGGACGGGAGGACGCACAAGGTGGACGAGGCGCTGGCGCGGTACAAGGGCCGCGCCAAGGACGCGACGCGCGGGCGGTCAGGGGAGGGTGAGTCCGGGACGTACGACGCGCTCGTCGCGGCGGGCGAGGACGCGCGCCGCGAGCGAAGGAGCGACGCGGAACAAGTCTCCGAGTCTCGAAAACGATCCGAGCGCGCGCGACGCGCGCCGCGGGAGGAAGACCCCGCGGTGATCGATCACGAGATGCGGCTGCGGCGCATCGAGCGGAACCTGGTGACCGCCGCGGCCGCGGCGAACAAAAAGGCGGCGAGAGCGCAGAGCGCGTCGCGAACGTCCGTCGAGTCCGTGGACGACGACGCCGCGAACGGCGGAGCCGCGGAGGACTCGCCGGCGTCGCCGACGACGGCGCGCGTGTCGCGCGTCTCGGGCGAGCTCCGCGCGCTCAAGGCGCAGGTGGACGCCATTGAGCGCGCGAAGCGCGAGGGCGCCTCCGGCGTCGAGTCCGCCGACGCCGAAGCGCGCGGCGGCGGCGACTCGAAACCGGGTCCCGGGTCGAGAAGGGCGCGCGGCGAGACGGGCGCGCCTTCCCCGAAGAAGAAGTCGAAGAAAACGGACGACGCGACGGAGGGTCCCTCCGGCGAGCGAGACAGCGAGAAGGACGGCGCGAAGGACGGCGAGGGAGAGAAGAAAGAGAAGCCTCCTTGGCGCAAACCCGACCTCAAGCCCGAGCGCGGCCCCCCGCCGGAGACGCCTCCGCGGCGGTCGCGCGCCGAGTCCCGGGCGGACGCGGCGCGTCGCGAGTCGTACGACGCCGAGAACGACGAGCGCGGCGACGACGTAAGCTCCGCGGCGCGCGCCACGGAGCTCGAACGCGCGCTCGCCGAGTCTGAGCGTTCGGCCGCCGCCGCGGCGGAGACGCACGCGTCCTCCTCGAAACGCATGGCGGAGGACCACGCGAAGTTCGTGGCGGCGATGAACGTGGCGCTTTCCGAGGCGAACGCCGCGCGCGACGCCATCCTGGCGGTTGCGGCGGAGTCGGGGGAGAAGGAGGCGCGCGAAGAAAACGTCTCGGCTTCCGACCTGGCGGACCTGTTCCGCTCGGCGCTGGTCGCGCGCGACGCCGCCGAGGCGTCGGCGTCCGCCGCCGCCGCGGAGCTCGCCGAGGCGCGCGACGCGCACGCCGCCGCGTTCGCGTCCATGCGCGAGCAGCACGCCGCCGAGCTCGCCGCGAAGGACGTCGCGGCGGCGGCGGCGCTCGTGGCGCGCGACACGGCGACGGCGGACGCGGCGGCGGCGTCGGCGTCGCGCGACGTGGCGGAGAAGAAGGTGGCCGCCGTTGAGGATGAGTTTCGCGCGGCGCTCGCCGAGTCCGCCGCCGAGCGCGAGCGCCTGACCGCGGAGGTTGACGAGTTCACGCGCGTCGCGCGCGAGGCGCTCCGGGGGAAGGGCGAGGCGGAACGTCTGGCGGAGGAGCTGGCGGAGGTTTGCGAGCAGCAGCGCGCCGCGCTGGAGGAGCTCGCGCGCGACCGGCGGCGCGCCGACCGCGCCGAGGCGGACTGCGCCGCGGCGCGCGCGGACTGCGGCGAGATGCAGACGCGCCTGCGCGCCGCGGAGAAGCGCGCGGCGGCGGCGAAGGCTGCCGAGACCGCCGCGGTTACGGCGTTCGACGCCGTGCGCGACGAAAAGGCGGCGGCGCACGCCGCCGTCGCGGAAATCGCCGGCGTGCGCGAACAGCTCAAGCTGGCGACGGATAACGGCCGCGTCAAGGACGCCATGCTCGAGTCGCAGGCGGAGCTGGTGAAGAGCCTCAAGGCGGAAGCGGCGCGGTCGCGCGACGCCGCGGCGGGCGCGGTGAAAGCGGCGGCGGAGTCTGAGCGCGCCGCGGAGGCTCGCGCGCGCCGCGCCGAGGAGGAGATCCGGCGCGAGTCGGGCGCCGTGGCGCGCCTGGAGAAGGCGCTCGATGAGGCACGGTGCGAGCGCGACGCGCTCGCCGCTGAGGTTTCCGACCTGAAGCGGTCCGTGGCGGAGCGCGACGCGACGCTCGGATACGTCGGCGCCGAGGTTGAGTCCGTGAAGGCGATGTTCGCGACGAGGGAAGATGATTTGCGGCGCGAGCGGGACGAGCTCGCGTCTTTGGTCGCGGAGCGCGACGAACACGAGGCGGCGGTGCGCAACGAAGCCAACTGTGTGCGCGAGGAGGCGGAGCGCGCGAAGGCGGAGGCGGCGGAGGCGCTCGCTGAGCTGGCGGAGAAAAGAGAAGCTGTCGATCGCGTCGAGGCGGAGGCGAAAGAAACGGTGCGCCGCGTGGAGGGGGAAATGCGCGCGTTGCTCGCGGAGGTTGCGGCGCAGAGACGAAAGACGCGCGAACTCGGGTCGGCGTTACAGAGCATGTACGCGTGAAGACGTGTTATTTCGTTCGCTCTCACCCTTTTACGATATTTACTAGTCTACTTTGTGAAAGTAAAACCTGCGGTAGTCTACTCACGCGCTATGGCTAAAAAGAGTCTACGGTACCTACGGCTTTGCGTTTTTCGCGTCGCGCGCGTCGTACGCCTTTTTCACTAAAAAAAACGCGACGACGACGCCCGCCATCGCGGCGTTGAACCAGGCGACGCTCTCCCAGCCCGCGTTGAAGTCGAACATGACGTACGGGCACTTGCCCGTGGTGAACTGCAGGTACCAGGTCCACACCGTGTACACCGCCATGAACACGAGCGTGTGGCCGAGGTCGCCCCGCCGTATCGGGACGTTCCCGAAGTACCCGTCGAGGCCTAACATGATCATGTTCAAACCGTGCTCGGAGAGTCGGTACCACTCCAGGTAGCACCACGGGTAGTTGTCCACGCCCTCCAGCGCGACGCACTGCGGGAAGAACACGAACGAGTACCACGCGCCGATGGTTGACAAAATGTTGGTGGGCCACATCACACTGTGCGCGACGACGGCGAGGTCGGCGACGTTCTCCGACGCGAACGTTTCTGGGGCGAGCGAAAACGCCGAAAACATCCCGAACACCGCCCCGAGCAAAACGAACGTCCAGTCGCTGAGGTACTCCATCCCGTCCGTGTGGTGTTTGATGTTCTCGTAGCACAGGTGGTACAGCACGAAGAACACCGCGAACGCGAACACCGCGAGGCGCCCGAGCCCGAGCGCGAACCTGCGGCGGAGAACGGAACGGAAAAAAAAAGTCGTCAAAAAAAGAAAAGGGAAGCGTTTTTTCGTCCCGCGAGTGAGGAGAGGCGTGGAAAGGCGACGCGCGACACGGTAACACCCGCTCGGTCGGCGCGCGATGCGACTCGGTCGAGGCGGGCGCGGCATCACGCGCGCGCCGAGTTTGGACGGGGCGAGACTCGCGCGCGCGCGCGTGTCATCGCGCTACGCGGCCGCGGTATCGCGTACCTGGTCACGCCGAGCTTCCCGTTCGCCGCGCCCACCCGCGCGGGGGACACCGCCCGGTTTCCTGCGGCGTGCTTGTGGATGTCGTACATCGCGAACGCCACCCACAGCACCATGGAGATCAAGTGCGCGACGAGGATGGCGGCCGGCCGCTTCTGCGAGGCGCCCTCCACCACCTCGGCGTCGGAGGGGATGTAGTCGTCCATCGTGTTCATCGAGAGCGACACGCGCGCGCTCGCGTCTGCCCGGCGGACCGACCTCTGCCGTCGCGAGGTACGGCAAAGTCATTTGACAAAATAGACGACATACATGTAGACGACATTCGGCCATCGCCGAAGCCCGCCCATCACGAAACGCTCGGCGATTGGAGCGGGTGACGCGATGGAGGCGACACTTGTTTTCGACGAATTCTGCCAGATGGCAAGATTTTCATACGTGAAAAAACGCTCCAACGCGTCGTCTCCGAGAGAGTCGTTGAAGCGCGTCGCGCGCGACCGTCGCGGCCACTATCCGCCGCGCGCGACTTCCCGCGCGAGCCTCGCGTCGAGCCGCGCAAGACGACTCAGGCGTTCCGTCCGCGCACGACGTCGACCGCCGCGCGCGCCTCGAGGCTCCCGCGGAACGCCGCGCTTGAAATCTCGGAAGCTTCCGTGTTTTTCGAGAGGCGCCTCTCTGACAAGAGCATGTGCGACCCTCCGACGCGCCCCAAGCCGCCCTCCCTGCTCTACGGGGGCCGGTACTCCGCCGAGGCAAACGCCGCGCGCGCCGAGAGGTGGCGCGCGCTCGCGGCGCTGCAGACGCGCGGCGCCGAGACCGCGGGGCGGAAGGCACACGCGAGCGATGCCACCGACGCCGCGTCCGCCGCGTCTGTCGCCGCGTGCGACGCTCGCGAGGCGCGGGAGACCGAGCTCGGCACGCACGACGCGAACGCGACGCGCAGCTCGCAAGTGGTCGTGCCGGCGCCGACGCCCGAGCTCGAGTCCGAGTCGGCGACGTGGGCGAAGCGCGTGCCGTGGTCGCGCGTGAACGTCGTCCGCCAAGACACCGAGCGCGTCGCGGACGGCGGCGATTCGAAACGAGATGAAACAGAAAAAGGCGTTCCGGAGGAAACGCACGCGTCGGGACTCGTCGCGACGAGCGTCGATTTTCCGACCGACCAATTCGTCACACCTCCGGTGCCTTGTACGAGCCCGTTGGTGACCGCGAGAGTCTCGGGGTGTGTCGCGGACGAAGTTTTAGTCGGAGGTTTCGCCGCGTCGCCGCGCCGGCTGTTCCGCCTGGACAGCGGTGAGGACGACGCGCCGAGGGGAAGCGTTTTGGAGGAGGAGCTTTTGTCGCCCTCCGCGTCGCCCTCCGGTTTCCGTGCTCCGTGTTCGTTTGTGACTCAGGGCGCCGAAACGGACGATTGGGACGCGCTCGGGGTGGTTCACCACGAGGCGATCGTTTGGAATGACACTAATAACGCGACCGACACAGAGTCGGAAAAGAGCGGAAGTTCCAGTTCCGGATGGAACCCGTCGTCCGACGCCACGGCGTCCTCCGGGTGGACCGAGAGGGAGACTTTCTCCGAGCGGTCGTTAAACTCGCGGGACGAACAAGAAGAAACGTTTCCAGTACGTTCGGCGCTCTTCTCGCCGCTTCCGCGCGCGTGCAGTCGCGCGTTCCGCGAGGCGGTCGAGGCGGTCGAGCGCGAGGACGAGAGACGAACGCGGGAGGCTGAGCGGTTCGTCGCCGAGCGGCTCGTCAAAAAAGACGAGCGCGACGGTTCGCGCGCGAAACTCGCCGACGCCGAAAACGTGGACCCCGAGACGGTCGCCAGGAGCTCGCATCCGGCGACGGCGCGCGCCGCCGCCGCCGCCGCCGCCGACGCCGCGGCGACCCGCGAGAAGAACGCCGCGGCGTTCGCCGCGCTCCGCCGGTCCCTGGAGCTCAACTCGCCCCGCGCGCCGCCGCCCGTGCGCACGCGCGTCGCTCCCCGCGAGACGAAGAAGAAGAAACCGCTCGCCTCGCGCTCCTCCGTCTCGGTTCCGGCAACGAAGGTTCCGCGGCCGTCCTCGTCCTCGCGCGACGCGAAGCGTCGGCGCGACGAGAAACGAAAAGAAAAGACGTCCTGGGAGCCCGAGAAGACGTGGCCGCCGCTTCCCGCGGCGGAGCCCGACGAGACGGCCGTCGCCGAGGAGGAGGCGGAGGCGCCGACGGCGATCGGCGGCGTCGCGAAGCTCGAGGATGAAAAAGACGCGACGAAGACGAACGACGCGAAGCAAAAACAAACACACGAGTGTGTTTCCGCGGCGTCGTCCTCGAGCGTCTGGGCGGCGATCGTCGCCGCCGATTCAGACAAAACGAAGACGACCGAGGTTTTTGAGTTCGTGGCGGATACGCGAAACGATTACGATGCCGATATGCCGATCGGACGCGCGGAAGCAGAGACTCTCTCAAAGGAGGTTTTCGAGGAGACCGCCCCGGCGGTGTTCGCGTTCGACGCGCGAGAGGGCGCGAAGAGCCCTCTCCGGAAAAAAGACGACGACGCGGAGGCGACGCGGCGCCGTTGCGAGGCTGCGGTGGCGGCTCTGGAAGACGCCGTGCGTTTGGCTCTCGACGCCCGCGCCGCCGCCGCCGCGTGCGCCCCAAACGCCGCGGCGGAGATGGACAAAAAGATGGCTTCGTCGGCGCAAGCTTTGTTGAGCGACAGGACGCGCGAGACAAATGGCCTGTCCGACTTTTCTCCGTCGGCGCGTTTCTTTTCTTTCGACGCCGAGGAGTGTTTCGCGCCGACATGGCCTTGTGTTTTCGTTTCGGGAGGTACAGAAAAGTCACACGTCCCGCGCGTGTGCCGCTGGCGGTCGGCGCACGGTTCGTCGTTCGCGCTCGGTTGCGCGGCGGATCCGCCACGGGCGGATCCCGCGGGCGATTCGATCGATTCGGAATCGCGTTTGGAACGTTTGATGGAGCGGGCGGTGGAGCGGTGCCTGGCGAAGTTCGGCGACGGCATCGTGCGAGCCGTTTCTCAGGCGTCGTATCAGGCGTCTTCCAAATGACCACGCGGTAGGCACGGTCGTTCTTTGTATTCATCAGTCTATGTATCGTGGTCGTATTCGTTTACATTGTACAGTGCGCGCGCGGAGACGACGGAGGAGAACGTCGCCGGCGACGTCGCGTCTCGTCGTTTTTTGCAACGCCGGTTGTTATTTTGCATAGGTCATGGAATCCTTCTCGAGTGTGCATTTAGTCACGTAAATCTGTAGTGCGAGGACGATGCCGCTCGACTAAACCTAGGGAAGTGCGAGAAACGCATCTCCCTCGGCATACGACGGGGCGCGACGGCGAGATACATGCACGCGTCGACGCGTCTCGCGTCCGGCGCCGCGCCGGTGTCCTCGCGCTCGGGCGCCGCGCCGAGGACACGCGGCTCGCGAGGAGGCGCGGATGCGTCGAGGGTTGTCCCTTCGCCTCGGTGCTCGGTGGGCACGCTCAAGCGCTCGCGATCGCGATCGCTCGCCGCGCGCGCGTTGGCGCAGGGCCGCGACGCGGCGTATTACGAGTGGATCGACGCCAAGGGCATCGACGCCCCCAGCATCGGCATCGGGTACGTCGGCGGGGGGATCGCCGACGACAACGAGACGTACAGGGGATGCGTCGCCACCGCACCCATCGCGGCAGGTACGTCGCGGGCGTCGTTACCCGCGTTCATCGAGTTATCCTCTTTCGTCGCCTCCGAAGCAAGGGCGCTGACTTTTCACCAAACCCCAAAACGCCCTCGCGCAGGCGACGTGTTGGTTCGGTGTCCCGCGAACCTGGCGTTCGCCGTTCCCCCGGGCGCGCCCAACCCGTTTCCCGGCTTCGTCCCCGACGAGACGTGGTCGCGGCCGAACCTCGGGTCGCCCGCGGGCGACGCCGAGTCAAACGACGAGGCTCACGACTCCCGCCGCCAGGCGCAGGAGTTCCGCGCGGCGCTCGTTCTGCTCCACGAGAAATCGCTGGGCGCGGCATCTAGATGGGCGCCGTACCTGGCGCATCTGCCGACCAAGTACGACCTGCTGAGCTGCTGGACGGACGCGCAACTCAGCGAGCTCCGGTGCGCCGAGCTCGAGGAGAGCGCCAGGGCGCAGCGACGCGAAAACGAAAAGGCGCACGCCGCCGTGGCGTCGTGCGACGCGGCGACGCATAAATGCGCGTGTTTGACGTACGAGGACATACAGTGGGGTCTGGATACCGTGCGTTCGCGCGGTTTCCTCGGGGAGTACCCCGAGACGTTTAATAGCGCGCCGGAGAGCGCGCCGCACCCGCCGTACTTGACGCGGCGCGAGACTCTCGGCGACGGCGACGAGGTGTCGAAGGAGGTCCCCTCGACGTTCGTGTTGCCTCTGCTTGACGCGTTCAACCACCTCTCCGAGCGCGGCGGGGCCACGAAGCTTTGCTTCGACAAAGCCTCGAACGCGTTCACGCTGCGCGCCGCGCGGGACATGCGCGTGGGCGACGAGGCCACCATCTCCTACGGCCAACGGCCGAACGCGTACCTGCTGCTGCGGTTCGGGTTTGCCGTGTTCGACTCGCCGGACGAGTTTGTCGAGTTGCCCGGGTGCGCGGACGAGCTGGAGTGGCTCATGCCGGGCTCGAAACGCGAGGCGGACCTGTACGCGGAAAATTTGCATCACGCCGTGCGGAACGCGCGGCTGGACCGCGACGGGAAGGCCAACACCAACTTACTATGGGCGCTGCGAGTTTTACTCGCGTCCGACGAAGAGTACGAACGATTAGGCGGCGTGAAAGCGTTCAGAGACGCGTTCCCCACCGGTTTGGACGGTCGCGACGTTCCGGGATCGGGCGCGCAGCTCGCGGCGGAGGCGAGCCTAGCGTTGGCGTGCGCGCGCGAGATGGACCTCGCGGGCGGCTCCGAGAGCCTCGCAGAAGACGAGACGCAGCTCGAGGCGGCGCTCGCCGTGTTAAGAGAGGTGGAAACCGAGTGCGCGATAAACCCGTGTTTGAGTGACGAGCCTCGCGCGTACGACGGCGCTGGTTCTTCTTCGGATCTCGCAACCGGGATGACCTCGACGGACGGCACGGATGCTACGCGCGGCGATGAGATGACGTGCGACGACGTGTTTGATCGATGCGGAACGGAGAGTGACGACTCGAACTACCTGCGCCGTCTGGTGTCCGCGCTGGAGTTCCGAGTCGGGCGCAAACGGATCTTAGCAAAAGCCGTCGCGCGGTACTCGCCGCTTCGAGAAGCGTTCACGAGAAGCGGAGACGAGCTGTACGCGGCGACCATGGAGGGGGGGGACTACGACGAAAAAGTGGGGTGATGTGATTAGCGCAGAGAGGAAGAGGAGTGTTTTTTGGATCGTATTATCACGGTGTGTCTCCGTGGTGATGATGGTGATAGTAATACACTGCGCGAGTGATGCGCGAATTCGCGTCGAAACGGACGGTGGCACTGGATTCGACTCACACACCGTCCGGTCGCAGTGTCGCACTGCCTCTCCGTAATCGAGATCTCGTGTGCAGCGGCTGCCACCTGTATCTTCTTCGAGCGTCCGTCGCCGCGCACCACACCGAGACGCGCTTCGCGACCGGTCCGCACGTTTCGCCCCATCGCGTCGATGGCTTTCTCCCTCTGCGTCGCCGCCGGCGGCGTCGCGCGTGCCGCGCCGTCGCGCCGCTCGGCGTCGCGCTCGGCGTCTCGTCGATCGCACATCACCAGATGTGCCGAGCCCGTCTCGCGGCGATCGGACTCGGTGGCGCCGCGCGTGACCCGCCGCGCGTTCGGCGCGGGCGCCGCGCTCCTCGCCACCGGCATCGAGTCGTCCACCAAGGCGGCGCGCGCGTTCGAGCGCCCCCCGCCCGGTACGTCCCAAACGCGAAGCCGCGACCGGCCTATGCGCCGCGCGCGCGAACGCAGCCTTATCGTCCGCGTCCGGCGATGAGCGCTCGTTCTCTTTTTCGTATCCGAGCGCGATGAGCGCTTTTCGACGAACGCCGCTCGCGCCGACGCTCCCGAGACGACTGACTCGAGACTGACTCGTAACGTCACGAACCCATAAAACAATCGTCTCTCGCCTCTCTGACCTCCGAACAGGCTACCGCCCCTTCAACGACACCATCGACGGGTACAAGCTGTTTCGCCCCGACGACTGGATCGAGGTGAAGGGGAGCGGCAACGACGTGTTTTTCCGTAACCCGGCGTCCGCCGAGGAGAACCTGTTCGTGTCCATCTCGTCCCCGAGCTCGACCAAGTTCGCGAGCGTCAGAGACCTGGGCTCGCCCGAGGAAGCCGCACGGAAGGTTCTGGAGCAGACGCTGACGGAGTTCATGTCCACTAGACTGGGCGTCAGGAGGACGAGCGAAGTGGTCTCCGCGGTCGAACGCGAGGGGAAGGGCGCGGACGGCGAACCGATGCTCTTTTACGAGTGCGTGTTCCGTGTCGCGTCGTACGCCACGAAGAACCAGTACGGGTTAACCGAAGCGGACCGCCCGCAGGTGTTAGAGTGGGACCGCGTGTTGTGCTCTACCTTGGGTGTGGCGAACAAACGTTTGTACGAGCTGCGGACGCAGTGCGCGGCGGAGGATTTCGAAAAAACGGAAGCCACGCGGCGCGTCGTGCGGGAATCCTTCGTGCCGTTCGAAGTGGACCAGAGCAATCTGTCGTTTCCTTTGTTTTAGGTATGTAGGACGAAGTTAAGGTTAACCTTAACGTGTTACTCTATTACATCACCTTATCATCACTTACTCACTTGTACTCGAGCGACGGCGCGAACCACTCGCCCCGCTTGCGCGTGATGAGCCGCGTCTTCGCTTTGAACAACGCGGCGTCTTCGTTCACAAACGCCGGCGCCGCGTCGTCGCCCACCTGCACGATGGTCGATCCCGAGCCCGACATGAACACCGCCGTGACCTTCCCCTCCTTCTCGCCCGCGGCTTTCAGTCTGTTCTTCAGCTCTAAAAGTTCGGGGAGCTCGGAGAACGCGGGCGCCTCCAGGTCGTTGACGCAGACGTCATCCGCGCACCCGCGCTTTTTGATCGCCTCCATCAACGCGAGCGGGTCCTCTTGACTGAGCCCGTTAAGATCCAGCGCCTTGAAGATCTGCGGCGTGGACAAACCGACGTTGGGCTTCACCAGCAGCATGGGCGTCGTGAGCGGCAGCGGAGGTTCGACGTCCTCCACGATCTCGCCTCTGCCGGTGCAGTACGCCGCGCCCGTGGAAAAGAACACCGAGATATCCGACCCGATGTCTCCGCTCCACTCCAGGAGTTGCTCCTCCGTCGCGGGCGCGCCGCACAACACGTTCGCCGCCCACATGGCGGTGGCGGCGTTGCCCGAGCCGCCGCCGAGGCCCGCGCCGTGAGGCACCTTCTTCTCCAGCTCCACCCAGAAGTACTGCTCGATGCCGGTCTTGCGCCGGAACAAATCGAGCGCCTTGATCACGAGGTTGGACTCGTCGAGAGGGATGGTGTCGTCCGAGCACACTAAAGTGTCGCGCGTCTTGGAAGAGCTCTTGGCGAACTTCATGTCATCCCCGAGGTCGATGACGTGGAACAGAGACGCGAGGTCGTGGTAACCGTCCTCGCGCCGGCGGATGATTCTTAGGAACAGGTTCACCTTGCTCGGGGAGAAGAATGAAGTCGCGAGGGAGCCCTCATCCGCGGCGGCGTCCGCGGGCGCGGCCGCGACCACCGCGAGTGCGCCTCGGCGGGGGGAGGCGAAACTGGAGAAGGTCGCCGACCGAGACGCGGGGACGCGCGCCTGGACGCGGGGCGCGCGTCGCGCCGCGCGGGACGCGTCGGCCCGGATCCCGACGCGCGCGGCGACGATGGGGGAGTGGACCGCGGTCGTCATGGTGCGGAGCGTGCGACCGTGCCGAGGAGAGTGGCGTGCGAGGGAACGACGATCGGCCACATTTTCGGTTATCCACTTGGCAGCCAGTGCTGCGTGCGGATCCGCCGGAAGAAGAATCTGCGCAGCTGCGCAGGGGACGCAGTTTCGCGCCGGTCAAGAAAGAACAACGACTCGCCCGTTGCGCGCGAACCGTCATCAGTTCATCGCGAACGCGGTCGAGATGGACGAACCCGCCGACGAGGTCATCTTCGTGGTACGTCTTCGCGGTCTCCGCGTGGCGTGACTCGCGGTCCTCCCCCACGGGCCGCGCAGCACGCCGACCCCCGCCTCGCGACTCCCTCTCGCGTCGCTCCCCCGTTCGTCGTTCCCTCTGGTTTCGCCTAACAATCTCCCCCCTCGCGTCCGCAGTGGGGCTGCGGCGAGGACGGCCAGCTGGGCCTGCCCTCCGCGCCCGTGACCGCGACGAAGGCCAGCCCCGACTGGCACGTCCCCACGCCCACGGCGCTGCGCCTGCCCGCGGGCGAGTCCGTCGCCGTTTCCACGACCGAGACGCGGAGACGCAAAAAGCCTCTCATCGCGGGGAGCCGCAACTCGGCGGCGCTCGCGCGTTCGGGCGCGCTGTACACTTGGGGCTGGAACTCGCACGACACGCTCGGCCTGGACACGGACGAGGAGTTCATACCCGAGCCGAGGAAAGCGTGCGCGACGTCTCCGTCTCGCGGGGGCAAAAACCCGGAGTCGCGAGATGACGATTTCAAGTCCTTCGCGTCGGCGAGCTTAGGAGGATGGCACGCCGTCGCGCTCGACGACGACGGCACCGCGTGGGCGTGGGGCGGGAACGAGTACGGCCAGGGCGGCGTTCGCGGCGACGCGCGCGACGAAAGACACGCGGGCGTGCACGTCTCCGAGCACGTCAGCGTCCCCGCGCGCGTCGCGTTTCCGGATACACAAAAAGTTGGGACTCTTAAACAAGTCGCGTGCGGCGGCATGAATTCCTTTGCGCTCGAAGCCGAAACAGGGCGGGTCTTCGAGTGGGGCGCAAGAGCCGGATCGGAGCGCGAACACGCGCGCGCGCCTGTTTTCGTCTCTTTTCCAAGTTTGTTCAACGGAAGGGAGAAGGAAAAAGTCGACCACCTCGCGTCGGGGATGTTCCACGTGTTGGCGTTGACGACGTCAGGAAGGGTCTTCGCGTGGGGCAAAGGCGACTACGGTCAGCTCGGCGTCGGACGGCCGGGAAACTGGGACTCTCCTCGTCTGGTCGAGGCGCTCGGCGACGCCGACGTCGTCGCCGTCCACGCCGGGGGGTGGCACAGCGCGGCTCTCTGTTTCTCCGGCGCGTGCTTCGCCTGGGGCAGAGGCGAGTACGGGCGTTTAGGCATGGGCGAGGACCAGGCGGACAAGCAGAGGCCGACTTTAGTGACCTTTCCTCCTTTCGCCGAGACGCGCGAGACGCCTCTCTCGGCGGACGAGAAATCGACGCAGGAAAAAAAGAACACGCTCCCTAAGGCCATCGTGGATGTCGCGCTGGGCGGGTCGCACTCGTGTTTTTTAGACTCAGGCGGTGCGGTGTGGACCGTGGGGCGGAACAACCACGGGCGTTTGGGAAGAGTCGCGCACGGCAAGTGGACGGGGACGCCCGGGCGCGTGGTTTTTCCCCCGCCCAGGGGGGGAGGCGAGTGGGCGTGCGAATCGATCGTCGCGGGAGGGAGGCACACGCTCGCCGTCGCGCGAGCCGTGTGATTGTGTGATGGGACAGTCTTTGAAATTAAAAACGTCATTCTCGAGGTCGCGCGTAAACCGAAGCGCGCCAACCGGCGCCGCCGCGACTGATACGTTCAAGAGTCACGCCTCGATAATTGAACCGCGAACGCGCAGAACGCGCGGACCTCAAAAAAACGAAAAACGAAACGACTACCCGCGCACTTCACGCGGCGCTCGTCTCACGCACCGCCGGCCGCGATGGGCGTCACGGAGGCGGACCTCCTGGGTGAGATGGACCTGCCGAGCGTCGAGTGTCTGAACCAGGTACGCGCGTGTCGCGGCTCCCTCCCTCTCGACCCCGGTTTCACCGCCGTTTTGCGCCGCGCGAGATCCTCACCGCCTTCGCCCCCTCCCTCTCTCGACGAACAGGCCACGGGCAAGGACTGGGGCAACGCCTTGAAGCAGGGGTACCGGGAGGACGGCGGTTTGTTCTGCCAGAGCGACGACGACGAGCAGTTGATACTCACTGTGCCTTTCAAGCAGATCGTGAACCTGACGTCGGTGGCGATCCAGGGCCCCGCGGACGGCACCGCGCCCAAGACGGTGAAGATCTTCGTCAACAAGCCCAACCTGAGTTTCGATAACTGCGGGAAGAAAGCGACGGCGACGCTCACTCTGACCCAAGCGCAGGTGACCACAGGGGAGGTCATCGAGCTGGACTTCACGCAGTTCCAGAACGTGCGCGTGGTGTCTTTCTTCGTGGACGACAACCAGGGCGGGGGGGAGGTCACGAACGTCTCCAAGATTGTCGTGAACGGCGCCGCCGTGCACACCACGAACATGAGCGAGCTCAAGAAGTGCTGAGGCGCGTAAGGGCTTTTTCCGTCGTCGTCTATCGATCGTTCGTCGATCGATTCGACATTATATTCGGGAAAAGTCCGCCACCTCTCATCGTTAACGCGTCTGTTCCGTTCGTCGCCCGCCGAGAGACGCGCGACGA
>ENA-OUOG01000365-OUOG01000365.1-marine-metagenome-genome-assembly--contig:-NODE-365-length-60059-cov-5.138241_pt1 | contig 60059 bp, 35 predicted proteins | sample MGYA00248635_ERZ508505 | MGnify/ENA primary metagenome ERZ508505 (study PRJEB26176, sample SAMN06267871) | marine metagenome | isolation source: Saanich Inlet, British Columbia, Canada | place: Pacific...
TTTCACGAGTCTCGTGTTTCTGTTGTTCGCATCACGCGCCCGCCCCGGTAAGTCTGGAAAAGTCGAAACGAAAGCTCACAAAACGAAAGCTCACATTCCTCTAGACCGTGCCGACAATTGACGCATTCTCGGCGGAGCAGCAAGCTGCTGTGCGCTCCGCAGGACACACCATGTCCACGCTCCGCGCGCTGGACGCGAGCGCTGAGGCTGCGGATGCGTGCGAGCGCGCCGCGGTCGCGCTCAAGAGAGCGACCCGTGACGTCGAGGCGTCCGCGCGCGGATTCGGGTTGGAGCCCAACGCCGTGGCGCGCGCGCGCCAGCTGTGCGCGGAGGTGATCCGCCTGGCGTCCCGCGTGGACGGCGCGATCGCCGCGGCGCACGACGCCGCCGCCCTGGAGGCTTCCAAGACGATCCACGACGCGTTTCTGACCCCCGCGGAGGACCGCGCGGCGACCCGCGAGCGTTTAGAGAGCGGTTCCACCGAACCCGTGCGCGTCCAATTGGTCCGATTCCGCAAAAGCGGGCGAAGCGAGGCGCCGATCGCGTTCCTCTTCCACCGCCGACGCGCGTCGTTCGCGGGATCGGGATCCCGAGGCGATTCCCAGGCGGACGAGAAGGAGCTTTTGGGGCGCGAGATGATGCGCTCGTTACTGCTCGAGGTGCGAACGAAGCTGGATGCGCCGACGGCGGTGTCGGGACTCTACCGCGCCGACGGCGTTAAAGTCGTTTCGCCGTACGCCATTCGCGACGGCGAGACGCTCGTGGCGAAGATGGCCAGCGACGAGTGTTTTTCGGACGAACACGACGCCTCTCAGCGTCGTACGAACACCTCTCGCGTCGCTAACGTCGTGTCGCGGCTCACCGCCGTGAACGCGAGGCGGGACTCGGCGCGCGCCGCGCCCAAATACGCCGTGAACGCGACGCCGACGTCGCGACCCGTTTCTAATATTCGACCCGGCAGCGCGCCGGCGCGGTCGGCGTCTTCCCCTCTGAAGGCGCGGCAGAGCGCGAAGGACGCCGAGCTGGCGCGCCCGAAGCCCGTCTGGGTGCGGAGCTTCGCGGTGAAGCTCAGGGTACGACACGCGGGTTCGGACGCGTCGAACATCACGATGCGCGTCCCCGAGAAGGGGCTGGAGGGCATGTCCATGGCGCTTCTGCGGCGGCGCGTCGCGCTCGCCTGCGGGCTCGAGCAAGGTGTCGCGGAGCTCACCCTGAGGCTCTCGCCCGGGCGCACCGAGCTCAGGCACCCCGCCGAGCTCACACCCGGGTGCGCGCTCACCGTGCTCGTGGACAAAAATTCCGAAAGAAAGCAGAACGTTCGGACGGGAGGAGCTTTTGGCGCGCGGAGGAAGACGGGCGCGTCGTCGGAGGCTCCGTCCTCCGCCGTCGGCGGCTCGACTTCGCTCGATTTCGCGCCGTCTTCCCCCGCGGGGAAGGCGACGCGCGCGCGCGTCGAGCGGCTGATGGAGGAGGAGGGCGCGCGATCGATCGCCGACGCGGAGCCACTCGACGCGACTTCGCCGTTTTTGCCGTCGCGGAAACGGAGCTCGAGACGAAACCCGTACTTCGTCGACCCGTTGGCGTTTGCCGACGGGCGGTTCGACTTTTCGCCGGCGGCTTCGAGCCCGCGGCCGCCGCGCAAGCCCGACCGCTTCCCCATGCGCAAACTGACCGCGAAGGACCTGCGACGCATCCGGGCGCCGCCCGCGTCGAAGTCCAAGCCGACGCCGAGACCCGTCGTGGGCGAGTACAGCTTCGGGTCGCGCATACGGTTCGACCCCGCGATGCTCCCGCCGGCGCGGAGGGTCGCCGTCGCCGGCGACGCCGCCAAGAAGAAGAAGAAGAAAAAAAATTCAGCCGCGAAGAAGAAGACGCGCGCGGAGGCGGAATCGTTTCCGGTCGAAAAACCCAGAGACGAACGCGAAGAGGAGGCGGTGCGCGTGCCCGTCGTCGCGCCGGGGGAGAGCGGCGGGGAAGATGCAATTCTCGGACCGAACACGCGGCGTTCGCGCCGGTTACCTCCGAAGACGCCGATTCGGGATCCCGGCTTGGCCGCGAAAAAAAGCGACGGCGAAATCGCCGAAGCGTCGTCGTCGCCGCGGACGAATTACCCGTACGCGGAGGCGGAGGACGCGCGCGCCTTCTTCGACGCGCTCGCGGCGGAACCCGCCGCCGAGACACCGCGCGAGTCGTGATCAAAATCGTGTCTGATACGCGCGCGCGCGCGTCTCGTTGTCATAATACATCCGCGCCTACATCCGTTTTTTTTTCGCGCTTCTTCACAAAAAGAACCAAAAGACACGTCTCCCCGCTCGCCGCGTCACGAGACGTGCAGCGCGCGTCCTTTGGCTGTGGCTTGCGCGACCCCCGCTCTGATGAGCGCCTTCTCCGCCTCCAGCACGTCGTGCCTGAACTGCACGCGCACGTTCGGCACGTTCGTGCGCTTGATGTCGTTGCCCCGCGGTCCGGGTTCCCAGTACCGCGCGCCGACCCAGTGCTGCTTGTCGCCGTGCGGGAAGTCCGAGTTTAAAACGGAGTTCCGCGCGACTTCGCACAGATCGGCGGCGGACATCTTCCACACCTGCGCGGCGACGGAGTACTCCTCCACTAACGGTTCCTTGGTCATGTGGATCTGTAACGGGTCGTCCGTGGAGAGCGCGACTCGTAAACCTCGCGCGAAGAACACCGGGAAGGGGTTCCGGTGGTAATCCAGAAACAGCGAGTTGTTCGAGAGCGGCGACATGTTCAACCCGATCTCCGCCAGGTAATACAGGTATTGTAAGACGGGCGATTTGCGCAAGTTTATGCCGTGCGCGATGTTCTTCGTGAGCAGAAACGCAGCCGCGAGGTGGTCGAGGTCGCCCGCCTCGCCCGCGTGCGGCCTGAACGTTATGACGTTCAGACCTTTCGCCTCTCTTAGCTTGTTCAGAGAGTATAAGTTCGCGTACACGTAATACGCGTAATACGCAAACGCCGGGTTGTGCGCGACGTCCCACTCCTCCGGCGCGCGCATGTGCTTGGAAGGCCTTCTTTCTGGTTTGCTTTCGTCGTCCACCATGTCGAACCCCACGACGAGCTGCAGAAAGGTGTGTAACGCGGGGTGACTGCTCGGGTCCACGGTCACTTCGAACAGCGGGACGAAGATGTTATCGAGCATCTGCTGGAAGTTCTGCATCGTGCCCTGCGACTTGTACACGTTGTACAGCCGCGGAATCTGAATCAGCCACACCACGTTTTTGGAAACCACGCGGTTGTTTAACACCCAGCTCGCCAAAGTGTCCCACTCCGCTAACCTTCGGCCGTAGATGCTGATCCTGTATTCCGCCATCTGGTACTTGTTCGCCTCTAGGTCGTTAATCACCTCTTTCGTGATCTCCGCCAGAAAACGGCCGCGGATCAAGTTGTCTTGTTTAATGAACACCTCTCGCAACCGCGACTGGCCGCACGGGTTGTACTTCAAGTTGAACCGGTCGAACCGGTGGAACGTGTCTTTGTCCGCGCGCATATCGAGCGTGTCGACGTTCAAGTCGTACCCGGATAAGTTGATGCTCTCGAAAACCTCCCGGAGGTTTAAGAACTTCCCATCGCGGTAAATCACCTGCTCGTGCGCTTCTTTCTTTAACTTGGACTTGATGAACCGCAGCAAGTGTTTCTGGTTCATGCACGCGCTGTGGTGCACGTGCGTGTCCACCTTGCGCACGTTGTAAAAGTCGCGGTGCGGCGCGCTCTTCTGCTCCAAAAACTCGCGGTCCGCGTTCAGCATGACGTGCAGGGAGAACTTCTGCTCCGTCAAGTTTAAACGTTTGTGGCAGAAGCTCTTCGAGGGGCCGTACGAGTGCACGCGGAGCACAGCGTGCATGTCGTGGAAAAAACGCGTCGCCGTCGCCGGCGGCGCAAACACAAGCCGTCTCTTCTTACCGCGCGCCGAGAAATCCGACGACAGGGAGTCTCTTCGAGTCGAGTCTCGAACATCTCTCGTCGCGTTTTTTGTTTCGGTGCTGCGAACGACATTTTCGTCCCCGCTCGAGACTCGGTCAGCGTTTCCTTCGTCGTCGTCGGTAACCTCGTACACGTGCATGACCCCCGCGACCATCTCGAACGCGTGGTTGGATTTTGGCGGAAGCGACTCCACCGGCGGAACCTCCACCGCGCCCGTCAAACAGGGCGCGCCCTTGCTCGGATCGCGCTCCGTCTCGCTTTGAAACACGTACTCGTCCCTCAGTGCCATGCAGTGCTCGAGCATCAGACATACCTCCTCGCACTCGGAAGTCAACTCGTCGTCCGGGGCCAACACGCGACCGTACTCGTAATACGCGGTGGACGAATCGTTTTCTTGCTCGAGAGGAAGCGAGCGCTGACTGCGCAGAGACGCGTCGCGCGCATCTCCGCCGCCGCCGTCGTCGCGCGCCGGCGAGTCCTGCGACGTACCCGGGCGTCCCCCCGCGGCGGAGAAGGTGTCTCCCAGCGCGCGCGCCACCGCCGGAGGCCTCGCGTCCGCGCCGAGGGGCGAAGACGCCTCCCCTAATACGCGCGGCGCCGGCGCCGCCGTGCCCGGCGCGAGCCCTAGGGTGGGGTCGTCCACCGCCGCGACGGCGCGCGCGGCGCCGCGCGCCGCCGCGCTGGTCGGCGTCTCCGCGCCCACGAACGCGAGCACGCGTTTGTCCGATTCCGCCGTCGCCGCGTTTTTTTCGTGCGTTCCGGCGGACGGCTCCGGGACGCCGTCGGTTCGATTCGGGGTCTCCTCCTGCGCCGGCGGCCGTTTCGGCGAAAGGCTGGCGGTGAACGTCCGGTCGGCGGCGTTCGCCGCGAGCGGCGACGGCCGCCGCGCGTTGTCTTTTTCGTCCGCGAAGGACGTCTTACGCGCGGACACCGGCGTGCTGATCACCTTGACGTCCGCCACCAGGTGGTCGCCGTCCGATTCGAACTCGGACGCCTCGGTGAACTCCGAGCGGTCGCCGTCGCCGAGCTTGCCCCGGGAAGAAGACATGTTCGCGACGTTCTTACCGCGCGCCGGCGACCGCGGCGACCACGCCGACGCGACGTGCGTCGCGCGCGCCGCCGGCATGTTCCGCGGCAAACCGCTCTGGTCGATGCTCGGCCGCGCGGGCGAGCTCTTGGGTTTCTTCGGGGGCGCGCCCTGCGTGAGATCTTTGAGATCGTGCTTCAGGTCGTCGCTCGTGATGGAGACGGGAGGCCGGCGGCTCGCCTGCGACCCGGGACGAGACCCGGGCCTCGACCCGGCGCGGCCGCGGGAAGAAGGCGTCGCGTTTTGCGAGTTTTGCGACTCGAAGTCGTCCGCGAGATGATCCGCCTCCTCCTCCGAGGTGTCCGCGGGATCGGGCGACTGCGTTGCCGCGTCGGAACCCAAATCGTGTTCCAGACGAGCGCTCCCGCCGCGCGATAACGACGACGAACCCGATCGGTGGTGATTGTGCGTCGATTTACTGTTAACCGATCCGTGCCCACCGCGCCGCCGCCCGGCTCGGCCGACGCCGTCCCCGCCGTCCCCGCCGTCGTCCCGGCGGTGCCGCCGCGGGCTCGAGGACGCGTGCGCCTCCGAGAGGTGCCGGCGGCGGTGCTCGTCGCGGCGGTCCGAGTCGCCGTCCGCCGCGGGAGGGTGCCCATCCCCGGGGACGTCCCCGGAGACGGCGCTCGCGCGTCTCGCGTACGTCGAAGAGTACACGCTCGCGCCCGCGAGCGCGGCGCCGAGCAGGCTCCCCGCGAGGAACACGCCCGCGCGCGCGAGCGTCCCGCCGCTCTCTCCGGAGCCGCTCATGTCCGCGCCGGGCGCGAGACGCTAGGCAACGGGCGCGTCCCGCGACGCGGATCTCGCGTGTGTCGCGAACGAGATCGGGAGGCGACGACCGCCTCGCCGTTCAGCCTCTCGAGCGTCCCTCCGCGGACCGAACGAGCGCGCGCGCGAGTCGACTCGCGTCAGCGCGCGTCGCCGCGACCTCGAGCGGCGGCGGGTCGTGCTCGGGCGCGGTCGCTTTTGAGGCGGCGGTGCGCAAGGAGAACAAGATGCTACGACGCCTTTTGTTCGTTTTTTGAAAATCCGAGTCACTGGAAAAATCTCTCCGTTCGCAAATCGAAGACTGGTTGCTCGTTGACCATGCCGGCGACGATTCGCGTCGGCGATTTAGGGCGCCGTCGCGCACCGAAGCATCGTCGCGCCGAGACGCACTTCGGTTTCTCGCGTCGCGCGCTTCAGATCCGGCGCGCGCGCGCGCGCATCTCGGCTGCGATGGCGGACGAGTACGCGCTGGACGCGGTCGTGGAGCACGTCCGCCCGTTCATGCACGTCCTCTCCGCGCTGCGTCTGTCGAAGAAGCAGCTCGTGCGCGTCGGCGTGAGCGACCGCGGGGTCACCTTCGTGGCGGTGGACGATTCGAAATCGCTCCAGGCGCAGGCCAACTTCCGCGCGGAGACGTTCGCGGCGTTCAGCGCCAACCCCGCGGCCGCTTTCCTGACGCGCGACGGGAGCGCGCGCGCGGCGATCTCGTCCAGCGCCTCCTTCGACGTCTCCCTCGGCGCGCTCATCGACGTGCTGAACGTGTTCGCGCCGCTGGACGGCGAGACCACCGTCTCCGTCCGATGGCCCGACCGAGACGGCAACGTCGTGCTCGCGGCGGCGGCGGAGCGCGACGGCGCGCGCCCTTCCGACGCGCCGGTGCGGCACGTGACGCACGCCTCCATCAGCCCGCAGGACGAAGACGTCCGCGCGCCTTTAAACGCCGAGCTCGTGTTCCGCGGTGAGCGCAACGCGTTCATGGTCCCGACGACGACGCTCAAAGAGATCGTCGACGACCTCGAGTGGCCGAGCGGGGGATCGGCGACATCCGGCGGCGGGTCTTCCGCGACGAGCATCACCATGACGAACGCCCCGGAAGGAAGATCCCTTACGTTCGAAAGTTCGTCCAAAGAGACGGGGTCGCTGCGCGTCGAGGTGGACGTGCCCGGGGAGGGTTTCGAGAGCGGGAAAGACCATACATCGTGTCTTTCCGAGTTTCAATGCGACGCGCCGGGGACGTGGCGGTACAGGCACAGATTCCTGCGCGCGGCGACGGCGGTGCCCGCGCACCTTCTGGTGGCGCCGCACGGCCGCGGGCGCGACGGCGACACCTCAGCTGGCCACCACGACGGGCTCGGCGGCGCGGGGGCGCCCACCACGACGCGGGTCGCCATCGGCGAGGGAGGCATGCTCAAGGTGGTGCACCTGATTCGCGTCGCGCGCGCGTCGCCGGCGATGCTTCCGGGGGGGGGCGCGACGGGCGCCACGGCGGGCACACGCGGCGAGGGCACGCACGGGCACAGCGCGGGGGTGGGGAGCGAGAACCTCACCTATTCCGCGCGGGGCATGGGGGGGAGGGGCTCGGTGGTCGTGCCCATCACGTTCGTGGCGTACCCGGAGGAGGAGGAGGAGAACGGGGACGACGAGTGATGACGTTTTTTCGCTTCGTCATCCTCCGCCGCGCGGGACGACCGCTTTCCGATTTAGCCGCGCGGTCCGGAACCGCGTTTCGTTGTGTATACGCACGCTTAGACTAGTCACGAGTGAAACGCGTTGGTTTCCGCGCGCGCGAGGCTCCCGAACCGCGCTTCTCGCGGCGTCTCGGGCGACGAGCGGCTTCGTACACTCGAAAAGCACCCCTTTTCTATGTACCGCTTCAACAGCGATATATTTGTTGGAACGTGCCAATTTGGCATATCACTCACTATTGAAAGTCGGCGAAGTAAAATTCGCACCTGCAGGGATCGGAAGGTCCCTGGTTCAATTCCGGGCGGGCGCTGAAGACGATCGTCTTCACTGACTGAAATGTCAGACCTCGCGCTTGTAGCTCAGCGGCAGAGCATCCGACTGCAGAATTAGTGTTTTTGCCTTTTCCCCGGGGCAAGAGAACGAGCGCTTGTCACCCTCGCTCTGTTTTTTTTTCGCATTCGCCTCCCGCGGGGCACTCCGCGCCGCGCGCCCCGGTGCGATGCGTCGCGCGTCGCGCGTCGCGGCGACCCTCGCGTGCCTCGCCGCGGACGCGCCGCGCGCGCGCGCGGCGGCGTTCGATCGCGCGCGCCTCGCGGGTGCCTGCCGCGCGCGGCGCTGGTCCGCGTCGGCACCCTCTGATGTCGCGCGCGACCCGGCGACGGCCGCCTCGGCGGGCGCCGCGCGCACCGGTGACCTGCACTTCCGCGACCCGCCGCCGCGTCCTCCGCACCGGCGGGTGGTCGTGACCGGCATCGGACTCGTCACGCCGCTGGGCGCGGGGACGGCGCGCACGTGGGCGGCGCTGATGGCGGGCGAGTCGGGCGTGCGCGCCATCGGCCCGGACGACGTTCCCGAGGGTCCGGACGGGTACGACCAGCTCTCCGTGCGTGTCGCCGCGGTCGTGCCGCGGCGCGACGGGTCGACGAACCCGGACGAGCCCTTCGACCTCGCCGAGTGGTGCGCGTCGCCCTCCGTCGCGCCGTTCGCGGGGTACGCGCTGTGCGCCGCCGCCGAGGCCACCGCGGACGCGGGGATCGTAGCTACCGCGAACTCTTCATCCTCCGCGTCAAACTCCGAAACCTCCGGAACCTCCGTGGACCCGAATCGATGCGGCGTGAGCATCGGCAGCGGCATGGGCCACGTCTCGGACGTGACGCACGCCGGACGCCTGCTCGAGCGAAACAAGCTGAAAAAAAAGCTGTCGCCGTTCTTCGTCCCGAGAGTCCTGTGCAACGCCGCCGCGGGGCAGGTGAGCATGGCGCACGACTTCCGCGGACCGAACCGAGCCACCGCCACCGCGTGCGCGGCGGGCGCGCACGCCGTGGGCGACGCGTTCCGCGCCGTGCAGAGAGGCGAGGCGGACGTGATGCTCGCCGGGGGGACGGAGAGCTGCGTGGACGCGGCCACCATCGCGGGCTTCGCGAGGGCGCGCGCGCTCGCCGACCCGGAAGCCTCCTTGGGGTTGAGAGAGGATGGCGGAACGGATGACGACGACGACGACGCGAAAAGAAAAAACACGTACGCGTCGGCGTGCCGTCCTTTCGACCCGACCCGTTCCGGGTTCGTGGTCGGCGAGGGCGCGGGCGTGTTGGTCGTTGAGTGTTTGGAGCACGCGCGAGCGCGCGGCGTACGGAAGATCTACGCCGAGATTCGGGGGTTCGGGCAGAGCTCGGACGCGTTCCACGTCACGCAGCCTCCCTCGGACGGCGCCGGCGCGGCGCGCGCGATGCGCGCGGCGCTGGCGGACGCCGGCTTTTCCCCGCACGACGTGGACTACGTCAACGCGCACGCCACCGGGACGCGCGCCGGGGACGAGGCGGAGTGTAACGCGTTGCTTGACGTGTTCGGGTCGCGATTCGCTGATGGCAAAATGGCGGTGAGTTCCACGAAGGGCGCCGTCGGCCATTTGCTCGGCGCGGCGGGCGCCGTCGAAGCGGCGTTCGCGGCGCTCTCGCTGTTCCACGCGGAGACACCGCCGACGCTGCACTTGACGCCTCGCGGTGATGAGGCGTCCGTGGTCACGGAGACTTACGACTCAGACTCTACGTCACAAAAGAAGTCTCCGAACTCCTTAGCGTCCAGTCCGCCTCCGAACGCGGACCTGGTGCGCGACGTTCGGAGGCGCTCGCCCGCCGCGCGCGTCGCGATGACCAACTCGTTCGGGTTCGGAGGCACGAACGCCAGCCTCGTGTTCGCCAAGGCGCCGCCTCTGCGAGAAGCGGACGACGAGCTAGCTCGATGAAAGTAGCACGCATTTCATTCACATCGCCGCAGACTAATTCGAAAGTACGTGCTTTAATGTTCTGGTAATAATCATCGCCCCGTCCGCGCCCAATCCTCTGAAGAACGACGCGATGTCTTCTGCCCTCGCGAACGTCGTCGCGTCGGAACGCGTCCAAACGTCCGCCGCTTCGAGCACGGAGACGGAGACGAAACCCGCGTCCAGGGCGCACCGGTCGGTACCCACCGTGCCGTCCTTCGCGATCGAACCAGGGCGGTTACGGAACCACCGCGTCCCGGCTTGCCACTCGTTCAAAGGTACCGCCGCGTCGTTCGCGTCGAGTCTCGTCGCGTCGAGGTGGACGTTTTTTTTCGCGCCACCCTCGCGCGTCTTCCTCGCCTTCTTCGACGACGTGTCCGCGGTGTCTCGAGTCATGTCACTCACCACGCGCTTTCTGTCGAGCCCGTCTTCAGTACCACCGCGGGCGCTCGGATCACTCGGATCGGGCACGGCGACCCATTTCGCGCGCGTGCAGCTCGCGCCCACCGCGGTGGCGCGCAAAGGAATCATCGCGTCTTTAGATTTAACGTTTTTAGAGTCGTACGTCTCCGTCTCCGCGGGGACGTTCACGTTGAGCACCTTACCGCGCAGCGCGCGGAGCGTCGCGCCTTCGTCCTCGCCCAACAAGATTGTTTCCACGATGCGCGCGGTGAGAGCCGCGGCGTGGTCGTAGCACGCGTCCCGTTTATACGAGTCGAGCGAGACCGCGACGCCCACGGCGTCGGCGCGCATCGCGCCTTCTCTCGCCGCGGCGACGGTGCCGCTGTACACGACGTGCCTCCCGCAGTTCTCCCCCCGGTTCACCCCGGAGACCACGACGTCGAACGCGCGTTTCTCCGCGTCGTCCGCGAACAGCACGTCCAGCGCGAGCATCGCGCAGTCCGCGGGGGTGGCGCCGCCGCCGCACGCGAACGCGCGCGCCGCGCCGGGCACGAAACGAGGCTCCGCGGAGATGGGCGCGTGGATGCTGATGGCGTGCGAAGAGGCGCTCTTCTCCACCGCGGGCGCGCAGACGTAGACGTCGAAGCTCTTTGCGAGCGCCACCACCACCGCGCGCAGGCCGGGCGCGTCTATGCCGTCGTCGTTCACCACCAGCACGCGCTGGCGCGGGCCGGCGCGCCCGCGGGAAGGCATCGCGCGCCGTACGTCTGGGACGGTTCGGGACGTCCGACGCGAGGAAACGAACGGCCGAGACGCATGACACGCCCGAGGCAGCGGACAGTGGCAATGTTGAATGAAATAAAAATAAACGTCTACGCGCGCTCCGCCTCGACCCTGTGGAACTCGATCTGCAACCTCCGCATGAGGGTCTCCGGGTCCGGCTGCTCGGCCTTCCCTGCGCCGCTCGCCGCGGCGAGGATCTGCGCGCCGACGTCACGCAGCGCGCGGGAAGGCAGGACGTCGCCGATGAACGCGGCGGCGGCGGCGGCGGCGTCCAAAGGCTCCGCGATCGTCGCGCCGTCCTTAAACTCGCGCGTTCCCTCCGCGTAAGGACTCGAAAACGTCGTGGACTCCAGCGACTCGCTGTCGAAGCGCAGGACGTACGCGCGCCTGCACCCCTCGCACAGCCGCTCGCCGAGGGAGTCCATGACGTACGCGACTGTCCCGCCCGCCTCGCGCCTGAAGTGCAGCAGGAAGAAGTGGTCGTTCCAGGAAACCGCGTACGTCGAAGGCGTCGCGGGCGTCGCCGCCGCCGCGAGTTCGCGAACGATCGTCTCCAGCGGCGGCGCCGCCTCGGCGAGCGCGTCCAGCGCGGGGGAGTCCCCCTGCGCGACGCCGGGAGGCCGCAGGAAACCCACGAAAGACTTATCGTGGTGGATCTTCGCGCGGAGCAGGCTTTTTCGTTTCGGTTTCTTCGTCGGGAGCCCGGCGTTATTAATACTCCTCGGCGGCGATGAAGAACCGTCCACAGCGGGAGGCGCCTCCGCCTCGGCTTCGAACGCGCGCATCTCCGCCTCGACCGAGAACGGCGCGTGCAACTCCGCGGCCGTGTCCAGGTCGAAGTGCTTATCCGGGAACCGCGCGACGAGAGACTCGTCCGAGCACAGGCGCCTCCACTCGCGCGCGGCGCCCGTGACGATGAAGTCCAACGCGAAACGAGGCTGAAGCGAAACACGAGGCGTCCTATTTTTTTCCGACGCGTCTTCGCCGTCGCCGCTCGGTTCGGTGTCGGACGCGCCGTCTTTCGATGGAGATTCCTCGAGCGACGCCTCGATGGACGCCTCGATGGAGCTCCGCATCGCCTCCGTGGGCAGCCGCCCCGGGTTCGCCGCGAGCCACTCGGCGAGCGCGACGCAGCACAGAGTGCACGACCCCTCGCCGAGCGCGCCGCGCTGGTCCAGCGTCGCGAAAAAAGCAGACGCGCGAATCTTCCAATGGCCGTCATTCTGTCCGGCATCGGATTCCCCGGCATCGAACGACTCGAGCGACGTGTCAGTAAGCTTGGCTTTCTTCTTCGCCCACCTCGAGGGCATACCTCGTAACTCGACGTCCACCCACTCGCCGGCGTTGGCGCGCGACGCGCTCCGCGTCGCCGGGGTTTGCGCATCCTCCGCCGCGCCGTCGTCGTCTTCGTCGTCTCCCCTTTCGCTCCTCCTCGGCGGTTTCGGCGGCGGCGTGACGAGCACGCACGCGGCGGCGGCGTCCCTGGACCTGGTCGTGAGAGGCAGACTGTGCTCGTGCAGAAGTTTGCTCTCCTGCATGACCCGGTCCAGCTGGTCGTTCTCCTCGGTGGCGCGCGCGCGGAGCGCCTCGGCGTCGGCGAGGTCGCGCTTTCTTTTTTCTTTGCGCGCCTCGCGCGCGCGCTTCGCCTCCTCGCGCTCCTCGGGCGTCTTGGACGTGAACCAGCTCGCCGCGGAGACGCTCGCCCACTCGGACCACGACCCGCTGCGCGAGTGCGAAGGACGCGCCGCGTCCGGAACGGCGGGGGTGGACGTCCCGGTGTCCTCCTCCGCGGCGGAGACGTCGTTTTTCGCCGCGGCGGAGTTCTCGTCTCCCCGTCGGGAGAAGACGTCCGAGAAGCCTTCTTCGTCCGCCTCGTCCGCCTCCGCGGGCGCGCGCGTGCCCCGCTCGCCGCTCTCGTGCCTGCGCCTCGCCTTCGCGGAGGGCTCGCCCGCGCTCCACTGCATGCTCCACGACCAGGAGCGGCGGTGCGACAGCTTCCGCGTCGGTTTGAGCGGCTCGCCGCCCGCGGCGCCCGCGGGGGGACGACGCGACGGCGAGTCTTCCGACAGAATCACCTCCACGGCGTCCGCGGTCGCGGCGTCGCTCGCGGCGTCGCCCGCGGCGGCGGCGTCGCCCACGCCGGACTCGGGAATGTCAGGCAGCGGCGACGCGCTCGGCGGGCGACGCATCCCGGGCTTGCGCTCCCCGCTCGCGGAGACGCGCGGCGGGACGTCGTCATCGTCAGCAGAGGGGGGCCCGCGACAAAAGAACGCGCTCGCCAGCATCGCCTGCAGGGTCCACGGCGTGGGCCTCGCGGCGTTCGCCTCGGGGGGGTCCAGCGACCGCACGACCCGGCCCTTGAGCGACGCCTCGCCGTCGCCCCTCCGAAAACTCCGCAGGCACTCCATCGCGCGAGCCGCGCGAGGGAGGTGAGCGTCGCGAACCCGTCGTCGATGGAAAAGAACACTTTTATGCCAAAGGACGCTCTCGATTCTCGCGTGTCGACCATAACGCCATTACCGCTGCATTTTTTGGCAATTTATGAACCGCGAAAACGACTTCGCGGGCATGATCATTGAGTTCGATTCAATTCGAACCGCGTGTGAGTTAGGAAATCGAGTGTGCGCTACGCTCGATTTCGGCGGTATGGGCATTCAGTCCGCCGCCTTCTTAGCTCAGTGGTAGAGCGCGTCCTTCGTAAGGATGAGGTCGGGAGTTCAATCCTCCCAGAGGGCAAACTTTTTTGTTTCAATCGCCTGCGTTTCTGCCCCATCTAAATGCTCAGGGACGTCGAGCCGGCGATGCCGCATCCAACGCGCCCTTCTGCGTCCCGAAACTCGACGCGGCTCGGAAGATGTGCGCGCTCGCGTCCAGGGTGGTCCCCATACGTTTTTTGGCGTTTCATTTTTTTGGCAGCGAGACGAGCAAAAATTTCAGGTCTTGTCACTCGTCCCCTCCGAGGAACTGGGCGTTACTCTCGAGGTCCTCGTGGCGTCGAGCGGCACAACCACCTCGCGCTTTCGCGTTTGACCGCATCTTCCGACGCGGCACGTCTTAGCTAGCATGAGCAGTATCCAGTCCTTCCCTGAGTGCGACTACATGGTCTCTATGGCCGACGTTTTTTATCGGCGCGTCGAGGAGACCGAGGAGGCGTTGCGGGACTTGGAGACGAGACTTGCCGCGAAGTTCGGGCGGCTGGTGGCAGAGGAGACACAGCCACTCCGTGCGGCGCTCGAAGCTTCGAAATCGGAGTGCGAGGCGCACAGAAGACGCGCGGCGGAGCTGGCAGCTTCCCGCCTGGCGGAGGAGACACCGGCGATTCCGGGCCTTCCCAACCATCTCGTCGTCGCGCACATTCTCGGGTCGGACACGTTGCACGATCCCACAGATCTCGTTCGCCTCACCGCGGTTTCTCGAGGGATGCGCGCCGCGGTGGCGGCGACGAAGCGTGCAGTCGAGTCGACGAAGACGATTCTCACGGTGAAGGAGCCGACAGAACAGCAAGCCGTGCAGAAAGGATACTTGAGCACGCTGAAGCACATGCACTCGTTGGGTCGTCTGTCTCACAAAGAACACCTGCTGTGCGCGGCAGCGGCGAGATGCGGAGATCTGGAGGAGTTGAAGGCGCTGCGCGCGGATGAATGGCCGTGGAACGGGTACACGTGCTGTCGCGCGGCGGATGGCGGCCACCTCGAGGTGCTGAAGTGGGCGCGCGAGAACGACTGCCCATGGAACGAGGCGACGTGCGCGAACGCGGCGTATGGCGGCCACCTCGAGGTGCTGAAGTGGGCGCGCGAGAACGGCTGCCCGTGGGACGAGTGGACGTGCAGGTGCGCGGCGTATGGCGGCCACCTCGATATGCTGAAGTGGGCGCGCGCAAACGGCTGCCCGTGGAACGAGCGGACGTGCGCGAACGCGGCGTGGCACGGCCACCTAGAGGTTCTCAAGTGGGCGCGCGAGAACGGCTGCCCGTGGAGCAAGCGGACGCGCCAAAGCGCGAAAAGGAAATGGCCCGAGGTGTTCGCGTGACGATGAGAGACGAGAGATAGAGACACGACGCGAAAGACGAGACAGACCGCGCTTCGCGAAGCATCGTTGACAAAAAAAAACGTCTCCGCGCCTCGAACGCGCGATCCCGTGTCACCCCCCATTGGTCGATTTCATTTGTACAGACTCTCGATGGCCCGCTTCGGCTGCCTTCCTTCCTTGACCTCCGTGTGCGCGAGCACGATCGCGGCGAGCCCCGCGAACGCGAAGAAGATGTACATGAAGACGTTCTCCTGGAAGAGCGCGCCTATGCCGCGCAGGTGGTTCAGCTCGTCGCCGAAGATCTTCGACACGGAAGTCTCGGCGGCGTACCCGTCAAACGCGCGCGCGCAAAACTGAATCACGCTTATCGACGAGAGCATGATTAAACCCACGTTGAACAGGAACGAGCTCATGAGGGTTCCGTTCAAACGCATCGGGTACACCGCGAAGAGCAGGAACCGGAACCCCACCTTGATGTTCCCTTTGATGACGCACATGATGAGGTAAAAGCAAAAAAGCGCAAACGCCGCGGTGCCGAACAAACCCCACGCGTTGTCGAGCGCGACGAAAAAGTCATTCAGGAACGGCGTCACCGGCGGCGACGGGAACACATACAGCGCGATGTGTAAAAGCCACATCAGTGAGACGATCCCGCTCAGAATGCCCAGCACCAGTTTCGCGTAGTACCCCGACACGGTCATCATCCAGCTCGCCTCGCGGTCCTCGCCCTGCGGGAAAATCTTCTGAAGCGTCAGCTCATCCTCCTCCAGCTGCGTCAGCTTTTTGTCAATCTTCGCCAGCGCGCGCCGCGTCTTGCGCGTGCGCCCGGTGCCTCGCTCCTCGCGCTGCACCTCGCGCGCCTCCGCGATGACCGCCTGCGTGTGCTCGGCGATCTTGCCCGCGATCTTGATGTACTCGCTCTTGGGGATGACCGTCTTCGGCCGGCCCAGGAACGCCTTCACCAGGTCCACGGGCAGCGCCGACACCCCCACGCCCCCGAACGCGATGAACAAGATCCACGAGATCACCGACGTCAGCGCCACCACGTAGATGGGGAAGGACGTGCGCACCGACCACGTCTCCGTCGGCACGCCGCTGGACGCGTCGCACGCGTAGCCGGTTAACGACGAAGCGGGAAAAGTTCCCGTCTTGACGCAAGCCTCCGCGGAGGCGCCGAGAACCGACGTCGAAGCGCCGAACGGCGCGATTCCCGACGTTAAAGTCGTCACCGGCAGATCGACGAAGCCCGCGAAGCCGTAGCTCAGCCCCAGAATGAGCCCTAATATCACGAACGTCCCCGCGACCCACCATGAGGAAGAGATGAGCTTGCCCCGCACGGTCATGTCGTGGTCCTGCTCGTAGTAGAACAGCGTGAACGGCACGACGAAGATGATCAAGATGAGCATCATCATGTACACCGCCGTCCAGAGCTCCAGCATGGGAAGCGCGAAGTTGCACGCGGTGAGCACGATGGCGTCCGCGCACGCCGCGCGGTTCGCGATGTCCAGGGGGAGGAGCAGGATGGAAAGCTCGGACAGGGTCAAACCGAGCACCTGCGCCGGGGAGGGACGGGTTCGCGCGGGAGGGGGTGGTCAGGAAGGCGTGACACGGACGCGCGAGATCGGGTGTCGCTCGAGGGTCGCTTCTCCTCGCGCGCGTACCACGACGAGCTTGGGGAACCACGCCTGGTTCCGGTCCTCGGGGTGCTGGAAGTGCACCAGGATGTACACGTTGATCATGGTCACCACCACCGAGCACACGATGGCGACGATGATCAGGAACCAGTTGTACCCGTCGTCCGGCATGGCGACCGCGCGGGGGTGCCCGGTCGGCGGAGTGCTTTTTCTGTCGTTTCCCTAGCCGCGCGAGACAGGACCGGCGCGCGAGCGGTACCGCCTTCGAGCGCCGGAAAGGGCGACGGGAGGGGTCACGCGTCGCGCGGCGTTCGGATCCCGCGCGCTTCGCCGAGCGTGCGCCGTCGCAGTCGGCGCGCGCGCGTGTGCGGAGCGGGCTCTCGCGGATGGCCCAAACGGCACGCGCCGCTCGCGAAAATCGCCAGGCAACGGGTTTTTTTCGCGTTTCGCCGGCGAAAAACACGAGGCAACAATCGACGCGAAGGCTGAAGACGCGCGCTCCCCTGGACGGACGCGCACTTCGCGGCGCGCTCGGGAGGGGCGGGCGTCGGGCGTGACGGGCGCGTGGCGTGGTCGACGGGTTCGGAGGCGAAACCACCTCGACGATGTCTCGCGCGCAGGAGGTGAGCCTCGCGCGCCTGCTTCGAGTGTACGAGTCGAAGATCGCGTCGTCCTCGGGGCGCGGCGGCGTCCCCGACGCCAACGGGACGCCGTCGCCGAGAGTCGCGAGGGACGGAGCGCCGGGGTCGGGGACGTACGACGACGGCGTCGTCGGCGCGGACGCGTCGTCCTCTCGCGGCGCGTTCGATGTCGCCCGCGCGGAAGACGCCGACGCCGAAGTCTTCTCCGATCCCGCGACGGCGGCGTTGAAGCGGCGGCAGCACGTCGACGCGATGCGCGCGTTGCTCGCGCGCGTGCGGACCGCCAACCCGGACGCCGCGGACGCGTACGCCGAGCGCGTCGACGCCGTCCACGCGTGGGTCAAAGCCCGGGGGGACGGGAGAGTTGCTCAGACTAAAAAGGCACTCGCGAGCGGCGCGGAGCATCTCGGCGGCGGCGAGCGCGACGACGAAGGGTCTTCACCGGCGGAGACCGACGCGGATGCGACCGAGACAGCCGAGACGGTTGAGACAGCCGAGACGATGTCCCGCGGACCATCGTCGAACGCTCGTGTCGAAGGAAGACCTACGATCGGTTTAGGTCTCTCTGCGCCGTCTCCGAGACCGTCGCGCCCTCGCGCGCGCGCGCGCGCCGACGGCGGGTCAAAGCTGACGCTCTCCGACGCCGGCGAGGCTTCCTTGCGTCGGCACCGTTTGACGCAGGACGCGTTGACGGATGACCTGGTGGGTTTGGCGGCGAAGATGCGTTTAAACGCGGGCGCGATGGAAAAATCGCTGCTTGAGTCGCGTAAGGGTTTAGCGTCGCTCGAGCGCGACCTGGACGCGAACGTCGCGTCGACGCGCGTCGCGAATCGGAGACAAAAAAAACTCCGCGCCGCGTTTCAATCGGCGGGGTGCTGGACCTGGCTTTTGCTCTTCGCCGTGGGGCTTGTTTTCTCGTGGGTGTTCGTGTACGTGCGCGTCACGAGCGACAAGATCAAGCGCATACGGTAGGGGGGACGCGGTAGGCGAAGCGCGCGGATGGCTTTTTCCTTTTCGTAGTCTTGAGTGTACGCATCGCTTTTTCGCACTTTTGTTCGTTCCCGATCGATTTCTCCGATCGAGCGAAGATCTTTGTTTTCCAGTCGCGTGCGATCTTCACGCGCCGAGGCTGCGCGCGGTGGAGCATAATCGCGGCGCGAGAGAGAGCGAGTCTTGCGGCGACGGGGGTCGCTCGGGCTCGTTCGCGATGACGATCGCGGCGACGGCGCTAGGGCCGCGCGTGCGCCCTGCGGCGGTGGCCGCGGGCCCGCGCGGAAGCACGCACGGGGGGACCGTCGGCGCAATCGCGACGGCTGCGAATCGTCAGAGATGCCTCAGGCGTCGCGCGCCGGGCGCGACGATAGCGCGCCTCGACGCGCGCCACGCTCTGGGGGTGGGCGCGGGGGCGCTGCGTCGCGGTCGCGGGGATGCCGCCGCGCGCGGCGCGCGCGCGTGCCGCCTCCAGGTCAACGCGCACGGCGACCACGGTACGTCCCTCGCCCCTTCCGAGACCTACTCGACACGACGCGCACGACACGCACTCGGCACAGGTGCCTTATCTCTGAAACCCCAGCGTGGGGGAGTCTCCTGGTGGGCTTTTAGTCTCACGAATCGGCACTTTTTTCGTTTTTCCGCTCGTCGCTTCAGTGGCGATTTTCGAGTAGGGTTCCTTCGCTTCGCCCCGCGCCGACGCCGACGCCGACGCCGCGGCGATCGACGCACACACCGCCGCGACGCCTCCACCTTCTCTTTTTCGACGCGCTGACCGCTGACCGCGTCTACTCGTTTCCTCTCGAACCTTCTCGACACCAAATACCCACACACTTCAACCGCGACGCAGGCCACTCGCACGCCGCGTCGAGCGGTCGGCCCAACTTTTCCGGCGACGCCGAAAACGACGACGCGTGCCAAAAGGCGTGCTGCGGCGGCGGTCTGTTCGCGTCCGAGGACGTTTCCGTGGACGGCTCGTTCGACGAAGAAGCGTTTTTGTCCGAGGCGGGCATCGGGAGCGGCGACGGGTTCGCGGACGGCGGGGGCGCGGGCGGCGCCGGCGCGAAGAAGCTCGCGAACGCCGCGCGAGACGCCAACGCGATCGAAAAGGCGTTGACTGCTTTTTACCGCGCGACGGGTCTGGGTCGTCTCTCCGACTTTTTGCGCGGCAACGCCGCGGCGTGCGGCGTGGCGTGGTGTTTCCTGATCATCGCGGGCATAGCGCACGGTCTGACGCACGTCAGCGCGCTCGCGGAGTCCTTCGCGGGCATGGCGGCGTCGGCGCGCGCCGCCGAGACGTTCGCCACGGCGCTCGTGTACTTAGTATCAGGCCCTTCCGAGTTCGTGGACGTGTCGTACGAGCTCGCGGTGGGCAACGTCAACATCCACGTTTTGACGACTTTGGCGGTGGCGGGGACGGTGTTACTAGGGTGTGCGTTGGAAGGAGCGCTTCTGTTAGTGCTCTTCTCGACGGCGGCGTTTGTGGAGATGCGGCTCACGGGCCACGCGCGCGGCGACTTGAAGTCGCTCTGGGCCACCGTGCCCGGCGAAGCGGTGCTCGTGGAGGTGGACAAAACGGGCGCGCCCGTCGCAGCCACGGAGCAGGTCATACCCGCGAGGGACGTTTCAGTGGGCGCGCACGTCTTCGTGCGCTCGGGACAACAGGTGCGTCGTTTCCTCCGACCGTTTTTTTTCTTCGCGTATCGACGGTTTCGCCCCGTCGCGACAAAAAGCCCGCTCCGTTTCGTCTCGCGCCGAAAAAAAAAAAAAGCGTGTGTCTCCGACGCCGATGACGATACTTTCGCAGAAACCTCCTAGGGGGGGGTAATTAGCCACCCGGTGACGCGACACTTTAACTTAGCCGTTTACCCATCGGAGGCGTCGGACCACCGCGAGACAAAAAGCGTCGCGGACGTGTTTTCCCGTTTTTTCCCGAAACGCGCGACGCGCCGAAACGCGAGAAGAGCGTAATAGGACTCCGACTGACGTTCTCATTACGCCCCAAAAAAATAAACAAAACCTCCGACGCGCTCGACAGGTGCCTCTCGACGGCGTCGTGACGCACGGCAGCGCGTTGGTGTCCATCCAGCACATCACCGGTGAGGCGCTCCCCGTCTCGAAACGAGTCGGGGACGAAGTTCCCGCGGGCGCCGTGAACAGCGACGGCGCGCTCGTCGTTAAGACGCTTCGCAGCGCGGAGGATTCGACGCCGGCGCGCATCGCGCGTTTAACGGAAGCCGCGCAGAATCGCCGACCCGCGGTGAGCCGCCTGCTCGACACGTTCGGAGACAGGTACAGCAAGGCGATTTTGGGTGTTACCCTGGCGACGATGATTCTCGGGCCGGCTGTTTTCGGCATGCCGTTTCTGGGGCGATCGGGCGCGATGTACCGCGCCTTTGCGTTTCTCTCCGCCGCCGCGCCGTGCGCGCTGCTCATGTCGCCGCTGGTGTACATCGCCGCCGTGGGCGCGTGCGCGCGCCGAGGCGTCTTGGTAAGAGGCGGGCTCACGCTGGACGCGCTCGCGGAGTGCGGCACGGTCGCGCTGGACAAGACCGGCACGATCACCACGGGGCAGATGGCGTGCGCGTCCGTCGAGCGCGTCGAGGAACGCGTCGCGCCGGCGCTGGTGACGTCGTCAGGCGACGACGTCGCCGCCGACGCGCGCGTGATGTCGTCGGAGAGCCGCGTCGCGGAGAGCCACGTCGCCGTCTCCGCGCCGCCTTCGTTGTCCCCCGCGGCGCTCGCGATCGCGGCGAACCTCGAGCGCGGCGCGACGCACCCGATCGCGCGCGCCGTTCTGGACGCGGCGGCGCGCGCCGCGGAGGACGGAACGGCGCTTCCCGAGGTGGCCGTCACCGAGTTCAAGGTTGTGCACGGCTCGGGCGTCGAGGGGCTCGTCTCGCCGGCGCGCGCGGCGGACGCCGCGGCGTTCGGCCCTCCGCGGCGCGCGCGCTTCGGCAACCCCGAGTGGGCCTCCGAGATCGAGCGCGACGTGAGCCGGAAGAGCGCGGTGGTGGAGCTCGCGCGGACGCGCTCGGGCGACGGCGACATAACCGCCGCGCTCGTCGTGGCGTCCGGGTCGGGGTCGGTTCGAAAAAACGGCTCCGGTTCTCTTTCGCGAGACGGCGCCGACGACGTCTCCTCGTCCTCGTCCGCGGCGTGGTCCTCGGAAGACCTCACGCGCGTGTTCCGCTTCGCGGACGAGGTGCACCCGAAAGCCTCTTTGGCGGTCTCGACGCTTCAATCCGGGTCGTGGCGTTCAGACGGGAAACCGATGCGCGTGATGATGCTCACCGGGGACAACGAGACGTCGGCGCGCGCGGTCGCGGCGGCGGTGGGATTAAACGGCGAGGACGTGCACGCCGGTTTGACGCCTTCCGAGAAGCTTCGGTTAGTGGAGAGCGCGCGGACCACCGAAAACCAAACGGCTTCTCCAAAATACGGTCGCGTGGCGATGGTGGGTGACGGGATCAACGACGCGCCCGCTTTGGCGGCTGCGGACGTGGGCGTCGCCGTCGCGTCTACGCCGTCCGAAGCTGCGGCGGCGGCGGCGGATGTGCTTCTCCTGCACGCCGACGCCGACGGCATCTCGCAGCTCCCCGACGTCTTCGCGCTGGCTGAAAAGACGCGTCGGGTGTTGAAACAAAACATCACGCTCGCGGTTGTTTCCATCTTGGGAAGCGCGCTGCCCGCGTTGACGGGCGCGTTCCCGCTGTGGCTCGCCGTGCTTCTGCACGAGGGAAGCACTTTGCTCGTGGCGCTCAACTCGGTTCGGTTGTTGGGGACGTTTGGAAACAAACAAAAGATGCGTAAGTCGACGACGTTCGCGCTGGTCGGGGTGTTTGGTCTGTGCTGTTTGGGGGGCGCGTGGCTTTTGCCCGCGGTGCGCAAAGCGGCGCTCTTCAACGTTAACTCTGTGGTCGTTTCGCCCGCGTTTTTAGTCGCGGCGACGACGCTTAAAAGCGCGTGGGCTGGTTTGTTAGCGGGGTGTTTACACACGCTCACCGGTCCGGATCACCTCGCGGCGTTAGCGCCGTTAACCGTCGGCCCGAGCCGCGCGCAAAACGCGTTGATGGGCGCGCTGTGGGGTTGCGGGCACAACACCGGCCAGATGCTTTTTGGTTTAGTGTTCGTGCTTCTAAAGGATAAGCTTCCGTTCAACATGGAGATCATCGGGCAGTGGGGCCAAGGTATCGTCGGCGGGACGCTCGTTATCATCGGGATCATGGGCTGGTGGGAGGCACGCGCGATGGCCCGAGGCGACAACCACTCGCACTCGCACTCGCACTCGCACGGGTTGCCGTTTGGCATCGGGAAGGACATGTTCGGCGACGGCCACACGCACTCGCACTCGCACTCGCACGACGAGGGCGACGTCACCGCTAACCTTAGGTTCGCGCACGCGCACGCCGAGTCTCCTAGCGAGAGCGAAGCGGACGCCCACGCCGCCTCGGGCACCGCGGTCGAAACGGAGGAGCAGCGCCGCAAGAACACGGACGGGTCGTTTTTAAGCTGGACGTACATCACGGGGACGATCCACGGGTTACAACCGGACGCGTTGCTTTTGTTACTGCCCGCGTTCGCGCTTCCCCGTTTACAAGCGGTTGCGTTTCTGGGGACGTTTTTCGTCGGCACGGTCGTGGCGATGGGGACGTACACCGCTTGTTTGGGCGCGGGGACGTCGGCGCTGCAGAAACACAACCCCAAGGCTGTGTCGTTAGTCTCGGGCATCTCAAGCGCGGTGGCGGTGGCGATCGGGATCGCGTTCATCTTAAGCGCCGTGTTCGGGTTTGAGATTTTCTAAGACGAACTTTTGCCGACTTACTTTTTTGACGATCAGATCAGAGTGAGCTTCTTTTTTGTCGAGTGGGAGACGTTGTCACACGACGATGCGCATTTTTTCGTTCCGTCACACGCGTTATATGCGCGTACGAAGAGCTTTGTTCCATCAAACGCGCACGAAAAACGCCTCCCTCTTTCCCGTAGGCCTACAACGCGCTCATCTCATCAACACCAAAGAATCAAAGCGCTTTGTATTTCGCAAAGAGCACGGCGCTGTTGTGCCCTCCGAACCCGAACGAGTTGGAGAGCGCGACGTTGACGTCCAGCTTTTCCCGCTTCGCCCCCACTAGCATCGCAAGGTCCACGTCGTCCTCCGGTGTATCCAGGTTGATGTTCGGGTGCACCTCGCCGGTGAGGATCGCCTTGACACACGCCACAGCCTCCACCGCCGACGCGGCGCCGAGAAGGTGGCCAGTCATGCACTTGGTGGAGTTGATCTTGGCGCCCGCTTGTTTGAACATTCTTTGCAAAACGCGAAGCTCCGCCATGTCCCCCGCGGGCGTCGACGTGGCGTGCGCGTTGACGTAGTTCACACACGACGCGTCGATCCCAGAGGCTTTTAAAGCGCGGTCGATGGCGAGCGCGACGCCCTCGCCGTCGGGGTGCGGCTCCGTCATGTGGTGCGCGTCGCAGCTGTACGAGCCGCCCAACACCTCCGCTAGCGGCGTCGCGCCGCGCGCCAAAGCGTGCTCGAGCGACTCCAGCACCAAAACACCCGCGCCTTCCCCCATCACGAACCCGTCTCGGTCTTTGTCCCACGGCCTGGAAGCCTTAGTAGGCTCATCGTTGCGCTTGGACATGGCCTTAACGGAACAGAATCCGCCCATGCCGCTGGGCAGAATGGCCGCGTCGCTCGCGCCGGCGAGCATCAGATCAGCCTCGCCGTTGCGGATGTGGTCGACCGAGTTGAGGATGCAGAAGTTCCCGGAAGCGCACGCGCTGGAGATGCTGTAGTTAGGCCCCATGAACCCCAGGTCCATCGCGGTTAGGGCGGAGCCCATGTTGGTGATGGCGAACGGAATACAGAAGGGGTTCATCTTTTTGTGCGACTGCGTGTGCAGCGCTTCGGTGGCGGTGGAGAAGGAGTGCATGCCGCCCATGGCGCTGCCGATGAGACAACCGGCGCGCGTCTTATCGACGGCTTCGTCCATCGCCTCGCCCTTCTCGAACGGCAGCTTCGCGTTCTGTAACGCTTTCTTCGCGGCGACGATCTGGTACGCGATGAACGGGTCGACTCTGCGAGCCATCTTCTTGGTCATGAACTCCTCGGGGTCGAAGCCCTTGATCTCCGCGGCGACGGTGGTGGCAAAGTCGGGATGCATCTCCCACTCGGAGATGCTCGTCACGCCGCTCACGCCCTCGCACAACGATTCGTAGAACGCGTCGACGTCGTTGCCCAGAGACGTGACGCACCCCATGCCCGTGACCACGATCCGCTTCTTGCCGTCGTGCGTCAGCAAACGCACGTCGCCCGAAGCCGCGGGGGCGGCCGATCCCGCGCGGTTCCCCGATCCGCCAGCGGCGGTCTCCTCATCGGCGGACGGGCCGCGCCAGCGCTCGGCCGCGCGCGCGCGCGTCAGCGCCGCGCGCTGCGGCGCGGCCGGGCCGACGCGGCGCGAGCGCGCGGCGCCGGACGCGGGCGCGTACGCGCGCGCGGCCGAGGTCGCGGTCGCCATCGCCGACATACCGACGGGGTGGACGCGTCCGGCGCGTTCGTTTGGCTGCGCGAAGCTTTGGTTTCCCGCCCGGCGAGACGCGCGCGCGTTCGAGCGGACGAGCGGCTGTGCGTCGCGCGCCTGTGAGGAAAGAGCGGCCTTCGGTGAGGCGGATCCCTCGGAGCTCCGACGGTCGCGTCGCGGGACGAGGGACGGAGTGACCGGCGCTCGGATCGAGAACGCGCGAGACGAGACGCGCGGTCGCGATGGACGACGGGTCTTCGAAGTAGATAAAGCAAGACTTGTTTGGCAGAGAAGCGCCGCGCGCGCGCGCCCAACGATTGGTCAAGCGAAAAGGCCGCAATCCGACGAAGGTCATATAGAAAGCAGTCTGCATAAAAGTAAAAGTCGAACTATACGGGGCGAAAAAAACCTCCGTTTTCCAATCACTTCGTGTTCACCATTTCGTGTTCAGCGCGTCGACGCGAGCGGATGACAAGTGCTTTTTTCCTTCCAAGAGAAGCGTCTCGACGTCGGCTTCGCGCGTCGTCGTTCGGTGGACACACGAGCGCGCGCGCCCTTTCTCGTCGCACGCGTCGTCCCGCGCTCCCCGCTCCACGCGTTCGGGACTCGTCACGCGTCGCGCCGTCGCGAACGCAGTCGGGAACCGCGAACGCGCGCGTGCGTCGGTCGTAATCTTGTTCCCCTTCGAAGACACGAGCCGGACGTTTCCAAATCTCCCGCCATGAGGTCCAAGGCGGCACAGATGCTCCGCAAAGCCTCCGCGCTCCTCACCAAGGCGTCCAGAGAGGTACGCGGCGAGAACGTGGCGCCCGGCGCTCGCCTCGCGTCCCGATAAACCGCCCGAACGCGCGCGAAAGGTGGCGGTCCCGACGAATCCGCGCGTCGCGTGCTGACTAGACGGTTCCCGCGAGATTTCCGAGAGGCTCCGCTCCGCACGTTCCGCGCGCCGGCGTCTGACGCACCTCCCGCCTCTCCACGTCATGTGCTCCCGCGTTCCGCTCCCGTCTCTGACGAAACGAAAAGGCTGCGAAGGCGAGCTCGGAGTACGCCGAGCTGTACTTCCCCGGCGTGTCCTCTGGCAAGCTCCTCACGAAGCGCGTCAAGAATCTGCAAAAAAAGGCGATGCAAATCGAGGACCCGCTGTTGCCGAAGAAGTACGTGCAGAAGGGATGGCCGCGAGGGTACGAGTTCGGGACGCACAGGATGACCCGCAAGCTACGGAGCAGCGAGCTCGTCTACGCGGAGAGCGGCAACGACTCCTCCTCGGGGTTCGCCTGGTGAAGCGATATGAAGCGAGACGCCTGAGTCGACGCGTGTATCAACAGACAAAAAGTGTATCAACGCACGAAGTGTAACAAAAGACGCTCATCTCATTCGCGAATAATCACGCTCACCGTCGCGCGGAGGCGTCTACTACGTCTCTCATCGCCTTCGCCCCCAGGCGCCCGGCTTCGCGACACTCGTGTCGTCGTCGTCCGAGTCGACGTCGCCGTACTCCCACATCCCGGCGCGATCGGCGCGCGCGCGCTCCTGCGCGGCGAACAGACGCTTCGCGAACGCCGAAGACGAAACGAGCTTTTGTCGGTCCGCGCGGCACAGACCCTCCGCGACGAGCGTCTCGTTCACGGAAACCACCGAAACCGGTGATTCGGCGGTCGCGTCGGCGGTGTCGACCTCGTCGTCACCGTCGAGTCCGTCGGCCTTAGAAGTCGTTCCCGACGAGCTCTTCTCGTCCTCCAAAGGGTCGACGCCGAGGGTCACCAGCAACTCCGGCGCCGCGTCGTCGTCCCAGGGTTTGGCCGGCGCCGCGAACGCGCGGTCGACGCGCGAGGGCGTCAGACGCCCGCCGGCGAGGTCGGCGAGTCGCCCGGCCGCGTCTGCGGCGTAGTCGGCGCCCGGCGCGGGCGCCTTGACGCCCCGCAACGCGCACAAGTGTGCGAGCGCGGGCAACGCGTGGAACCCTAAACTCGGGTCGACGGGTCGAAGTCGCGTCGCGGGCAGCCTTTCGCGATTGCCGAAGTCGCCGAAGTGCACGAGCGCGACCCCTTCGGTGTCGACGCCCTTCGCTTGCTCCACCACCACCGCGCGGTACCATTTGTCGTCGCCGGTGAAGAGCGCGGCGACGGTGGAGCCGCGCTTCGGACGGAACGCGGCGTCGGGGACGAAAGCCGCGGCGTTTTGGTCGTTGAGACGCGCGTGCATCCAGTCGGCTTTTTCCGCGTCCGACGCGCGCTGCGCGAAGAAACGCGAGCCGCTCACGATTTCGGTCACGAGCAACGTGGTTAGCTCGGAAACGTCACGGGCGTCACTTTCGTTGGAAGACACGGCTCGTTCGTTCCTCGCTGCCGTTTCAGCCGCCGCCTTCGCGGCCTCCGCCTCGGGCGACCAGTCGCGCCACATCCCGACGCGCGCGCGTCGCGCCGCCTCCATCAGAGACGTCAGTTTAGAGCCATTAGCGCGCGACTCCGCGCGGAAGGACGGGTGCAGACTGCCCAGCCCCTCGCGCAGAAGCCACTCGCCGAGCTCCACTTTGTTCCCGCTGCTTCCGTCGACCAAAAACAGGTTCCCGAGGAACGTTCCCGCCTTGTCCACGGCGTCCACCTCGATCTCGACGTCGCGCTGCATGGCGTGGCGCCGCGCAAAGGCGAGCGCGGCGGCGGCGTCGTTCGCACGATTCTTGGCGTCAGCCTCCGCGTTTGTCTCGCCCGGTCTCGGCGGCTGGGGGCACCGCACGCCCGCGAGGGCGAAGGATACCACCGCGCCCTCCTTGGGAATCGCGAGCTTGAACCTGTGTCCTGCGACGACGTACTCCACGATCCCGTGGCATCGCCCGGCTCTCTGCAGGAAGGGCAAAAACTGCTTCGCCTTACCGGCGTTGCCCGCGATGTCGTTAGCGTGGTGCGTGGGGGCTTCTTTGTTGGGGTTCTGCAAACCCTTCTTCGACGCCACCGCGCGCCGTTCCGCCGCGCACAGATCGTCGTAGCGGCTCGAGCGCTCCTCCTCGCCGCGGTGCTTAACGCACGAAGCGAGCCCGCGGATCAAAAGAAGCTCGCCCGCGTCGGAAGCGGCACCGGAGGGATCGCCGTCGTTCGCCAAGAGCACGGTGCCGAATTCCATCAGACGCGCGTCCTGCGCCTTTTCGCCGTCGCCTCCCGGGTTGCTTTTCCGCGCGTACTCCATCTTCACGCGGCAGGGCTTCCCGACGCACCGCTTGCGCAGGAACTCCTTCGCCTCGACGGCCCAGGGCTCGGCTTTCACGCCGCGGCGCTCGTTGCCGACGCGCGGCGCGCGCACGGACGCGAGGTGCACCCTCCGCTCGACGCCGGTTTTTTTTTCCGCAACCATCAGGACGTCGCCCGAAACCGCCTCGACGACGACGGCGTCGAATTCCTTCGCGCCGGACGCCGCGTCGATGGAGGGCGTGGGCGCGACGTAGTCGTGCCACAGGCGCAGGCGCTGCGCCTTCGCCGCCTTCTCGGCGGCGCGCAGGCGCTGCGCGCCGGAGGTCATCAGCGCCGCCGACCAGTCCACCACCTTCGCCAAGCCCGCTCGCGCCAAAACCTCGGCGACGTCTTCGACGGGAGCCGTCCCCGTTTGATCCGCTTGGATCGTCGAAGACGTCGCGACTCGAATCGTGCAGAACAGGTTCTTGTACTTATCCTCCCCCTCGAAGATGACGAGCACGTCGCGGTGCAACAGCCGAATTTCGGTGTTGTGCTTCGCCTCGCGCGCGAACGGCTCGGGGGTCGCCGGGGACGATTCGTCCGATGACTCTTTTTTTTCTCTCCGCCCCATCGCCGGGCACTGCACGCCCGCCATGTGCACGGTCGCGACGGCGTGGCGCGAGTCCACAGAGTCCGTCGCGAGCGCGACCTTGAGGCACGTGCCGTTCAGGCACGCCTCGACCACCGCGGGGACGGGGACGCCCTTGTGCGCCGCGAAGAAGGCGCGCGCGTCGAACGAAGCCGGCGCGGCGCGCGACGCGCGCGCGAGCGCCGTCGGGTCTTTGCTCCAGATGCCAATCTCGTTTGCGGACGCGCTCTGCTCGGCGAGACGCAACGCCTCTAACGCGTCGGCGTCGTCGTCGTTTTGAGAAGAGGAATCCTTCACCTTGGCCCAGCCGTCCGCGACGTGCGCTAAAGCGACGTTCTCGTCGCCCACGAACACGCGGCCGAACTCGCGAGCGATGGACGCCACGGAGTAGTCCACTTTGAACGTGACTCTCTTACCGATCAAACGCGCGCGGAGGGCTTCGCGCGACGCGAACGCGAAGGGCTCGTCTCTAGTCGAGCCGTCGCGGCGACCCTGGTGATGTTTGGAAGATTTGTTTTTGCTTTCGCGTCAGCCGCGAGCGATGGACGTTTTGTTTTGCGCGAAAAGACGTCGCGGCGGGGAAGACTCTTTCGCGGCGGCAAAGTTTTTTTTTGACGAAAGGACTGAAGGAATGCCGGAAACAGAAAAAGGGAAAAAAGGAAGTCGGGGAGCCGCGGACGTGACGCGGATTGGGAAGGCGGATTGCGCCTCCCGACGCGACGCGGGACGCACCATCCTCGGGGCGATGAGCGAGGCGAGCGTGATGGTCTTCTCCGGCGGCGGGCCAGCCTGCGAGTGGAGATCGCGGGACGCGATCGGGGTCAGTCGATGAGAGGCGACGCGCGCGCGATCCGTCGCGCGCGGAAAGATCGGACGGGACGGCGATCGGATCTGACGCAACGTTCGACAGAAACGCCGAGATCGACGCGTCGGTCGCCGCGGGCGCGTGCGCGTACCTGGCCGGTGTTGCCCATGATCAGCACGCTGTCGCCGCTGGGCACGGCCTTGACGATGCCGTGCATCCATCCGGCTCCGGTCGCGACCATGGTGGTCGTCGGGGGCTCTGAAAGTGTGCCGAGCCGAGGCGGAGGAGTTCCTTTTCGCTGCAGGCGGGTCGATTTGGAAATGTTCCACGGCGCGGAAGACGAAGGTTCGATGCGACCGACTCGAACGATGACACGCAAAGAGTCGCGACGGTTTTCCTTCTTCGGACGCGTTCGCTCTTCGGACGACGAGTTTCGCAATCACAAAAGGCGCGCGCCAAAAGTCCGTCACTTCTTCACCACGGACGCGAAGCTCACCTTGAGCCCCTGGCTCGAGCCGGACTTGGGAAGACCCGCGGCGGCGTCCGGCGCGAGGCCCGCGACGTCGCCGTCGCCGTCGTTCAATCCGGCGATGTCGTCGTCCTCCAATCCGGCGATGTCGTCGTCCTCCGCGTCGGCGTCGACACACTTCACCCCGTCGCCGTCCTCGCCGTCAGCTTTCTTCGCATCCGCCGAATCAGCGTCGACGTTCACGTTTTCATCTTCTTTCGCCACAGATACGCCCTCTTCGCCAACACCAGACGTCGTCAGAAGACCGTTCTCCTTCTCGTCGTTTTCCAAAGACGCTCCGTCGTCGCGCGCGGCCGTCTCTTTTTCCGTATCCTCCTCTTCGCTTTTTGGCTTTTTCGACTCGGGCGCGTCTGGATCCGGCGCGTCCTCCTTCTCCCCCTCCTCCCTCGCGCGCTTCCTGTCCCCCCCGCCCGCCGCCGCCGCCGCCGCGCGCGCCTTCTCCTCCGCCGCCGCCGCCGCCTCCGGGTCGTTCGGGGGGACGCCCTCCGCCTCCGCGCCTCTCCTCGCCACCTCCGCGGCTTCCTCGACGATGTGCGCGGGCAGGTCCTTCCGCTTCATGTGCTTCACGTGCGCCTCCATGCCCGGCTGCCAGACCACCGAGCCGTCCGCGCGGTTCACCCAGTTCGTGACCAGCATCTGGAACTGCTGCACCGCGCCGTTTAAGTTTAAAGTTCCCTTCGCGGGGGTGTTCTGCCCCGGAATCGGCGCGGACGGGCCGAGACCCAAGTAATACACGCAGTGCGTCTCTTCGTCGCGCGACGGGTCGCGTTTTTTGTCCGGGTAAGGGTGCGCGGCGAGCGCGCCTCCGGAACACGTCTCGACGCCCTGCACGAGCATTCTAAGTCTGGAGTGCACCCACCCTTCCCACTTCTTAAAGTCGTCCGCGTTGAGCGCCACGATGGTGACTTGTAAGTAATGCTTGTACATGGAAAAAAAAGGGACGGGTTCCCAGAGGTGCGGCCATTTTTTCGCGCCCAGTAAAATCTTCGCGCACGCCTCGCGTCCTTTTTTGAACTCGTCGCGCAACACGCCCAGGCTCGATCGCGTGACGTTGAAGGTTGAGTTTTGCGCGGGGTACGCGGGGGTGATGATCTTCATGAGCTGGAACCGCTCGCTCTTGTTCACGCGCTCGTCCCACACCCGTAACCCGTGGCCTTCGTCCACGATGGGCTGCAACATCACCGGCGTCGTCCACTGCCACGCGTCCCACAGTTGAAAAAAGGAGTACACCAACATGCTGGGCGCGGCGTTGGGGTAGAGTTGGCACACCTTCGCGACGAGAATGGCGAGGTTTACGCCTCCGAAGAACCCCAACACGTTGCTGTACACGCCCCTGTGTCTCGCCCACACGCGTAACGCCCTCAGTGCGGTTCGAAAAGCGTCGTGGTTCGGCACTAACCGTAACAGCTGATCCGCCACGCGGCAGCCGTTGAGGGACTTGACGGACGCGTCGTCGAGGTTTTGCAAAACGGAGGTCTGGCACACGTCGAGGTCCTCCGGCACGGAGACGAACGAGGGCAGACTGGCGTACGCCATGTCCACCTCGAACCCTCGGAACACGAGCTTGAGTTCAGGGACGACCGCGTCTGGAACGGCGACGATCTTATCGGTTCCGGGGTGGTGTTTCATGACTAAATAGAACGACCCCGCGAAGGCGTCGTACTCGGACCCGAAGAAATCTTCCGATCGCGACAGATGCCGTGGGCCGATGCACAGCGTATCGATATCCGCCGCGGGGCCGTGCACGCCCAGCCGGTACGAACCGAACGTGTACAGGTTACACCGCGGATCGAGGTCGTCCTCGATGCCCTTCGCCGCGGACGCCTCGCGCACCCACTGCTGCAACGCCTCGTTGATTTCGCCCAGCACCTCCTCTCGCCGCGCGCACTCATCCGGCGCTTCGAAGACGTTCTCGTAATGCAGACGCGCCTCGAGCTCGGCGCTCAGCTTCAGGTCCATCGCCGTGGGGTGCGCCTCCGAAAGAGGCTTGTCTAGGGTCGCCATCTCCGCCGGTCGGGGCAAAGAGAGGGGGGCGAGCGAGAGTCACGCGCGCACACCCGCGCCCGGCGATCTGGAGGGCGCCCACCTGGGCGGGAAAAGAAAGACGGCGCGGCGCTTTTTCGCGAAATCATCAGTCAACTCGATCTTTTCAGCCGCTCCGGGCGCAGCCGGGCGAGTGCCAACTCCCCGAAGTATCGTGCCAACTCCGCCGGCAGTGTGCCCGGCGCGGCGCGCCTCCCGGTATTGCGCCATGCGCGCCGGCGACGGGTCGCAATACCTTAAACTGGAGCCGCTGCACGACGCCTGCGGCGACGGGGACCTGCGTGCGGTCATCGACGCTGTCGCGAAGCACCCCGATCCGCTCGGCGCGTGCACCGCGTTGGACGAAGATGGCCAGACCGCGCTGCACCACGCGTGCGCCGGGGGGGACGTCTCGGTGACGGCGTTCGTGCTGGAGCGCGTGCCGCCCGGATCGGTCAACAGGAGGGACATGCACGACATGTCCCCTTTCCACATCGCGTGCGAGAACGGGCACCTGGCGGTGGTGCGGCTGCTCGCGGCGAGGCCGGACCTCGACCGAAACGCGCGCTCGACGCGGCGCACATCCTACTTCCTCGCCGCGAAGCACGGCTTCGAGGAGGTGTGCGCGTTTCTCGAAGAGCTGGCGCGCGAGGATGCGCGAGAGGGGGGAGGGGGCGAGACACCGAAACCGACCGAGTGAGGACACGCGCCAGTGATGGTACATTCGCGAGGGGGGGAAGAGCGTCGGTCGCGCGGCGCGGGTTCGAACAAGCGCGTAGCGCGCGCGCGACGCGACGGACGCAAACGCGCGACTGACAACATCAACGAGTCTACGTTCTTTTTTTTTGCCTACATCTCGTCGTAGCTCGTCGCGGGCGACCTCGCGTCACCCTCGTCGCCGCTCGACCCACCTCTCGAAACGAAAACACCGGACTGAAATCCCGTAGCTGACGCCGCCAAAGCCTTCCTCGCCGCCGCTTCGTGTTTCTCGCGCGCCGCCGCCGGCGCGGGCGAAAACACGCCGGAACGTTTGAGCTTAAGCACATCCGCCGATCGCGCCCAGAGGTCAATCTCTCGCGCTCTTGCCACCGGCAGAGGGTGCGTCAGCTGCCTGGTCTGCGCGTTCCTCAAGAAACTCCCCAGCGGCGTGGCGCTCTGCTCGTCGTACGAACGCGCCTGGTCCAAAAACGCGTCCACGTTGAGCATGTTTGCGAGTTTCGGCGACCCGCCCGAGAGCTTCATCAAAACGGAGACGACGACTTTCGGGTCGCCCGCCACGATGAGCGCCGCGCGGTCGCACGTGAGCTCGGCGGCTCGGCTCCACCGTAACAGCTCATCCTGCACGTTGCTCACCACGAACTGCGGCACTAAAGGCGAAATCTCGATCCCCAAGCTCAGGAGATTCGCCACCGTGAGCCACACGCCGTGGTCGCATTTTAAGTGCCCGAGTTCGTGCGCTATCACGGCTTGGAGCTCGGCGGCGTCCATCAGGTCGACGAGCGCCGAGTGCACCACCACCACCGGCGCTCTGCCGGAGATGGCGAGCGTGTACGCGTTGGGCGTCGGGTTTTGTCGTATGTACAGCTGGGGAGGCTCGACGTCCAGCGCCGCCGCGGCGTCCAAGACCATCTGGTGCACGTGCGGCAGCTGCTCCGGGCCGACGAGCACCGACGTCGAGATCTGCTCCAGCACGAGCATGCGCTCGGCGACCGGCGTGACGAGCGACTTGGTCAAAGCGGAGATGCCGGGGATGGCCTCCAGCAGCTGCGTGTTCTGCTGGTCCAGCGGGTGGCGAAAGTCGGAGGCGCGCAGGGGGCGGCCTTTCTTGGGCGGACCAGGCGGCGCCTGCGCGAACGCCGCGGCCTCCTCCGCGGCGCGAGAGGAGGAGGGCGCGGCGTCGGAGAGCGCGTTCGGCGCGCGAGCGAACGAGGCGCGTCCGGTCGGCGCCGGGAGGGAACGGCGCGGCGCGGCTCGCGCGACCGCAGGGCGCGGTGCGGCGCACCCGGCGGCGACCGCGTGTGCGAGCATGCTCGGTGGGCGAAGACCCGGGGGTCGGCCGACGCGACTGGTCGCGACAGCGCGCCGCGCAGTGGAGGCGACGTCGACGTCGACGCGATCGTCGCAAAATATCGCTGACGTGGTCGCGCCAGTTCTGAGTCCGAGCGCGTCAGGGCACCGGCGAAAGGAAACGGCCGAGCTTTTTTTTCTCATTCACCGGCGCTCGGGTGCTCCGTCGCGCTTCCCGCCGTCCCTCCCCCGCGGCGCATGCCGGGAGACGGCTCGGAGCCTCTCGAAGAAGCTCTCGGCGACACGCTTCAGACCGCGCCCCCCTCGGAGGTGGGCGCCAAGTACCGGGGGCAGCGCGAGATTCGTGCCTTCTTCGACCCGCTGCGGTACGACCCCCTCGCGCCCAAGGCGCCCACGCTGGTCGGCGACGTCCCGCCGCCCCCCGCGAACGTGCACGTGGACCGCGTGGTGCTGCCGCGCACGGCGCCGAAGCCCCCGCCCGAGCCGAGGCGCGCGCACCCCGCGGACCCGGACGACGCGCAGGCGCAGGCCAAGCCCAACCTCCCGCCGGAGCTCTAGGCGCGATCGAGCCGTGGCCGTTGACATCGTCGCCCTCTCCCGGCGACCCCGAAAGGCGCGCTCCGCGAGCGGCGCCTGCGGCACGGGCCAGAGGCTTGAGCGATAGAGTGCGACATGGAGACCGCTCCGTCGCGGTCGGGGTCGGCGCCCGCCGGCGAGCCCCCGCCCGCCCCACCCGCGGCGACCGCGCCCAACCCGCCCTTGCTGGTGCCTCGCGACGAGCTTTTGTCTCCTGGGAAAGAGACTTTGCGCGACGAGACGAACGACGAAGCGCGCGCGTCTGGCGACGAAAAGAATGCGAATGACGCCGGCGGGCTCGCGGCGCGCGCCGCCGCGCTCCTCGACGCGGGCGCGGCGGACGCGTGGCTTTCGACTCGCGCGGGCGTCCCGAAAAAGGAGGACATCGCGTCTACGGCGCGCGACGAGACCTCCGCGCGGGAGACGCCGAAGGCGAATGACGCGAATGACGCCGACGACGCGAACGACGCCGAAGAAGAGACTGCCTCTGAATCCGCGTCGCGCACGCCGATGCTTAACGCGGGACGGTCCGCTTCCGCCTCCGGGTCGCCAATGTTCGCGTCCACCTCCTCCCCCCTGACCCCCGCCGAGCGTATGGCTTCGGACCCGATGAACATCCACTCGCTCGCGAAACGCGCGACCGCGGAGATGGCGACGCTCCGCGGCGAGCTCGAGTCCGAGCGCGCGGCGACGCGACAGTACAAAGCGGAGCTTTTTCGTTTACGAAAAACCGCCGAGACGCGCGTCGCCGCCGGCGTCGCGGCGGTGACCTCCGCCGCGGACTCGGCGAAGGACGCGGCGGCGATTCGAGCGGACGTGATCAAACGCGCGACCGCCGCGGAAGGCCACGCGGCGGCGTTTTACCGCCGCGCGATCGAGGCTGAGCGTCTGTTACGAGTCGAGCGAGACAGAAACAATAGCCTGGTGGCGGCGCTCAACGCCGCGGGGACGGCGGCGGCGGAGGCGACGCGCGCGCTTTCGGAGCGCGCCGAACACGCCGAGTTGCTTGCGAAAGAGCTGGAGGCGAAGGTCTCGGAAGCGGAGGCGCGCGCGGACGAGGCGATGGGCATCGCGCGCGCCGCGACGCGCAACGCCGAGGACACCGCGCGCGCCGCCGGACTCGACGGTTTACAGCGTACGGGGAAGAAGAATCCATCCGGAGCTTTCAAGCGCGCCGCGAACGTCGTCGGCGCCGCGCGGAGGATGAGCCTTGGGCTCAGCGCTGGCGCGGGGCGAGACGCTTCTTCTTCTGTTGGTGGGTCCCGGTCCCTTTCTTTCGAGACCCCGAAGAAGACGCGACCGGCGACGAAGAAAACGGTCGGCTTCACGTCTTCGTTCGCGCCACCCTCCGAAACGAAGGCGCGCGCGACGTCGCCGGGAAGGCGTTGCGCGGCGTGCGCAACGCGCGCGACGGCGGAGGCGAAAACAGTTTCGTGCGTCGCGTGCGACCCGGCTTCGTTCACGGACACACACGATTTCGGCGAGATTCGCGTGCCCACCGCCGCCGTCGAGAGCGCCGCGTGGACGGGCAACCTCTCGCGCAGCCCCGAGCGATTTCCGTTAAGGCCGCGTGACTCGCGCGTGACTCTCGAGGGTGACGCGTCTCCGACGCGATCGTCGGTGAAGGAAAAAAGAAACGAAACCGTTAAGAGCTTTCCGGACATGAACACGGAGGCTCGCCTTTGTGAGCTCGAGGGGCGCATGGCGCTCGCCGCCGCCGAACTCGAGCTCGACCGCGAGCGACGCGACGAGCGGCGCGCCGCGACGTCCCCCGGCGCGGAGAACCGTCGGCGGAGGCGGCGGGAGCGCGCGGAAGTCGCGGCGAAGCTGGACGCCACCGAGGCGAGGCTCAGCGCGATGCGGCTGGAGGATGCGCGCAAAGCGCGTGCGCGTTTGGCCGAGGCGGAGGAGGACACGGCGAGCTTAAGCTTAAATAGAGTCGAGCGCGCGTAGGTACATTGTGCATGTGGCGTTTCTTCGAAGACGCTTTCGGTGTCGCCGACGCCCGCGTGTGACGGGCTCATGTGACGGCTCGAATTTTCGCGACGCGGCGTTGGAGAGACAGCTCGTGTGTTCAGGTTTTAGGTCATGGGTGTCGCGCGCGCGGAGGCCTTTGTCTCTCGAGTTCCGGGGAGTTCGACGCGCGCGCGTTGTATACGTCCTTGCGCCGAGCGCTCGTCACGATGTCCGACGCATCGCATGGCGCGTCGAGTGACTTGGCCCGCGCGGCCGCGAGCCTCCGCGCGTCGCGCGTCCCCGCGTTCCGCGTGATGGAGGTGATGAAGGCTGCGCACGACCGCGAGCGCGCCGGGGGCCGAGTGCTCCACATGGAGGTGGGCCAGCCCTCCGTGGGCCCGCCGCCGAGCGTCCTGGAGAAAGCGAAGGCGAGCCTGGACGCGTGCGCTCGGGGTGAGACCACGCTCGGGTACACGGTGGCGGACGGCACGGATGAGCTCCGCGCGCGCGTCGCGACGCACTACCGGGAACGCTACGACGTGTCCGTCGATCCCGAATCCGTGATGATCACCACCGGAAGCAGCGCGGCGTTCGTGCTCGCGTTCATCGCCGCCTTCGACGCGGGCGACCGCGTCGCCATCGCCGCACCCGGCTACCCGTGCTACCGGAACATCCTGGAGGCGCTGGGCGTGTGCGTCGTGCCGGTGCCCGTGGACGCGTCCACCAACTTCCAGCCGACGCCTTCGCTGCTCGAAGAGGCAGACGCGCTCGACCCGACAAAACCGATCAAGGGCGTCATCGTGGCGAGCCCTTCGAACCCCACCGGTACCGTGCTGTCTAGAGACGAGCTCTTCGCGCTGCACGACTGGTGCGCCGGTAAGGGTAAAACGTCACCGGGCAAGGCGTGGTTCGTGAGCGACGAGATTTACCACCAGATCGAGTACGGCGACGAACGCGCGTGCACCGCGCTCGAGGCGCCAAACGCGCTTGAAGAAGACGTCGCGCTCGTGATAAACTCCTTCTCCAAGTACCACTGTCTTACCGGGTGGCGCGTCGGGTGGTGTATCGTGCCTTCTGGTTTAAAACAGTCGATGACGGCGTTGCAGCAGAACCTGTTCATCAACGCGCCGCACATCTCGCAGATCGCCGCCGCGGCGTCGTTCGACTCCGACGTCGCGAAGACGCTGGACGCGCACGTCGAGCGATATAAACAAAACCGAGCCGTTTTGCTGGAGGGTCTGCCTCGCGCGGGGTTCGAAAAGCTGAGCTCGGCGGGCGGGGCGTACTACATCTACGCGGACGTGTCGCACTTAACGAAGGACTCCGTGGTGTTGTGTAAGCGCATTTTGGAAACCGCGGGCGTGGCCATCGTCCCGGGGAGCGATTTCGACCGCGAACGCGGATCAAAATTCGTTCGGTTTTCGTTTTGCGGGAGTTTAGAGACAGCGCGGGGCGCCGTCGAAGCGCTCGTCGCGACGAGAGACAAGTGGGACGTGGAGAGGGATGCTTTGGAGTAGTGGGGGGAGTAGTTGGAGTGGGAGTCGTACACGCGGTCGTGTCGTGCGTGTCGTGTCACGTGCGTATTACCGTATTAAAAGAACGTAAACGTCGTCTCGTCACTTCTTCTTGTTCGTCCCGGTCTTGGCCTTCATGCCCGCCATGCCCTTGCCCTTCTTGCCTTGCCCCTTCTTGTCCGCGCCGTCCGCCTTCGCCGCGAGCTTCGCCTTCTTCGCGTCTCGGCTCTCCGCCTCCTTGGCGCGCTGGATCTTGCGCGCCGCCAGGTTCACGTCCACCTCGAAGTCCTTCTCGCGGCGCATGAGCTTGTCGATGAAGCCCGTCGCCTTGCTCCGCTCGGCGTTTGTATCCGTGACCGAGTCAAACTGCCGGCGCTTGCCCCGCGTCTTGATCCGCTCGTCGCCCGGGATGGGCGCGTTGAATTTCCCAATAGACGCCGTGCTCTTCGCGACGTGCGCGGTGACGTCCCCGATCTGTTTCTTGTCCATCTTCCCCAACGGCAACGCTTTGGCGCCCTTACGCGGCGCCGCCGACATCTGTAACGTCGGCGGCAGAATCTTCGCGCCGTGCGTCGCGACGGCTTTCTGAAGATTCTTCTGCTGCCGCGAAGAGTTCTTCTCGACGCGCTCTTTCTTCTCCCTCTCCTCCCTCGTGAACGGGTCCTCAGAGGAACCGCCGAGGTTCCCGCCTTTTTCCGACAGCTTGCCGTCCATGATGATGATCTTGTTAGCGTCGCCGGCGCGGTCTTTCCCGTGGCGGCGGCGCCACTCGTCCGTTTGCTCGTCAAACACCATCTTGCTCCTCTTGCGCTTCTTGATGCCCTTCTCCTTGGCGAACTTCTCCCACTTGGTCATGGGCTTCTCCTGGGGAGGCAACGGCTTGGTGCGCGGGAAAGAGGTGGTGCCGTGCGGCAGCTGCACGAACCGCCCGTTGACGTCCGATTCGGAGGGCAGCGAGAAGAGGTCGGCGACGAGTCGCTGCAGGACGTCGCGGCCGCGCTCGAGCGACGCCGCCGTGGACTCGACACCGCCGTCGTCCGCGGCGAACGTCGCGGGGTCCAGGGGGGCGGTGTCACTCACGAGCAAGTTGCCCAGGTCCACGTCGAGGGGGCCTTGCCAAGCGCCGGTCGCCTCCAACGCGGACGCGACGCGCATGCGCCCATCGTCGGTCGCCATCGCGCGAGAGGGGGAGCCGATCGAGCGCCGCGTCCGCTCTTCACGCGAAGGAGGGGGTCGCGCGCGAGAGGTCCTACGCGCGTGGATGCTGAGTGTCCACGAAACACGCGCTGGAGGCGTGCGACGTGGCGCGACGGACCCGATGCGAGTCGCGCGCGGCGTGAAGTGCCCCGTCGAAGCGGCGGCGTCGTCGGTTTCCTCGGCAGAACCGAGCGGCGGCTGAAAAACGCGTCCCGCCAAGTGCACACGCAGTCACGAAAATCACGAAAAGAAAGCCGCCGCCGCCGGCGTGAAAAGTGCCCGCCGACTTTTTTTTGTTGATTCGTGTGGGCGCCCGGCACTGCGCGAGACGCGGCCGTGTCGTCGCGCGGTCCGCCGGTCGCCGCGTCGGGTTCGACGCGACGACCGGTGAGCCGAGTCGCGGGTGCGCGACGAGCCGGGACTCGCACCGCGCGGCTCGGCGATCCTCGGCGCGCGCGCGTCGCGGGGCGCTGCGGCGGTAACCTGACGTCGCGCACGCTCGATCGTGTCTCCGAAGGCTACCCTCGTCCAGAGCACGACACCGCGACGCGCGCCGAGAACGCGAGACCTCCGGGGCGTGAAGGTGCGTCGAACCTCCGGAGCGCGATCGGGCCGGATCGTGTTGTGATTCTCGCCCGACCCGGCGGAACGCGACCGCGTCCCGTCGCGCGCGCGACGCGCGCGGGTGCGCTTATTCTTTCCGAGACTGGTCTTTTTCAGAAAAGGCGCTTTTTCTGCTCGGCGGACCATCATAGAGTCACTCTCGCGACGCTTTCACGCCATGTCGCGCGCAGCGCTCGGATCCGCCCACACGAACTTTTACGGTGAACGGCCCGCAGCGCGCTCGGGCCAGTCCCGAGTCGCCGGAGCTCAAATCGAACACTTCGCTGAATAGAGCGCGCCAGTCTCGGTTTCGGTTTTGTCGACGACACGCGCGAACGCCGATGATGAGGAAATCATTGTCCGTACCATCTGAAGTCTGTGACGACAGAACTTTGAATCTCGTTAACCTGAGGTGTTCGCGTTTGTCCGCGAAGCGCGAAAGCTTTTAAGCGCCCAAGTCTGTCCGTCTCGCGTCGGCGGTGATGTCTCGAACACAACTAAGGCATAGTTCAGTTGACAATTCGCCGATGGTAATTAGTTGGCGGAGTCGTGAAACCGACCCGAGCCTGACGCCGACGAGAGACGGATCGGTTTTTACTACGCGTTTTCGGTTCGCGAGCGCGTTCGACCGTCGCGGCGACGCGCTCGGAAACGGTCGAAAACTGACATATGTATGCTTTCTTTCGCTTCCCCGAACGCACTTCATCTCACGCGCGTCGTATCTTCTCCTCGCAGAAAAGAAAACGTTTCGGACGGCAAGTTTCGGACGGAGCGCGACGAAAACGCCGGTGAGTAGAACGCGACAAAAACGCGACAAAAAAAAACGCCCGCCGCCCGCTCTCGGCCCGGATGACGATGACCTCGAAAGACTTTTTGATGACCGACGACACGGGCGGAGTAAATGACGACCAACACCATATCTTAGGACACCTCACGACTGGGTTTGTCCCCGGAGTGATCGACAACATCACGTTATCTATTCCCGATACTTCGAGCCGGTCGTCGGGCGGTCGTCGTCATCCGTCATCCGTGGCTTTTTTTCTTTTTTCTCAGAAAGCCGGCGCGACTTCGCGCGACAAACGAGGCGGAAGTTTAAACCTTTGCTCGCCTCGTCCGCCGGTGACGCCGCGAGCCAGATCACTTCCGCAGATCGAAGCTTAGGTACAGCAGAGTTGTCGGAGCCAATCAATCTCTACCGCTCTCTAGAGCCTTCGCGACATGTTTGGTTTTTTCGAACCGCCGAAGCTTGACGCGCGTGACGAGAATCTCAAACATGAGTTTTTCCGAAGGTTGTTGACGACACCGTAACCTGATGCGAACTGATGCGTCGATCACGTCGGGGGGTTTCGAACGTTTTTCGTCGTCGCGCGCGTTTCGTTTCGCGCGGTACCACGTGTCCTGTCCGTGAAGATCGTTCTTATCAACCCAAAAACTTTACCGAACACACCGTGTGGATTCCATAAGTGACCATACTCTCTGAGACACGCGACGAGTACCGCGCTCGGCGCTTTGGTTTTTTCCGTCGACGCGCTCGCGAAAAAAAAAAAAACGAAGCGCTCACCTCTTTTCTCGTTCGCTCTCTCCGATCCGCGCCGCAGGCTCTCCATCGCGCGTGAGGCCGATCAGTCAGGCCTGGAGTCCAGACGCGCGCGTAGCCGCCGAGACGCTCGATGTAATAACACGTAGACACGTCTAACTGTGCTTCGTTCGTGCCATCTTCCGCGCGCGGGCCCTCAAAACGTCTCCCCCCCTAAAAACGCAACTGCCAGAAAATATTGTAGCGACAAGTCCGCGACAGACAGAGACGTCGTCCTTTTTCAGTCCCCGACTCGAGCGCCGCGCCTCCCCGGGCGCGAACGCACAACGCCGCCCGCCGGCGGTCGCGGCGCCGCGTGTGGTTGCGTGCGGCTCGAGCGCGATGGGGGGTCGGCAGAGCCGCGATCGGCCCGGGGTCGAGACGGATGGGGCGGCGACGAGGGGGACGTCGACGTCATCTTCGCCGCCGCCGAAATCTCCCTCGGCGCCCGCGACGTCGGCGGTTCTCGCGCCGTCGACGCGCGCTTCCTCGAGCTCCGGCCGCAAGCCGTCGAACCGCCTCGGCCCCGAGGACACCGTTGTGATCGCGGGCGGAGGCATCTCCGGCTTGGCTCTCGCGGCGGCGCTCCAGGCGGCGCCCGAGGCGTCGCGCCCGAAGGTGATCGTCATGGAGCGCGACGCCTCCGCTGAGGCGAGGAGGCAAGGGTACGGCGTGACCCTCTCCGAGACGAACGCGGCGCTGGCGGGGCTCGGCATTCTGGAGGACCTCCGCGCCAGCAACACGCGCTCGTGCGCGCACTGGACGTTCAAGGACGACGGCTCCGTGCTTGGGTACTTCGGCCTGGCGTTCCTTCCGGAGGAGCGAAAAAAGCCCAAACGCGATCGATTGACCAATCTGCGCGTCCCGCGCAACCGCGTGCGAGAGATCTTACTCAAACGTTTGCTTCCCGGAACGGTGCGGTTCGGGTGCCGCGTCGTTGATTACGAAGAGGTTTCAAACGATACTGGATCCAGTGTCGTCGTGGTGATCGAAAAGCGCGTCCCGTCGTCGGACGACGAAACGTCTCAAAACAACCGAACAAAAGTCGGCGGCGGCGCCGGTCGCCCCGAGTGGGCGGAGAACGAGGTCAAAAAAACGGGCGGCGTCGACGAAGGGTCTTCCTTTGTCGAAACGGAGACGTTGCGAGGCGTCTCGATGCTGGTCGCGTCGGACGGCGTGCGGAGCGCCGTGCAGCGCAGACGCATGCCGGGCGCCTCGCTGAACTACCTGGGCGTCGTGCTGATCACGGGCTTCACCCAACTGCGACACCCGCTCCTGGAGAAACAGGGGTTCTACACCCTGGACGGGAAGCGCGCGCGAGTGTTCACGATGCCGTTTTCGTCGGACGAAGACGTGATGAAACACGAAGCGAACGACGACGAAACCGTGATACGCAAGAGCATGTGGCAGATCAGCGTGCGCGTCACCGAGGCGGAAGCCCGCGTTTTGGCGAGCGCGCCTCGCGCGCTCGCGAGCGATTTCGAGAAGAGCGCCGATGCGTTTTCGTCGGTTCGCGCGTTCGTTCGTTCCGTCGCGGGGACGTGGCACGACCCCTTACCCGCGATGTTCAACACGACGGACTGGGAAAGCGTGTGGTGTGGTCCTCTGTACGACCGGGACGAACCGCCTCGACCGAAAACGAAAACGAACGCGATTTCGCGGGTCACCGCGGTTGGCGACGCCGCGCACCCGATGAGTCCCTTCAAAGGCATGGGCGCCAACACGGCGCTCTTCGACGCGTGGCACCTTAAACGGTGGCTTTTAAAGGCCCCCGTGCCTCGCGCGATCGCGTGCTTCGAGAGGGAGATGTTCGCGCGCGCCTGGGGGAAAGTGCGCGCCAGCCGCGAGGCGTGCGTCACGTTCCACTCAAAACAAGCGGTGGACGAGACGAAAAGCGAATTCGCCGGCGTCGCGCCACCGCTCGTGCCTTCGTTTTTAAACGCGCTGCGCGTTAACGGCGTCGGCGCCGCGCTCGGTTCAAGGCTCGAGGCGGAGACTAAACAGGCGCTTGAAGAGTTCCGGTTAATCGACATCTCGCGGACGGACGAGCGTGTGAAGCCGTACGCGTACCGCAAGACGAAACAGGGCGACAAAGACGTTTGCGCGGAAACCGAAAACTCCGCCGCGTCTTTGGCGAAGGAAACAGAAACGCAATCGGAAGGGAAAAACGAAAACGTGGAAGGTTCTTCCCGGCGGCGGGTCCCGCCTCCTGCGCTCGCGTCGCGCGTCGAGGCTGCCTTTCACGAGGCCATGCGGCGCGTCAGCGCACCGCCGCTCACCGCGGACGAGACCGCGGTCGCCAGGTCGCTGGTCCCGGCGGCGGCCTCGAGGAAGGCGCGGTCGGCGCACGACTGGACCAGCCGCGCGGCGCTGAAAATCGCGCACGAAAGGCGAAAGACGTTTTTTTCTTCGCAGCCGAGTTCGTCGGATAAAAAACAGACACCGAATGAATCGCGAAGTCCCGAGGACGCCGACGGCTCCGTTTTTGACAGCCCCGACGCGTTCGCCGCGCGCCTCGCGCGCGTCTGCGCGGAGGTGCTCGAGGAGACCGATCCTTTCTCTTCAGAGTCTTTGGAAGAAAGCGACGACAAGAAAGTCGTCGCCGCGGCGCGCGCGTCGCCGGATGGCCAGCTGTTCGTGGTCTCCGGCGCGCGCTCTTTGGCTCTGTCAAAGAGCGGTCTGGCGACGTGCGTGGGCTGCGGCAAGTTCTTCGCCGTGCACGGCGGCGGCTTGCGGCAGCACTGGGCGAGGGGCGGAGACGGCAAAGCCTGCGCGAGGGCGGCGGACGCGGCGACGAACGCGTCCATGACGGACGCCGAGGCGAAGAAAGCCACGGGCGGCTTGGTCGGCGCGCGAGTCGAGTCCTCGGCGTGGCGCGGCGCCGGCGAGGGGCGCCCCGGGCCGTGGCGCGAGACCATGCGCTCGATCGAGCGGGGAGACGACGAAAACGGCGTCGTACGCGGGACAGAGGTGGACCTCTCGCGTGCGTCTCCGTGCGTCTCCGTGGCGACGGTCACGACAAAAAACACAATTCGCGCGAAGGGCGAAAAGGAGTCTCCTGACGAGAAGGAGTCTCCCGAAAAGGCGTCCGAAAAGGAGATTGCCAAGCTCCGCCGCCGCAACGCCGGGTTAGCGGCAGCGGCGATCGGCGACGTCGCCGCGATGGTGTTCGAGTGCGAGAAAGGCGCGTTCGACCCCGTCACAGACACCGACCCGCACGGCTCGAGTGCGCTTCACTGGGCCGCGGGTGGGGGGCACATCGCGGCGTGCGAGTGGCTGGTTGGTGAGAAAAACGTCCCCGTGGACGCGACGCGCCGCAAGGACGGCCGAGCGCCGACGCACTGGGCGGCGCGTAACGGGCGCCTTGAGGTTTTAAAGTGGCTCGTTTCAAGAGGCGCGGATGCCAACGCGGTTACCTACGACGGCGACACGCCGTTCAACCTGGCGGTGTGGCAAGGTCACGACCGTGTCGCGAGGTTCCTGGTCGAAACCGTTCCGGGCGTCGACCCGACAAAGCGCAACCGATGGGGGTGCAACGCGCTTCTCTGGGCGTGCATACGAACGCGCAGAACGGCGACGCCTCCCGAGGAGGGAAACGTCGTTTCCGACTCGAAAGAAAACGAGAGTTCCCGCGTTTTGGAGACTGTCAAGTGGCTGGTGGACACGCTGGGTGTCCCTGTGGACGTCGTGAACGTCAACGGGCACGGCGCGATCCACAAGTGCGCCATCTACGGGCACGGCGAGGTGATCGACTGGCTGACGTCTTCCGCGAACGTCGGTTCGCTCGACGCGCGCCATTTCGCCCCCGACGACCGGAACTCGGCGCCCTCGGACTTGGCCCGTACCAACGGGCACATCGCGCTGAGCTCTAAGCTCCGCGCGCTGGAGGACCGACGGTCGCGCGTGCCCGTGGTGTACGACGGCGGCGCGCGGCGAGGTTTGGGTCCGTCGTGAACACCGCGGTAGCTTAGTAGCAAAGTCGTCAAAAAGGTGTCCGTCTAAAGTCGCCGCTAAAACCGTATCGCGCGCGTTTGTTCTAACCGCCCCGCCCTCCGCGCGAGGTCCATGGCGGTCTTCGCCACCGCCGCCGCGCTCGCGCGCCGCGACGTGGTCACGCCGACGCCGGGCACGAAACGGTACCCGCTCTCGTCCTCACAGAGGGTCTCTTCGAGAAAGTCGATTTTTTCCTTCGCGCCTCGAGTGGGTTTTTCGTTCGTCTCGCGGCGAAAGGCCTTTTCTGTCGCGTCGGAGGTCTCGTCGCGAACCGGGATACTCCTCGGGGCGTCTTCCGGGATACTACTCGGCACACGTACGTCGTTTTCTCTGTGCGTGTGTGTGTCGTTTTCGTCGTTCAGCGCATTCGTTGAAGCGCTTAAGCGCTTAAGTGGTCCGCTTAAGCGATGATTCGGTTTCTCTTTTCCCGAGGTGTCGAAACGCGGCGCCGCCGCGACGCGCACCGCGTCGACGGCTTCGCGAACCGCCGCCGCCGCCGCCGCGAGCACCTCGCGGTACGCGGCTTCATCGTCTTCGTCTTCGTCGTCTTTAGCGTCTTCGTCTTCGCTCATCATCTCATCATCTCCGACCGTCTCATCGGTCGTTTCGGTTTCGATGAGCGCTTTCGCGGAGAGAGACGCGAACGAAGACGTCGCGACAGAATTTGAGAAAGAACGCGAAAGGGCGAGGTCCGTGAAGTTGGGATCGTCTCGTTCCGTCCACCTGGCGAGATTCGGCCTGTGCGGCGCCGACGGCGACGCCAAAGGCGTCGCCAGCGGGTGCGTCGCGGCGAGCGAGCTGAGCCGTATCCGTCGCGCGCTCGTCGACGGAACGTCGGGGGGACACCGCTCAACCACACGAATCAACGACTCCGGTAAGTCGTCGTCGCGGGGGGCGCAGAGTGACCGATGTCGCTTCGCGCGAGATGGCGCGTCGCTTTGCGTTCCACCCGGATGTGGCGTATCCGGTTGCGGACACGCGTCCGGGACGCGAGAGCACTTCGGTGTCTGTCGACCGGCCGAAGGCGCGTCCGGGACGCGTCCGGCCGCGTCGACGCCGTACGCGGACGCCTCGGTCGCGCGACTCGGCCCGCACCCCATGGCGCGCGAGCCTCAGTGGTCATCGTGTTGACTTTGTTTGTTCACACCACAGAGGGAAAGGCGACTTCGGCAGAGTTCGGGAAAAACTTGCGACGACATACTGTAAGACGACGGCGCGAGACGCGACGCTTGTTACAACGGCGGCGGCGCGCGTGCCGCCGCGCGACCAAACGCGCGTGGGTCCCTCGCGCGATCCCTTTAAGAATATAACGCGCTGTATACTGATGTCCATCGTGTCGACTTCGCGACGCGAAAGGCTCGCCTCGACGCGATGTTCATTCGCCTTGTACTCGACGATCAGAAGGTGGGCACGGAAGGCGGCCGAACCGGTCGGATGGCCCCCTCCGGAAGCGGCACGGCCCCCCCGCCGGGAACGTTGCACGCCTCGATCGCCTTGTACTCCTCGTTCACCTTCTCCCAGAGGTGGTCCGCGAGCGCCTGCGTCAAGTCGGCGTCCTCGGGCAGGCCCTGCGCCCACGACGCCGTCGCGGGGTCGACGTCGAGCTCCGCGCCGAGGCTCAAACCGGCGCCGGTGAAGTTGACGATTCGCTCTTCGCCGATGGATTTCTCCTTCGCCACGGGCGGGGGCATGATGTCGTAGGTGGCCATGGCGAGCGGGTAGTAGTGCGTCTTGGCGGCGCCCTTCTTGGTGCCGAGCTTGCGCAGCATCTCGATCGCCGCGGGATCGAACTTGTCCGGCGAGATGGTGCCGTCCGGCGAGCGGCGGTCGCGCCCCCCCGCCGGCGCGATCCAGATGCAGATGCCGCCCTGCTTCAACAGACGCTGCATCGCCTTCACCGTGTTGAGGTTCTGTTTCATCTTCGCCGACTTCAGCGCCGGGTCGTCGTCCATGTGCTTCTTGGAGTGCACGCACAGCAGGTTCTTACCCATGGAGAAGGGCTTGCAGAGCAAGTCCGTCACGACGCGGTCGCCGGCGACGTACGTGATGGACTCGCCCAGCCCGGGGTGAGACACCTCGGTGAGGAGCGGGATGAACGCCGCGTCGCCTTCCGACTGGTGGTTGCCCATGAGCACGACGTTTTCTCCGCGGTCGAGCGCCTGCTGGATCGCGGTCCAGCGCTCGGGGTACCTCAAAATAGACCGGTCGAACTCCACCAGCGATCCGATGTACGCGTTGGCCATCTGGTAGTAATCGAAAGGCTCGCGGATGCAGATGTGGTGCGACGGGAACTCGTACGGCGTGCCGATGATCTGCCCGGCGTACGCAGTCATCATGTCCTTGAAGATGCTCGTCAGCGCGGTGCTCGCGCGCGCCTCGTCCCCGTTCGTCGCCTTGAGCATCTGTGTCTTGTACGAGTCGATGAGACCGAGAAAGGTGTTCTTGTACTTGGAGGGGAGCACACCGGCGATGGCCTTGAGACCGCCCTCGCCGGGCAGAAGCTTGATGGCGAGCTTCGCCGCGCCAACCTTGACGTCCTCCAGCGGATCGGCCGCGGGCGCGGTCTCCACCGCGGCGCGCACGCGGGGGGAGACGCGCGAGCGGCGCGCGCCTGCGCGGCGCGCGCCGAGCGCGGACTTGGGGAACGCCCCGAGCGAGACGGGGGTGGCGAGAGCGGCCATCGTGGTGTCCGGTCGAGGCGCGTGCGGAAGTGCTCGGCCGGCTCGCCGATGGCGAACAACTGGACAAGGAGTGGATATCGAACACGCGCGGACCATCCATCTCCTACATCGCGCGTCGGCGCGAAGCTCGCAGAGGTTTCTGAACGACGCAGCGACGAACCGCGAGCAGACAACGATTTCGTCAGACATCGATTTCGTCAGACGCCGGTCGCGCGGCCAGACGCGCGTCTCGAGGATGGCGCCGTTCCGCGATGTTCCGCGAAGGCGCGCCGCGGCGCGGTCGGCTCGGTCGGCCAGCCGCTCCACGTCGTTCGCCGTCGCGTTCGCGTTTCTCCTGTCCCTCTCGGCGCGCGCGCGGGAGACGAACGCGGCGGTGGTGACGGACGCGTCTGTCTTCGAGGGCCCCGCCGACCCCGAGGCGGAAGCGCTGAGCAAGGCGTGGGGCCCGGAGGAGACGTTCGTGGTGTTGCCTCGGCTGGCGAGCCTTCACGGCGACGTGCCCTGGATCGAGCAGCTGTCGTGGTCCCCAAGAGCGCAGGTGTACCACAACTTCCTCACCCCCGAGGAGTGCGATCATCTCATCGCCCTCGCGCGCGACGAGATGAGCGCCGCGTCGGTGGTTGACAAAAAGACGGGCGTGTCAAAACCGAGCGACGTAAGAACGAGCACGGGCCATTTTTTGCGCCGAGGCGAGGATGAGGTGGTGTTTAGGATCGAGGAAAGAATCGCCGCGTTCGCGATGATCCCCGCGGACCACGGCGAGGGGATGCAAATTCTGCGGTACACGCGAGGTCAGAAGTACGACCCGCACTTCGATTACTTCCAGGACGACGAGAACGTCAAGCACGGCGGCCAGAGAGTCGCGACCGTCTTGATGTACCTGAGCGACGTCGACAAAGGCGGCGAGACGGTGTTTCCCAAAGGCGAGCCGCTCGCGGCGGAGTACCGAGCACAAAGAACACCGATGGACGGCGACGGCGACGGCGTGAGTAAACGATTCCCCTCGTCGTGCGCGGCGGGGAAGGCGCACGTCGCGCCGAGAAAAGGATCCGCGCTTCTGTTCTGGTCCGTGGACCCGATGGGCCACGACGACCCGAACTCACTGCACGGCGGATGCGCGGTCGAACAAGGGGAGAAGTGGACCGCCACCAAGTGGTTAAGACACGGGCCGTACGGCGCCGAGCGCGAGTTAAGGGAGAAGGCGCGGATAAAAAACGCGCGCGCTTTGGAGAAGAAAAAAAACGACCAAGAAGAAGAGCGCGAAAAAACGAGCGGCGGCGCCGCCGACGAGTTCTTGGCCGAGAACGTGAGGGATCCCACGTAGTGTGGGCGGAAGGAGGGGACACGTGGCCGCGACGCGCGCGTCGTCATCGGCGTCCGGAGGAGGTGGCGTTCGTGGTATGAGTCTTAAAAATTTGCAAACGACACACGCGCGCGTCGACGCTTCCGACGCGTCGTACGTACCGAAAAAGGTGGTTTGGAACATTGGAAGTTCCTCCAAAACGAGAGACAGAAATTCGTATTTGTCGCGTCCGTTGAGTTAGCATTTAGTCTCACAAATTTGTTTAATGCGGCGAAAAAGGGGAACGACCGTTGTTTGTTCGTGCATTTTTCCTCGCGGTCGCGGCCACAACCCGACGCGCGCGTTCCCTTCGCACGACGTCCACGATGGCGCACGCCGCCTCCGGCATCGGCTTACAGAACCCCGCGTTCTTCGTGGGGAGAGCGGAACTGCTCGACTGGGTCAACGGTCTGCTGAACCTGAGGCTCACCAAGGTGGAGCAGGTGCGGATCTCGCCCGACGGTCTCATTCTTACGCGGACGAACGAACGCCTCGGCGCGGACGGTCGGCGGCTCGCTCGCGCCGGCGCCCCGCCGACCGCGACGAGCCGTCCCGCGTGTCGTTCGACGCGAGCCATCTCGACTCGAACCGCGCGACGCGAGCCCTCTCGCGTCTCTCCGCTCTCCGTGTCTGAAGTCTTCGCCGTCTGAACCATCTCCATCATCTCGTTTCCCTTCTTCACGAAAAAACAAGGTTGCGTCGGGCGCGGTGCACTGCCAGATCCTCGACGCGTGCCACCCCGGCGTGGTGAACATGTCCAAGGTGAACTTCGACGCGAAGAACGAGTACGACATGGTGAACAACTACAAGCAGCTGCAGATTGTGTTCGACAAGCTTAAGATCACGCGCAACATCGAGGTGGGCAAGCTGGTGAAGGCGCGCCCGCTGGACAACCTCGAGTTTCTGCAGTGGATGAAGCACTACTACGACACCGCCACCGGCGGCGTCAAACCTGTGGACTACGACGGGGACGTGCGCAGGCAGCAGAGCAAGGGCGCGAGCGCGGCGAAACGCCAGGTCGGTGGCGTCGGTCCCGGCGCGAAGAGGAGCGCGAACGTGCATGCGACGAGCGCCGCGCGAAACGGACCCGGACCGACCAGAGGAGCTAACGATGCCGAAAAGTCGACGTCGTCGCGCGGCGTCGTCCGCGGCGCCGTCGCCGCTTCCAACGCCGCCGAACTCAAGGCGCTCGGCGCGGAGAACGCCGAGCTGAAACTCGCCGTGGAGCGCACCGAGCAGGAAAGAGAGTTTTACTTCGAGAAACTGCAGGACATCGAGTTCCTGTGCCAGCGCCCCGAGTTCGCGAACACCGCCCTGGCGCGCGTGGTTGAGAAGATCCTCTACTTCACCGAGGGGAAGCCCGACGTGGACGCCATCATCGAGGAGTGCGCGGCGGCGACCGCGCGGGAAACTCCGTCCGCCGCGGAAGAGACGCGAAACGACGGAAACGAGGAGGAGGAGACGGTCGCGACGCCGACGTTCGACGAAGCCGCGGCGCTCGGCGCGGCGCTGGAGAATGAATGCATCGATCTGACGGCGCCGTCGAGCCCGCTGGCGGCGTGCGCGCCGACGACAGAACTGACGCCTTCGCGCGCGCCGCTCTCGCCGCAGCCCACGAACGTGTGACGTTTCTTTCCGTATCGTCCCTTTAGAGTCGTGGAAAGACGTGTGTGTTTTTACAGAGTGTGACGTGTGTCGTGTTTAGGCGTGTGATGAGATGATCCTGTTCGTTCGACTGTGCAATCGAGGTTCGAAAAAGCACCCCGGTCTCCGTCGTTTTCGCGCCGCGTTTTCACACGTCTCACGCATTCATCTCTCGCGCTTCTGTGATACCACCGCGAACCGCTCCGGCGCGTGTTCCGCGGCGCGCGCGCCGCGATGTCCGTGACCCTCCACACGACCCTCGGGGATCTGAAGGTTGAGCTGTTTTGCGAAGACACGCCCCGGACGGCTGAGAATTTCCTCGCGCTGTGCGCCTCGGGGTACTACGACGGGTGCGCGTTCCACCGGAACATCAAGGGGTTCATGCTGCAGGGCGGCGACCCCACGGGCACGGGCAAGGGAGGCAAGAGCATCTGGGGCGGGAAGTTCCCGGACGAGCTGCGGGACCACCTGAAACACACCAACCGCGGGATCTTGTCCATGGCCAACGCCGGCCCGAACACCAACGCGTCGCAGTTTTTCGTCACCTACGCCAAGGCGCCGCATCTGAACGGCAAGAACGCGGTGTTCGGCAAGGTCATCGACGGGTTCGCGGTGCTGGACCAGATCGAGAAGACCCCGGGGGACGAGCGGGACAGACCGCTGCGGGATATCAAAATAGAGAAGGTCACCGTGCACGCCAACCCGCTCGCGTAGGCGCGTTCGTTCGGATGGTGACGGAGCGCGAAACGACGTCTGAAATACGTATATAAAAAAAACCACCCGACGGACGCTGATCTTTCGGTTTACGCTCTCGTTCTTCGAACCTCGCGAGGTGAGCGCTTCAGGCGTGAAAGGCGCGGACGACGGTCACACGAACGCGACGCGAATGACGTTTGAAAAATTCGTCGCGTGAGTGACTCGTGTATCACAACGCGCTCTCCCCCCTTTCTATCCTCGCCAGCTCGTACACCTGCCGCATGGACCCGCTCGCGAGCAACCACTCCTTGAAGTGCGCCTGGATGGTGGCTTGCAGTTCGCGCTTCGTGTGCTCGTCCAGCCGCGCGTCGCGCAGCGCGCCGCGAAGGCTCGCCACCGCGCGCACCTTCGCGTCCAGCGCGGCGACGTACGCGTCCGGAACCGCGAAAGGGTTCGCCTGCGTTACAATCTCCGCGTCGTCGGCTTTTTTTTGTTTCGATTCTTTTTCTTTTTCTTTCTCGCCGCGGAACGGAACGATGAACGGCGCAAACGCGTCCGGCGCTAAACGCTCGACGACGCGATCGGTTCGTTCGCTTTGTGTCTCGTCGCGGTCTTTTTCGGTTTCCGTCTCCTCGCGTTGGGCGAACACGCACTGCGGGTCGCTCCACTGCGTTAAAGCGTCGACGCGCAGCTCGGCGGTTTTCAAATCCGCCTCGAGCGATTCGTAAAAGGTGTTGTACGGCGCGACGACGTTCGAACGGCACTCGCCTAAAAACACCGGTCGTTCGGCGACGCCCAGGTGGAACACGCAGTCGCGCGCGTTCCGGACGCGCAGACGCCGCGTGGCGGCGATCACGGTCACGCGCCGGCACCGCTCGACGCGCACCGCGCGCGACACAGCGCCCACCACCACCACGCAATCGGTACACCCCACGATGCTCGCGTAACGCATGGGACAAAGCAGGTACACGATCGCGTCCTCGCAATCGGCGACGCGCGCCGACGCGTCCGCCGGGAAATCGCGCGCGCGGCGCACAGCGGTGCCCTTGCGCACGTTCTCGATCACCGCCGAGGCGTGCGTGGTGGAGCAGGGGAGGTAAGTGGAAAGGGGACCCGGGGACGTCCCCGGGGACGTCCCCGGGGACGCGGGCGTCCCCCCCGGGGACGCGGGGGGACCCGGGGAAACGCGCGCGGGCGCGGTTTTGCTCTTCCCGAAGAAGCGCGCGCCCGCCAGGCGGGCCACCAGCCACTCGCGGAGCGCCGCCGCCGGGACGGTGTCTAAGTCGCCGCCCGCGAACAAGCCGCAGCGGTGGCTGATGGACATAGCTCTGCGAGAGTAGTCCAGCTCCGAACCGGGCGCGCCCGGGATATCGGGAAGCCCGGCGGGAACGTCGGAAACGGCGCCGTCCCTCGCGCTGGGAAACGCCGACGCGTCCGAAGAAGTTTTTTCGGAACCGACGTCGACGACCCGGAACAAGTACCCCAGTCGGTCCGCCTCCGCGGCGGTGAGCTCGGTGAGCCCCCCCCCCTGGCCCCCGGTGCCGATCTTCGCGGGGTCCTCCACGACCAGCCCGCACGCCGCGTTGAAGTGGTGCGCGGCGAAGAGCGCGTGCAGGGAAGTTCGGCACCACGCGCTTTCCCTCTTTTCCTCCTCGATACTCTCGCCGGAGGAGTTATTGTTTTTGCCGCTCTTCTTCGGGCTCGGCTTGAAGTGGCGCCGCGCCGGCGAGCGCGTGGGCGACCCGAAGGTGAACGAGCGCGAAGTATCGCCGGATCCCGATCCCGATCCTATATCGTCCTCGAACAAACCAGTCTCGAGCACCACGCCGCTCTCGCGCAGCTGCGACTGCGCTCTCGGCCGCGCGAAGGTTTGCGCGAACAGGAAAAGCATCAGGTCCTGCACAAACACGAATTGGTTTTTGTTTTCTGCCAACTCTTTCTCTTCGTCGCCGCTCGGCTCCGTCGGGAGCGTCGATTTGAGCGTGGCGATCACCACGCTCGCGGCTTCGTTCGACAACTCAAGGCACCGACCGAGGTCCTCCGCCGTGACCGCCGGTCTTCCGCCGACGGGAACCGCTAACGACAGAAAGCGGCGCTGCAGAGGCACGAGCGCGGCGGGCGCGTCTATGTTCGGCGCGAGGGACGACGCGGGCAAAATCCCAAACTCGAAAGGCTCGCGCCGGAGCTCGACGACGACGCCGTCGGTGGTGTCGTTTGGGGAAAAGGGGGGGAAAGGGGACGGCGTCCTCCCGGCGTCCTCCGCGCTCGAAAAACGCTCCGCGTCTGCGGACGACGGATGACGCGTTTGGATTTTTTCGGATGATGTGACGATGACGACGACGACGCGACGAAGCGATGCGTGCCGAGGCGGGGACGGGAGACGGCGGGTGAGCGCGAGAGAGCGCGAGACGAGCGCGTGGCGTTCCCGGACGCGGGAGCGCGCGCGTTCCGGTGACGCGACCGACGAGATGCGCGATACGCGAATGCGCCCGCGAAGGTCTCGACCGGGAACCGCGCCCGCGGCCGAGTCCGGTCCGGTCGTGGTGCCCGCGCTCGACCGTTGATTTCAAAACCAGGCACGCGCGCGGACGAGGACGTCCTCTCGACGCGACGCGCGCTCGTCGCTCGGGCCTCGGGAGGGGCGCGTCGCGTACCTTGGAGCGTCATCGCGACGTGCGGTAGATCGGCCGGCGCCGACGTGGTCGCGCGCGCGCCGGTCTGGAGCGTCGAGGACGAAGGAGGAAGATCTCCGCGAAACGTCGGTTCGGCCGATCGGCTCTCAAATTGACAAAATCCGTGACTGACGACGCACTGGGGAAAGGTCACACACGGCGATGGCGTTCGGCACGCGTGGGCACACTTACTAAAAATGCGTTTCGCTCCGCGGCGCGCAAGTCGGTCAGGGCGGCGCGACTCCCGGGAAATCGTCCGGCATGTCCCACTGCGTCTCCCCCGTGGTGGTGTTATAGTAGTACGTGTACCCCTCCGGGGACTTGTGCGTCTCCCACAGCGGCTTCTCCGCCGGGGGCGCCGCGTACCCCCCCGTGCCGCCGCCGTCGTTGCCGTAGTCGTATCCCCCGCCGCCTCCGCCCTCGCCCGGCATCCCCCCGGGCCGCATGTACACCGTCGGCCCCTCGTCGATGATGGCCTGCACCGCGGCGATGGCGGCGTCGACGTTGGCCTTTTTCCCCGAGATGGCCACCGTCCCCGCTTCCTTGTCGATCTGGATCTTCGCGCCCGTCCTCTGGCACAGCTCGCGGATGCTCTCGCCGCCCTTCCCGATGATCTTCCCCTCGCAACCCTCCGCGGGCATGGAGTGCTTGGCGTAGTCCCCGGCGCCCCCCCCCCCGCCGCCCGCGCCCGGGGGGTTGGGATCGTTCAGCACGTCGAGGATGAGCTCGCGCGCGCGCACGCACGCCTCGTGGTCGCCGCGGATCATCACGCGGCCTTGGTCGCGCTCGATCTGCAGCCGCGCGCCGGATTCCTCGCTCAGTCGACGAATCGTCTCGCCGCCGCGCCCGATGATCCGCCCCACCAGAGCCATGTCGATCGGGACGGGCATCTCTTCCCTCTTCGAAGACGAAGACGCGCGTTCGGCGATCGACGATCCCCCCGACACACCTAAACCGCTCTTCGCCGCCGCAGCGCTCTTCTCCGCCTGGTGCTCGCGGATGATCTCGTTCACCATGCGGCTCGCCTCGGCGACGTTCGCGACCGCGCCGGTGATGTAGATCTTGCGCGGCTGCCCCGGCGCAACCTCCGAGGAGGGCTGGATCTTGACGTGCGCCCCCGAACTCGACTGGATCGTGTTGATGCTCTCGCCGCCGTGGCCGATCACCTTGCCCGCGCTCTCGCTCGGACAAAGAACCTCCTCCGAGACCGTGCCGCCGGGACCGGCGCCGGGACGCGTCGCGCCGGGCGCGGGGGGGAGAGCGCGAGAAGGACCCGCCGCGCCCATCGGCGGACCCGGAGGGACGCCGTACGCGAACCGGGGATCGTGCGTCCCGGGGGGTCCCGGGGGATACGCGCCGGGTCCCGGGCCCGGTCCCGGTCCCCCCGCGTACGCGCCGACGGGTGCGCCGTAGGCGCCCCCGGGTCCCACACCGGGGGGCCCCGGGTACGCGGCGTGCGCCCCCTGCTGCGCGGCGTGCACCGTGTTGACGATGTTTTGCAGATCGATCTGGCCAGCAGGCACGCCCGAGCCGCCGTACGCGCCCGGCGGCGCCCGCGGGTCGTAGCCCCCCGGCGCCGCGCCGGGAGGGGGGGGGAGCGCGCCGAGGTTGCCTCCGTGCGCGGGCCGACCGCCGCCCCCGTACGGGTGGTACCGGTCGCCCGATCCCCCCGGGGGGGGAGGCGGCCCGCCGGCGCCTCGCGCGTCGCGCCGGTCGTCGTACCCGCCCGCGCCGCCTCGGTCGCTCCGGCGCGACCGCGGGTCCATGGTGCCTCGCTCAGCCGCGAGCGCGTCAACCGGCGAGCGTCGCGCGACCCGAGCGCGCGCGGGAACTGTGCCGCGCGGCGCGGAATCGCGCGCGATCGAGAGGCGGCACACGAAATCGCGCCTCGGAACGGCGGCGTCCAGAGGCGGAAACCCGTGACTGAATGCTCGTACAGTTTTTTTGGCAAAATTGCCGAAGTCACGGCGATGCCAAACTGAGGCGTGTGCACACTTCTTCGTCCTGCAAAAGCGAATGAAAGCATCTTCCAGCACTCAGACACCTGCGCGCCACGCACGATGTCTGACGATCGTTGGCTTCGTTGCAAGACGTGTGCTGGATATTACGAACAAAGCGATGCCGATCAATGGATGCTTGACACAGGGCGTAACGTCGAGAATGGGAAGACGGAGGACCTCGAATATCCCTTCGACAGGCATTGTCCTACGTGCGCGAGCGAGTTAGAGGAACACGTTCGAAACGAAGAGGAAATCTACGGCCTGAGGGACCAGGTGCTCGCTATGCGCAAGCAACGCGATCAGGCTCTCGCGCGGGTGGATACGTTGCTGCGGGAGCGACCCGCGGCCCCGGCGGTGGTGGACCTCACCTCCGACGAGCCAGCGGCTAAGAAGCGAAGAGCCAAAGCGCAGTCGGTCTGGGTGCTCCACAAAGGAGACTGGCCGGACGAACAACTCGCGCAGCTGGTGGACATCAAAGTGCTGGGGACGTACTCGAGTCACGCCAACGCCAAGGAGGCGTTGGAGGCGTTTCTCGAGGAAGGGGGATGGGAAGGAGAAGGCGGGGATTGGGGATATGACCAGGGCGGAAGCAGCAGCAACATCCAGATCGCCGAGACCGAGCTCGACGCCTGGTAAAATGTAAAGTATGCCTTTTATTCTATTCGCGCCGGCCGCGCCAAAAATCACACACCGAAGCGTCGTCGCGCCACAACCCGCCGCGCGCGCGCGATGCTCTCCCATCTCGCGATGCGCGCGTCGCGCGTGACCGCGCGTTTCCCCTCGGACCTGAGCCGGCTCGGGCGCGCGCGCGTCGCGCCCGCGAGCGCGAAGCCGCACGCCACGCGCCGCGTCGCCGCGTTCGCGAGCTGGCGCATGGGCGGCGGCGGCGGGGCGCCCGCGGACGACCCCCCGCCCCCCTCGCGCCTCCGCGACGACCGCGGCGCGCGCGGGCGCTTCGACGACGACGACAGGTACGAGGAGAGGTACGTCGACGACGACGAGTTCGGGTCCGGCCGCGAGCCCCGGGAGGTGGGCTTCGCCGCGCGGCGCAGCCGCGCGGGCGGAAGGGGCGGCCAATCGCGCGGCGAGAGGGGCGGAGGGCCGCGCGCGTCGCGCGGCGGCGGCCGCCGCCGCCGCGACGACTCGGATGCGTTCGAGTCTCGCGACCGGACGGTGTGGCAGGAGCGCCACGACGAGAAGAAACGTGCGAGGGAAGAGAGCGGTTCGTTGACGCTCCACGAATCGTTAATAGGAGAAGCGGTGTACGGCGCCAATCCGGTGCGCGCCGCGCTGTTGGGCGATCGACGAACCGTGCACAAAGTCTTCGTGCAGGAGGGGTGCGACTTTTTCGCCAAGGATGCGTTTTTGCGCGAGCGCGTTCAGAACGAATTAAAAGTTCCGATAACGACCGTCACGAAACACGACCTGAACATGTTGTTACAGACTTCCAGTGTCAGTTCCGGTTCCGGGAACCGACCGCACAACGGCGTCGCGGCGGACGCGTCGCCGCTTTTACCGACGCCCATCGACCTTCTCCCAAAGTGGGACGGGCTCGGCGCGCCCCCCGTGTGGCTGGCGCTGGACGAGGTGGTGGACCCCCAGAACCTCGGCGCCGTGCTCCGCACGGCGCACTTCCTGAACGTCACCGGCGTCGTCGTGTGCGCCAAGAACAGCGCGCCTTTAAGTCCGACGGTCAGCAAGGCGTCCTCGGGCGCGCTCGAGACGACGGACGTGTACTCGGTAGGGGTGATGCACCGCTTTTTAACGCGGTGCGCGGAGGACGGGTGGGACGTGTTGGGCGCCGCGGGCGAGGCGGACGCGCGCGACGTGAACGACATCGAGGTTTTAACCAACCCTACTGTGTTGGTGATGGGCAACGAGGGTGTCGGTTTACGAACCAACGTCCGGCGCGCGTGCACGTCTTTAGTGCGCGTCGCCGGCGGTAACGAAACGAGCACGGTGGATTCGCTCAACGTCTCCGTCGCGACGGGGATCATCTTACACGCGTTGATACGGAGCGCAAGGCGAGGCGGTGACTGAACGCATATCTTGTAGGTTGTCGGGTATCTGTGCCCGTCTATGACGAAGGCATACGAGCGACGCCGGGGCGAGAAAAGCGACGCCGGTCTACTCTCGGTAGCGCGCGCGACGGACGGAAAAAGGCTCTCATTCATAAGAAAACCGCGGACGGCGCGTGTTGACTCTCACGTTCCTCTGACAAATCTTCGAAAATCGCTCGTTCGGCACCCGTGCCTTTTCCTTGGGTCATTAGACCGTCGTCGAATTCCGTTTTTATTCCAGACTGTTCGCTCGTGGGCTATCCTCGCGATGGTCGCGCGTGCTACGTGGCGCCCGTAGCGCCGAGAGGCTGAGCCGAAGAGGCGCTCTCGATTTCACCGCGTGAGGCTCGCGCGCGCCTCGCGCGTTCCCAGTGCACACGGCGTCCGCCTCACCGCGACACCGCACGCAAACGAGACTCGCGCCAGGGAGTGTCCCTCGCGCTCTCCCCCCGCCGAAGCAGCGCGGTCGCCCGAAGAGGCGCGCGCGCTCGGGAAAGGCGCCGAGAGGCTAAGGCACCTCTTCGCGGGCGCCCCGTTCGCGTGTTTCGCGTCCGCCCCGAACGCGCTCGACCGCCTCGCGCGCGCGCGAAGATGGCCGCGATGACGGCGACGCGCGTGGAGCGCGCCGCGGTGCGCGGCCTCGGGATGGGCGTCGACCGCCGCGCCAGCGGCGGACGCGCCTCCGCGGTCCCGCGCGCCAGGAGACACGCGGTGATCGCCCGCGTGTCTCCGGGCGCGGGAGGAACGCGCTCGGCGGTGACGCGCGACAGGCGACCCATTCGCGCGGAGGACACTTCAAGGACCGCGCGGGCGCGTGTCTTGTCCCGCGCCCTCGGCGGTTCCTTCGACGAGACCGACCCGGAGACGGCGTTGAAAGCCTCGTCAACCGTTGACGACAAGGCGAGCGAGAACGCGAACGAGGGCTCCATGACGGAAGTCGCGCTGTGGGTTGGCGCGGCGACGCTTTTCGGCCTCGGCGTCGGCGCGACGCTCGGCGCGGAGAAAGCCGAGGAGTACTTCTCCGGGTATTTGCTCGAGCAGAGTTTGTCGGTGGATAACCTGTTCGTGTTCGTCCTGGTGTTCGATTACTTCAAGGTCCCTATGAAGCAGCAGCAGAAGGTTTTAAGTTACGGCATCGGCGGCGCCATGGCGATGCGCGCGGCGATGATCGTCGCCGGGTACGAGGCGGTGACGAACTTCAAGCCCGTCCTGTTGGTGTTCGCGGGCGTCCTGATTTTCTCCTCGTACAAGCTCATCACCGAGGAGGAGGAGGAGGAGGAGGACATGTCCGAGAACGCCATCGTCAAGTTTTGCTCCAACGTCTTGCCCGTGTCGGACGGGTACGACGGCGACAACTTTTTTACTTCGGTCAAGGACGAGAAAACCGGCGAGATGATCAAAATGGCGACGCCTTTACTGTTATGTCTGTGCGTCATCGAGCTCTCCGACGTGGTGTTCGCGGTGGACAGTATTCCCGCGGTGTTCGGAGTAACACAAGACCCGTTCATCGTGTACTCGAGCAACATATTCGCCATCTTAGGCTTGCGAAGCCTCTTCGCGTTTGTCGCCGTGATGGTCGCGGAGCTGGAGTACCTGCAGACCGCCGTCGCCG
>ENA-OUOG01000366-OUOG01000366.1-marine-metagenome-genome-assembly--contig:-NODE-366-length-59998-cov-6.963519_pt1 | contig 59998 bp, 31 predicted proteins | sample MGYA00248635_ERZ508505 | MGnify/ENA primary metagenome ERZ508505 (study PRJEB26176, sample SAMN06267871) | marine metagenome | isolation source: Saanich Inlet, British Columbia, Canada | place: Pacific...
CCGAAGATGATGATGCGCGCGTCGAGGCCAGCGGTCTGCATGAGCTCGGTGGCGGCGTCAGCCTGCTCGGGCATGCCGAGGAGGGCGGCAGCCGAGAGGCCGAGGCCAGCGGCGACACCCTTCTTCTTCGCGGCAGCCTTCTGCATGTCCTCGAGCTGGTTGAGACCGGGGCCGAGGATGTTGTACGCCACCCAGCCGAGCACGGGCACGAACGCACCGAAGATGATGATGCGCGCGTCGAGGCCAGCGGTCTGCATGAGCTCGGTGGCGGCGTCAGCCTGCTCGGGCATGCCCGCGAGAGCGGCGGCGGAGAGCCCGAGGCCGAGGGGGATGCCCTTCTTGCCCTTAGCGTTCTTCACCTGCATGTCATTGAGCTGGTTCAGTCCGGGAGTCAAAATGTTGAACGCGACCCAAGCGAGCGCGGGTCCGAGAATCACGAGAAACACGAGGGCCCGGCTGTCCAAGTCCGCGACCTGGGAGATTTCGATGGTGGAGGCACTCGCCTGCTGAGCTCCGAGGGAGAGCGCGCCCGCGAGGGTGAGGGCGGCGGTCTGTGTGTGCACGCAAAACGAGCGACGGATTCGGGAGCGCGAAGGTCAGGTTCGTGTTCGAGTCGCGTCGAGCGCGAGGAGGGTTCGCCGAATGCGATCCGATTGATATCGCGTTCGGCGTATCCGCAGTTTCGCCGCGTTGGTTGGTCGATGACGTTTGCGCAAACTCGGAAACGGCGACGCGGGCGCGGCGCGACCGCGCGCGCGCGCGCGCGATCCCGCGGCGCGGCGAACGAGTCTCCGGCACGGCGGTTCGAGCCGGCACCGGCCATCGGCGCCGAATCGGCCGAGCGCCGCGCCCGCGGGTCGGTCGATAAAAGCACGACGGATCGCGCTCGATCGCGAGGATGTTAGGCGGTTGCCATCGACGCACCTGGCCGAGCTGAAGGTCGTCCGCCTGCTCGACGGCGCGCGCGGACGCGCGCGTCTGCACGGCGGCGGGGCGGGGCGCGACGGGCTTGACACCCGCGACGCGAGCGCCGTGGAATTTCGACTTCGCGCGAACGGAGACGCGGGACGCGACGGCCGTCGCGCCCATCACCGGCATAGCCATGGAAGCCATCGTGCTCGTGCGTGAGCGGGTGCTGGAATGACTCGCGTGAGGTGGCGCGCGCAGCTTATTTCGATTCACGAACGCCCGACACGGAGCTGTGATAGGTCCGCGAAATTCACACGGGAGTCAGGCAGATGATGGTTCGGATGAAAACGCTTTTTTTTCGCGAATCAGACTGCGGCGCGTACGATTTCGCCGCTCGAAAAAAACGGGACGCCGAAAAAAAAACGAAAGGACGTTCGCCGTTCCGCGACTCCCCCGCGCGAGTCAGCACAGAGATGCGCGTTTTCTTCCGCGCGGTTCGGTGCCGGAAGAAGGGCGGAAGAAACGTTTTGACCCACACCCGGCCCGTTTCGACCGTGCCGGCTTTGGCGCGGCGAGTACGCCGCGGCGCGTGTAATAAGCTAATTCTTTAATCACGAGTGATTCTATGACCGCTGATGCGCACCGCGTGCGTCTCGCGCGTCGTTCTATGTCCTGCTAAGCGACCGCCGCCTCCCGGTTCCCGCGGCGGAGTCGAAGGCGTCGTTTTCGTTTTCGTTTTCGTTTTCGTTTTCGGTTCACGGCGCGGGCAGCGCCTTCGCCTTCTCCGCGTTCCGCTGCGCGGCGGCGAGCTGCGCGAGCGGGTCCTCCTCCCCCGGGTTGGGGAGCTTCCTGAACTCCGTGAGCACCGGGTAGATGTTCTCGAACGCCTGGTAAATGTCCTCCCTCCGCTTCCCGCCCGTCAGCACGATCTTCCCGGACACGAAGATGAGCAGCACGATCTTGGGCAGCTGCATGCGGTAGATGAGGCCCGGAAACAGCTCGGGCTCGTACTGCGCGAAGTGCCCGTGTGACCACGCCAGACCCTCGAGGCGGATGGGGAACTTGACGTCGCACGACCCGACCATGTTCTGGATCTTGAACTCCTTGAACTGCGCGGGGAACCCCAGCTTCGCGATCACCTTGGCGTACTTGCGCGCGGCTTCGCGCGCTAGCGCCTCCGTCTTCGCCCCCGTGCACACCATCTTGCCGCTGCTGAAGATGAGCGCCGTCGTCTTGGGCGCGCGGATGCGCATGATGGCCGCCGCGAAACGCTTTTGGATGATAGAGGGATCGCGCACTCGTCAGCGCCGAACGCGCGTTTCGTTTCCACGACGTCGGGGACGCTCGAGGCGTCGTCAAAACCAAAACGTTCCGATCGTTCGTTCGAAGCGCGCTCGGGCGCTTCCCGCGCGCAATTTAGGGTTTCTCACCTTGGGGTTGTACTCCACGTTTCGCGCGTGGAACGCGATGGTTTTCAAATCCAGCTTGCAGTCCAGGTTAACCGTCGCCACGATGTTCCTGCGGGGGCGCGAGAGGGCGCGTCAGTCCTCGTGCTCGCGCGGGCGAGGGAAGGATCTGGCGTGGAAAAACACGAAGGCAACACGCGAGGCGCTCGGTGGGCACGAGAAGAGCGGGCACGCACTGTAGCTGCGGCACGATGCCAGACGGGTGCACGCTTAAATCCACGGCGCCATCCGTCGCAGGCGCCGGCACGACCGCGTTGGACGTGCCCGCGGCCTCGGGCTGGCCGGGCGCGAGCTCCGCCCCGCTCATTGTCCCGCCTTTAAAAAATCGACAGAGGGGCACGAATCGAGCGCCCTTCGGTGACCTGAGCCGCCTCTTCCGAACAGAGCGGAGGGGCTCGCGGCGAGGCGGGCAGCTGCCCCACGGGCGTGCCTACGCGGCTGGAAGCCAGGCGGCGGGGCCGACCTGTCCTCAAACACCCACGCGCCTAGAAACGTCGCGCGGTCCCGTGACGCGCAGGCACAGGAAATGCGGACGATTCAGAGGACGCGGCGCTGCGCACGGCACACTGAGACCCCTTTATAAAGGGTTGGGGAAGTCGTATGGCTTTTCAGTCAGAGCGCGGTTTGCGCAGAGAGGGCCGCGAACGAAGCGCTTTCCGCGATCGAAGAACAAAAAGTTGTTGTCAACAACGACTTTCCAGAGACGGACGGGACGGCGCCGGTCGCCGGCCATGGCGACCACCGCGGGCGATGAGCTGTACCGCGTGGTCGGGCAGATCGGCGAGGGCGCGTTCGGGTTGGTGCACTACGCGCGCGGCCCTCAGAACCGCGTGTGCGCCATCAAGACGTTCAAGACCTCCCCGAAGGATCCGCCGGTCGTGCCAGCGCCCACGATCCGGGAGGTGTACCTGCTTCGTGAGCTGAAGCACGAGAACGTGCTCAACCTGCTGCACGTGCAGGTGAACCACGCCGAGCTCGCGCTTTCGCTCGTCTTCGACTACGCCGAGTACGACTTGAACCGCGTCATCCGGCACCACCGCGACACACGGCGGGGCGCGCCCATCCCGGGGAAGATGGTGAAATCCATCGCGTGGCAGATTTTGCGGGGACTTACATACGTGCACGCCAAACGCGTCGCGCACCGCGACTTGAAACCCGAGAACATCCTGATCATGGGCGACGGCGTCGAGCGCGGCTTGATCAAAATCGCGGATTTCGGGTTAGCCAGGAAGATCGACACTTTAGCCAGGCCGCTGGACGAAAACGGACCGGTCGTCACGCTGTGGTACCGAGCTCCCGAGCTTTTGCTCGGCGCCAAACACTACGACGAAAAAATAGACGCGTGGGCCGCCGGCGCCATCTTCGGCGAGCTCGCGAACCTCGCGCCGCTGTTCCGCGGCGTCGAGGAGGCTCCTCACGCGGGTGCCCGGCGAGACATGTACGAACGCTCGCAGCTGGAGAAGATCTTCGCCGTGCTGGGGGTGCCGCACGACGTGAAAGAAAAAGACAAAGACGACGCGTTTTGGCCCGAGTTAACGAGTCACCCGTTTTGGCCGAGAGTCGTCGACGCGGGGTTGACAAACGAAACGCCAAACAAAAAAGTCGGTTTCCCGCGTCGGTTAGCGGAGGACCCGAGTAAAAAGTCCCTCGTGAACCTTTTACGGAAACTCTGCCGGTACGACCCGTCTACGAGACCGAGCGCGGAAACCGCGCTGACGCACCCGTACTTCGCGGAAACGCCTTTGCCGTCGCGAAACGCCCTCGACCCGGGAGCCGAGAAGCCGGAGACGTACCCGCAGCGCAAAATAAAAAGCGCCGAGAAGTTCGGCGGCGGAGACGGCGCGGCGCGCGAGTCGGAAGCGGGGGAGTCTATGCGCGGGCCCGCGCCGCGGGGGGCCGCGGGGGCGGCGGCGCTGAACGCCGTGAGGAGCTACGGGGACCTGAGGCGATAGAGACGAGCGAGCGATGTAGACCTTTGTGAGTAGTACTAGCGTAGCGTTTAGGCGAAGAAACGCGAGAGCTTTTCGTGATGTGGCGAACGTCTTCACGCAAAATATTTTCGCAGATTCGATTTCAGCCAGCGGGTGTTCACCCTGGACTCTCGTCTCGGCCCCTCCCAGAGAGCACCTCGCGCGCGTCGCGATGACGCTGTTCTCCAAGATGTGCGAAGAAGTGGACGGCATCGACGCCGAGCTCGACGCGGCGGTGCGTTTCCCTCGCGCGTCACCCCGCGGGCGTGCGTCTCGTCTCTCGCGTCGTTCGCGTCGTTTTCGTCACGCGACACGCGCGCATCACTCACCCTTCGTCCCTCGTCTCCCCTCCCACGCGCAGGCGGCGGCGACGTCGACGTCCGCGATCGAGCGCCGGGACCGCGCGGCCGCGGCGCTCGCGCGGCTCGAGGAGGCGTCGCCCCAGGTGGAGAAGATGCGCCAGAAAGCCGCGGAGCGTGACCCCGAGAAGCGCATCTACAACGAGACCATGACCTCGAAGGTGCTGGCGCTCGCCGACAAACTCGCGGCGACGCGGGAAAAGGCTGCGGACGTGCGGAGGCGCATCCAGCCCCTCGTCGAGGAGGAGGAAAAAGAAGCCGCCGAGGCGGAGGCTGCCGAGGCCAGGGCGAAGGCGGAGGCAGAGCGTCTCGCAGCCGAGAGCGAGGCGGCGGCGAAGGCGGCGTTCGAAGCCGAGGCGCGCGCCGCGGAGGAGGCGGCGGCGGCGGCGAAGAGGGAGGCGGAGCGGGAGGCTGCTCGCGTGAAGGCCGAGCGCGAAGCGGCGAAGGCGATGGCTGATGAAGAGACCGCCGCCGCCGCCGCGGCGGCGGACGCGGCTCGCGCCGCCGAGGCGAAGGCTGCCGAGGAAGCCGCCGAGGCCGAGAAGCTCCGGAAGGCGGAAGAGGCGAAGGCGAAGAAAGCGGCGCTCGCCGCGCGCGTCGCCGCCGCGGCGCCCGCGGGCTCGGACCCCGTCCCGCCGCCCGCGGCCGGCGCTTCCGTGCCCGTGACGACTGCGACGACTGCGACGACTGCGACGACGCACGCGGAAACGCCCTCGGTTACCTCGGGACCCGCGTCGGCGTCGACCGCCGTCGAGGCAAACGCCGCGGCGCTGGCGGCGATGCTCGCGTCGATGGCCCCGCCGTCCGCTCCCCCGGCGTCCGCTCCGACGCCCGCGTCTGGAGAGACTGCGAAGACGTACGGCGAGGTGCGTCACGTGCTCGGCGGCGCCGCCGAGCTCCGTGGCGCGCTCGAGGAAGCCTCGGCCGCGGGTGCCTTGACCGTCGTGGACTGGAGCATACCCACGTGCGGCCCGTGCCAACGCATCCGCCCGGCGTTTGAGCGGATGGCGCGCGAACGCGTCTCCGTGCTGTTCGTCGGCGTGGACGCCGCGGCGAGCGCCGAGAACCGCGCGCTCGCGCAGAGCGCCGCCGTGCGCGCGTATCCCACGTTCCACTTCTACGTGGGCATGCGCCGCGTCGCGGAGCTCACCGGCGCGGACGAGTCGCGGATCGCGGAGCTCGTCGACAAACACGCGCCTCCGTCTTCTCTTTCGCGCAAAACGCTCGACATGCAGGCCGCCATCTCCGCGGCGCTGATCACCCTGCGTTCGTCCTGCGGGTCTCTCCACGAGTTCGTCGCCGCGACGCGCACGCTGTTAGTGTTCGTGGGGAACGTGGTGACCCACCCGGGTGAGGCAAAGTACCGCCGCGTGCGTCTGGCAAACGCGGCGTTTCAAAGTAAGCTCGGGCGTTTCGCCGGCGGCGTCGCCGCCATGGAGGCTTTCGGATTCGTCAAGGAGGGTTTAGGGGACGACGCGGCTTTGGTGATGAGCGAGACGAACGCGCGACACGAGGGTTTACCGGCGATGCGCCGTCTGCTGGAGCAGGCGTTGCCACCGACGGGATAAAAGATACACGGTTTTTAGATACAAAGGCTTCCTTCGCCTCTCGATTCGCTTTTTATCAAAAGACTCGGAGAGCGTTCAAAGAAAAGCGCGACGACGGAGCGTTCAAGTCGTCGCGCTCGGCGTAGGTACCTCCTCACTTTTTCTTCCCGTCGCCATCCTTCGCCTTGGGCTCCACCTTGGTCCAGGACGAGTCGAACACGTCCTTCCAGATCTCCGCCTTGAGCTTCTCCGCCTTGTCGTTGATGAGCTCGGCGCGGCGCTCCTCCACCGCGTTTTGCCGCGTGATCTCTTTTTTGTGGTGCAGGCACTCGAAGTAGTCCTCGCGCAGAGACGCGCACTCCGAGGGGTCGTCCGCGGTGGACATGCACTGTTTTCGTACGGGTTTTTCGGAGAAAGGAAGGCGTCAGAGCAAGCGCGTTTCGAGGCCAAACGCGGTCGAGAGACTTTACCGCGCTACGACGACGGCGGGGACGACGCGACGGAGGATGTGAATGATGTCACGGCGATCGCTGTCACGGCGACCTTCTCGTTTTAGGGTTGGCGCGACACGCCTCGCGTCTCGCGCGTGGAAACCGCGCGCCGCCGTGCCCTTCGTCGCACGCGTCGTACCCTGGAGAAGTTGCGCCACAGAGGGGTGCAGCGCCCCTCGTTGCCCTTACTGCGTCGGTGGAGGGGAGGGGAGGATGAGGAAAACAGGGCGTGCCGTGGTGGAGGCGTGGGGAGCGGTCAGTCCCGCGCGCGATCGGTGACACGCGAGTGGTGGAAGCGATTCGTCGCGGCGTCGTCGCCGCGCGTTCGTGCGTGGGAAACCAAACGCGGGAGTTGCACGCACGCTCCGAAGCCGGAAGCCATGTTCGCGTCGGGTGTGTGCGTTCGCGCGGCGCGCTCTGTGATTTCGGGAGCGAGTGCAAATGTTTTCGCCGCGCGAAGCCTGCGGCGCGCTCCGCGCTTTCGCGGAAGTGGCGAAGTGGGTTTGAAAAAGTGGTGGCCTCCGCGCTCGCCACTGCGGTACGCGCGTCGCTCGCGACGTGCACGGTCGCGCCGCGCGCGGGAAGCCGAGTCGGGAGCGCGACTGCCGCGTCGGCGACGGCACGACCGCGGCGGGCGTGGACACACGCACCCGTGACCCACGCGCGCGTGATTCTCGGTCAGCTGTCGTCGGTCGGTCCGATGGCGGAGGAAGGCGCGCCGCGCGGTGCCCCCCCGCCCCGCCCCGCGTCCCGCGCGTCGAGCGACGCCGGCTCGCCTCCCGCCGGCGACGCGGACGATGCCACCTCGCGCGCGCACCGCCGGCGCGCCTCGACCCTTGACGCGCACCGGGACAAGAGCGCGGACGAGGCGGACGCGGCGGAGGTTGAGGATGGCGAGCACGCGAACGAGGCTCGGGAGCGCGACGTGTCTTTTTCTTCCGAGGAGGAGGTTGGGGGCGTCGACGACCGCCACGACGTCCAGATGCTGCACGACAAGCTCCTGGAGTTCCGCGTCGAGAACGACGCGCTGGGCGAGGCCACCACCGCGCTGAGACGCGCGCTGAGACGCGCGACGGAGGAAATCGCCGAGACGCGCGCCGCGCTCGCGACGGCGGAGGCGGCGTTGGAGGGCGAGCGCTCGGCGTCGCGGGCGTCTCGCGAGACGGCGGAGGAAGAGGCGAAGAAAACGCGCGCCGAGCTGGGAGACGTCGAGCGACTCGCGCTCGAGCTTCAGGGCGAGCTCGAGGAAGCGCGCGCGCGCGCGGCCGAGGAGGCGCGCGCGCGGCGCGACGCCGAAAACGCCGCCGCGGCGGCGCGGGAGGAGCGGGACGCGGCGGCGGCGATGGCGGAGTCGCTCCGCGACGCGCTCGCCGACGCCGCGCGCGACGCTGAGACTTCCAAAGCCAAAACGAAGGCGTTCCGGGAGAAGCAGGCGCTCACGGCAGCGAAGGAGAAGGCGGCGTTCGAGGCGGCGGCTTTACAAAAAGCAGAGAGAGACGCCGGGGAGAAGCTCGGGGAGGAACTGCGGGAGGCGCGCGCCGCCGCCGAGCGCGCGGCGAAGGACCGCGACGCTATGGCGTCGACGTGGCGCCGGGAATGGGAGTCGGCCAAGGCGGACCACGCCTCGGAGCTCCGCTCTAGAAACGCGCGCGTCGCGCACGCCGAGTCTGAGCTCGCGTCTATGCGTTTAGAGGTTCGAGCCGAGCGCGACGCACGCGTTTCTTGTGAGAAGGCTCTGGCCGAGGCGACGCTTCGCGCGCGAGACGCGACGCGCGACCGCGACGGCGCCGTCGCCTCGCTGCGCGCGCTGGCCGAGCACGAGGACGCCACGCGCGACGATCACTCACGGCGCGCCGCCGTCGTCGGCAGGCTGAGGGACGACGCCGCCGAGGCTGCCTCGCGGTGCGAGGCTCTGGCCGAGCGGTGCGCCTCTTTGATTCGCGAGCGCGACGCGGCGGAGGAACGCGCCGAGCGCGCCGAGGCGGACCTCCGCGAGATGGCCGAGGTCGCCGAGTCGGTGGCTGCCGCGCAGACGGAGAGCGCGCGGAGACGAGCGGAGCGCGCGGCGTTTTCAGAATCGTCTCCGGAGAGGTCGTCTCCGGAGACGACTCCCGCGTCCGCGCTCCTCCGCGCCGCCGTGCGCGAGAGCGGTCGGTCCCCGAACGCGTTCGCGGCGTCCATGGCGTCGCGGCGAAGGCGCGGCGCGCCGCGCGGCGACGACGGTCCGTCGTTCGCGCCGCCGGCTTCGTCGGCGTCCGCGCGGTCGGCGCCCGACCCCTCGACGCCGGCGACGCCGGAGACGCCGGACCTCCGCGCGGAAGGGGTTCCTAACGCTTCGGAAGCGCCGAGGTCGAGGGATCGGGAGGCGAAATCGTCGCCTTCCCGCTGGATCCACGCCGTCGGGGACGCCGTCGCCGAGGAGCTGGTGCACGCGCTGGCGCGCGAGGTGGCGGAGCTCCGCGACGCCGCGGCGTCGCTGCGCGCCGACGCCGCGGACGCGCGCGCGGCGCGCGACGACGCGCGCCGCGCGCTTCTCGAGGAGACGACGCGCGCGCGGTCGCTCGAGCGCGCGCGCGTGCTGGACCTGCGCGAGACGCGCGCCGCCGAGGGACGCGCGCTCGAGGCGACCAAAACCGCGTGGGCGCTGCGCGACAAACTCGCGCTCGCCGCGGTGGTGACGACGATCCACCGAAACGACGGCGCGCCGAATTCGGACGTCGACGCCGAACGTCCGTCGTCCTTCTCTCGGGAAAACGACGACGACGACGACGACGACGTAGAGGTGGGGGACTTACCGGTCGAGGCGGAAAAAAAGGACGCGGCGAGTGCGTTTTTCCAAAACGCGGGCGCGCGCGCGTTTTCGTTTTCGGTCCGCCGCGAGAAAAACGGTTTTCGTTCCGCGGAGGACGAGACGCTCATCTCGACGCAATTCTTGGCGCCTTCGACGCCCGACGACGGCGAGCGGTTCGCACAGAGAGGTCCCTCGCCCAGAGCCGCGCGCGCGCCGCGCCCGACGGCGTTTTCGCCGATGTGACGACGACCTTTTCGCGTCGACAAACGCGTTTTGAGTCGTCCACGACTCGCGCGTATCGGGTTGTATTACGTACGTTACAGTAGACGTTAGACGAAATCGTAGCTACGCGTCGGCGGTCACGGGATGACGTTCCCCCAGCAATCCCTCGTGAGCTTCAGCCCCGTCCTGGTTTGGTTCCGCGTCGATCGGAGATACTCCGAGTCGATCCCCGCGGGGGGCATATCTTCGTTGAAAGCGCGCTCCGTCGCGCCGTCGGCGTTGGGCCCCCTGGGCGGCACGAATCGCCGCTGCACGCGTCCCCGGCCCTGTTCCGGGAACCACGCGGTGCCCACGAGCTCGGGCCGAGGCTCCGCCGAGGGCTTGTGGAAATATACCGGGTCCGGCCCGATGTCGTACCCGGCGCGGCGACGCGCCGCGGCCTCCTCCACGAGGCGCCCGGACCCGCTCGCCGCGGCGTGGTCCGGTTTCGATGCCGAAACCGGCATCGAAACCGGCCACGCGGTCGGCGGAGGCACCTCCGCGCGTCCGCGGCGCGGGAACGGATCCCCACCGGGCAGAAACGCGTCGGTCTCCGTTAGGGTGCACCTGAAGTTCCCCATGATCCGATGCCGCGCCTGGCGCGCTCGACGAATGGTCCCGGGCAAAGAATTGGGTTGTCATCCTCAGTCGCGCCGAAGCGCGCGTTTTCGCCGACATTGACAGTTCGCGCCGTTGTTGTTTTCTCCGAGGCGTCACCTCGTCCACGCGCCACACCGAGGACCGCGACGGCGACGATGGCGGCCGAAACACCGTCGATGCTCGGGAAGGCGTGGGACCTGCTGATGATCACCGCGTGGCTCGGGCTGGTGCACGTCGCGGTGGCGGTGTTCGCGGTGGCGCTGTGGTGCCTTCCGCATCCCGCGGCGTGTGCCGTCTTGGGCGCGTACGCGGTCGCGGGGTTGTGGCCGAACGCCCCCCCCCACCCGCGGTGGGGCATGCGCATCGCGCGCGCCGTGACCGAGGGCGCGACGCGGTACTTCCCCTGCACGATCGATTGGGAGGACGAACGCGCCTACCACGCCGCCGCGGAGAAGGGCACGCCGCATCTCATCGGCCTCGAGCCGCACAGCGTGTTGCCTCTGTCCATCGTGGCGTTCGGAAAGTATTTCTTCTACACCGAGTCCACGCCGGCGTGCGTCCGCGACGCACGCGCGTTGGCGACGCCGGCCATCTTCGTGGTACCTTTCCTGAGGCAGCTGTGGACGTGGCTCGGGATGGAAGCCATAGACAGGAAGAGCATGCTCTCCGTGCTGCGCGCCGGACGCACCGCGCTCATCATCCCCGGCGGCGTCGCCGAGTGCCTCGAGATGCGCCGCGGCGTCGAGACGGTGTATCTGCGCAAGCGGTTCGGGTTCGTCAAGCTGGCGATTCAGACGGGCGCGAGCTTGATGCCGGCGTTCGCCTTCGGACAGAGCGAGACATACAGCTACGTGCGGCTCGGCCCGCCGCTGTGCTCGGAGAAAACGGTGAGCCGGATCGCGGCGGTCATCCGGCTCGCGCCGATGGCGTTTTGGGGCCGCGGCGGGTCGTTCGTCCCGCGCCGCGTCCACATGAAGATCGTCGTCGGGCGGCCCGTCGAGACGACGAAGGAGGAGAACCCCTCGAACGAGCGGGTGGCGGCGAAGCTCGCGGAGTTCATAGACGAGATGGTGCGGCTGCACGAGACGCACAAGGAGCGGTACGGGTACGGGGGGCAGAGGCTAGTCGTTCTGTGACGACGACGCGAACTAGTCTGACATGTCTGACACAACTGAGCGCAAATTTCTGCGAGTGCGGACATCCTGTGACAGGGTCACAGTAAAACTCGTGAAAAAGCGCGATCGGGTCGATCAGGGTTCACAAGGATTCGCGCGTCGCCTCCGCGACCGTCCGATCAGTTCACCCGCACTCGACATGGCCGCCGCCGTCTGTCGCGCCCCCCTGGCGGTGCCTCGCGCCGGCATCGCCCCCGCCGGTCGCTCCCGCGTCGGCGCCGCGCTCCCCGCGCGCCATCTCGGCGCCTCGAAAAAGCGCCCGCGCGTCCACCGCTTCGCGGTGGTCGCCGCCGCCGCCCCCGCGGCGGCCGCCGCGGGCGGCGCGCCCGTGAACGTGCTGGTGGTGGGCGGCGGCGGTCGCGAGCACGCGCTGTGCTGGCGCCTGCGTCAGAGCCCGACGTGCGGCGAGCTGTTCTGCGCGCCCGGCAACGCCGGCATCGCCGTGGAGCAGGGCGTGCGCGTCGTGTCGCTGGACGAAACCGACCACGCCGCCGTCGTCGCGTTCTGCGCCGACAACGACGTCGGGCTGGTGGTGTGCGGCCCCGAGGCGCCTTTGGTGGACGGGCTCGCGGACTCGCTCATCGCCGCGAACGTGCCGTGCTTCGGGCCCACCAAGGCTGCCGCCCGGCTGGAGGGCTCCAAGGGCTTCCTCAAGGACCTGCTTCGAAAGTACGACATCCCGACGGCGAAGTACGAGCGCTTCGCCGACCCGGAGGCGGCCAAGGCGTACATCCGAAAGGAGGGCGCGCCCATCGTGGTGAAGACGGACGGGCTCGCCGCGGGCAAGGGCGTGATCGTGGCCATGGACGAAGACACCGCGCTGCGGGCGGTGGACGACATGATGGTGAACGCCGCCTTCGGCGCCGCCGGCGCCGAGATTGTCGTCGAGGAGTTTCTGGACGGCGAGGAGGCGAGTTTCTTCGCCGTGGTGGGCGGCGGCGTCGCCGTGCCGCTGGTGGGCGCGCAGGACCACAAGCGCGTCGGCGAGGGCGACACCGGGCTCAACACGGGGGGCATGGGCGCCTACTCCCCCGCGCCCGTGCTCACGCCCGCGCTGGAGAAGGTGGTGATGGAGACCATCGTGCAGCCCACCGTGGACGGCATGGCGGCGGAGGGGTGCCCGTTCACGGGCGTCATCTTCGCGGGGCTCATGATCGCGGACGGCGAGGTCAAGCTGCTGGAGCACAACGTGCGCTTCGGGGACCCGGAGTGCCAGTGCCTGATGGCGCGCATGCGCGGCGACCTGGTGGACCTGCTGCTGCGCGCGGCGAACGGGACGCTGGGCGACGCGCCGGAGATGGCGTGGTCGGACGACGTCGCGGCGGTGGTGGTGGTGGCCGCCTCGGGGTACCCGGGCGCCTATAAAAAGGGCGAGACGATTAAAGGGCTGGACGCGGCGAACGCCGAGGAGGGCGTCAAGGTGATCCACGCCGGGACGGCGCTGGACGAGAAAAGCGGCGACGTGGTCAGCGCGGGCGGACGCGTGCTGGGAGTCGTCGGGACGGGCGCGTCCGTCAAGGAGGCCACCGCCAGGGCGTACGCCGGCGTCGACGCCATCGAGTGGAAGGGTGGATTCTGCCGCCGCGATATCGGGTGGCGAGCCATCGAGCGGGAAGAAGGCAAGTGAGACACAAGTCTCGAGGATCGTTCGCGAGAGTCCGCGACGCGCACTGTAAAACGCGCCGACGAGGCTCGCGCGCGCGTTTCGTCTACGTCTAATGATGTATTACCGTATCAAAGATATCACCGCTATCACGACACGCTCGCGCCGCGCGCCGAAGGACGCGCGTCGTTTTTCCGCGGGCGAAGCGGAGGCCTCCCCGCCGTTTTCTTCGCCGCGGGCCGCCGCGTCGCCTCGCGCCCGTCCCCCCGCGCGCTCGCGGTCTCGTCGTCCGACCCGGTCTCGTCCGAGCCCTCCAGCGGCTCGAGCGGAGGGGGCAAAACGCCGATGGGCCTCGGCGTCTCTTCCCACGCGTCGCCGAGCCCGAACGGCGCCGACGACGAAGCGCCGCCGTCCCGCGCAGAGGCGTTTTCCGCCGCGCCGCCGGCGGATCGGGTCGCCCGCGAATTCGGAGCGACGCGCTTCCCGCCTCCGGGTCCCGCGGGTCCCGTCAGACCCGTGGGTCCCGTCAGGCCCTGCTTCGCGGCGCGGAACGTCGCCTTGAGGCTCTCCTCGCGCGCCTCCGCGTCCAGGCGCTCGCGGCGCGCGGCGCCGGCGAGGTCCAGCGCCTCCCTGCGCGCCTCGCGCGCCGCCGCTGCATCCGACTCCGCCTCCAGGACGCGCGCGCGCAGGCGCTCCGCCTCCGTCTCCGCCTCGCACGCGCGGAGCTGCTCGCGCTGCACGCGCGACAGGCACGCCTTGGCGCGCGCCTCGGCGATGTGCGCGCGCGCGAGCGCGGCCGCCGCCTCGGCATCCGCGGAGGCGGCGCGCTCCTTCGCCGCCGTCTCGGCGAGACGCGCGGCGGCGGCGGCGGCGGCGGAGACGTCGGCGCCGCGCTTCGCCGCCGCCGCCGCCGCAGCCGCGGCGTCGCGCTCGGCGCGCGTGCCCCGCGCCGTCTCGTCGGCGGAGGAGGAGGTGGCCACGGCGTGCGCCGCGACGCTCTCCGCGGCGGCGGCGCGGTCCTCAGCGGCGAGGAGCGCGGCTCGCGCCGCGGCAGCCTCCTCGCGCGCGGCGCGCGCCGACGCCTCCGCCGCGGCGCGCGCCGCCTCGACGTCCGCGACGACGGCGCGCGTCGCGTCTTGCGCGCGGCGCTCGGCGTCCGCCGCCGCCGCCTCCGAGGCGGCCGCCGCCTCCGAGGCAGCGGTCTGCGCGATCGCGAGCTCGGTCTCGAGGCGCGCCACCGCGCGCTCCAGCGCGGCGCTCTTCTCGCGCGCGGCGACCGACTCGGGGTCGATCGCGCGCGTCTCGACGGCGGCGGCGAGTTTGCCGGCGGCAGCCTCGGCGCGGCGCGACGCGTCCTCCGCCGAGAGCGCCGAACGCATCGCCGCGTCGCGCGTCGCCTCGAGGTCCACCTCCAGCATGGAGGCGTGCGTCTCCGCCTCGGCCCGAGCCGAGCGCGCGGCGTCGAGCTCGGCGCGGAGCGACTTCTCCGCCTCGGCGGCGGTCGCGGCGGCGGCGCGCGCGGACGCCTCCGCCGCGGCGCGCGCAGACTCCGCCGCCTTCGCCGCCTCGACGCGTTCCGCCTCCGCCTCGCGGCGCGCCTCCGCCGCCGACGCCTCGGCGTCGGCGAGTTTGCGCTCGGCGGCGTCCGCGCGCGCGCGCTCGCGTTCGAGTTCGCGCTTTTCCTCCTCCACCGCCCGCTCCGCAGCCTCCAGGCTCTTCCTCGCCTCCGAGGAGGCCATCTTGGCGCCGGACTTGAAGTACGACAGGTCCGACTCGAGCGCCGAGACGCGCGTCTTGAGCGTCGCCTCCCGGCCGAGCGCTCGCGCCTCGGCTTGGCGCGCGAAAGTCTCCGCCTCGGCGAGCGCCGTCTCGGCATCCGCCGCCCGTCGCGCCGCCTCCGCGAGAGCCGTCTCCGCGCCCGCCTTCGCGACGACAGACGCTCGGGCCTCTTCGCGCGCGGACTCGAGCTCGCCGGCGAGCTCGGCGACGCGCGCCTCCGCCGTCTGCAGACGGCCCTCCACGCGCGCCTCACGCGCCGTCAGCTCGGCCCGCTCGTCGGCGTGCGTCGCCGCCGCGTCGCCCGCGGCGGCGACGGCGGCGGCGAGCTCGGCTTTCAGGTCCTCGAACTGCTGCCTGAGCTGCCCCTCGCGAAGGCCGGCGGCCTCGAGCGCGGCGGCGAGCGTCTCCGCCACCGACGGCGGCGGCGGCGCGTCGGACGCGCTCGAGGTCGAAGCGCCCTCCGCCGGCTTCGGATCCGCCGGCACGGGCGTCCCCTCGGCGACGCCGCCCCCGCGCGTCGCGCGGGGATTCGTCGCCGGGTCGAGAAGCGCGCGGAGCTCGTTCTCACGCTCCTGCGCAGCCTCGAGCGCCACGAGCGCCGTCTCCGCGCGAGCCGTCGCATCGTACGCGTCGCTCGCCGAACGCATCGCCTCCGCCTTCGCCGCGCGCAAATCGGCTTGGAGCGCTGTTCGCTCGTCGTCGAGCTCGGCGCGGAGCGCGGACTCGCGCTCGGCGGCGGCGGTCGCCGCCAGCTCCAAGGCGGCGACGTCCGCCGCCTTGGCGTCGAGGCGTCTCTCCAGCTCCGCGAGGCGAGTCAACGCCTCCGCCTCGTGCTTCGCCGCGGCTTCGGCGGCGGCGGCGACGGCGGCGTCGCGTTCCTCCCGGAACGCGACCGATGCCTTTTCCACCGCGGCGGCGAGCGTCTCCTCGGCGGCGGCCCGCGCCGCCTCCGCGGCGGCCGCGGCGTCCTCCGCGGCTTTGGCGACGGCGGCGTCGGCGGACAGTTCCGCGGCGTTCGCACGTGCGCGCTCGCGTTCGAGTTCGCGCTTCCCTTCCTCCACCGCCTTCTCCGCCGCCTCGAGCGCTCGCTTCGTCTCCGCCGCCGCCATCTTGGCGCCGGACTTGAAGTACGACAAGTCCCCCTCCGCCGTCTTCGCGCGCGTCTCCAGCGTCGCCTTCTGGCCCAGCGCGCGCGCCTCCGCTTCCTTCAGCGCCGTCTCCGAGGACGCAGCGCGCGCTTCGAACTCGGCGGCTCTCGTGCGCGCGCTCTCGAGCGAAGATTCGAGGTCCCTCCGGGTGTCCGCCGCCGCGCTCGCCTCGTGGCGCGCGGAGTCGAGCACCGAAGCGAGCTCGGCGGCGCGCGACTCCGCCGTCGCCAGGCGCGCTTCCAGCTTCGCCTCGCGCGCCGCCGTCTCCGCCTGCGCGTCGGCGTGCGCCTTGACGGCAGCCTCCGCGGCGGACGTCGCCGCCGCCGCGTCGATCGCGGCGGTGGCGGCTCGAGATTCCGCCTCTGCCAGTTTCGCGCGCGCGTCGCCTTCGCGAAGGCCGGAGGCTTCCAGCGCCGCGGCGAGCGCGGCGGTCGCCGCCGCCGCCGTCGCCGACGCGCTGCCCGGCTCCGGCGCCGCGGGCGCGCGCGCCGCCGCGAGCGCCGCGCGCGACTCGCCGAGCTCGCGCTCGAGGAGGGCGAGGCGCGCGTTGGCGGCGTTGAGCTCGGCGTGAAGCGCAGTCTCGCGCTGGGAAGCCGACTCCAGGAGCGCGGCGAGCGTCGATACCGTCGCCGCCGTCTCAGACGACGGCTTCGTCTCCGTCGCCTCGCGGAGCGCGGAGACCGTCTCGCGCACGGACTCGAGCTCAGCCTGGAGACGCCGCACGCGCTTCTCCGGCGAGGGCGTCTTCGGGGGCGCCTTTTTTTCCGTCTCCTCGAGTTTCGCGAGGAGCTCCGTCTCGCGCGCGCGGCTCGTCCGGAGAAGCGCCTCGAGCGACGCGAGCGACGCGTCCTTCTCGTCCTTCTCGTCTGAAGACGACGGAGACGTATCGATTGTTCCCGCCGCCGTCCTCCCCAGCGCCGCGTCTTCCGCGGCGGCGGTCGACGCGTCGAGACGCGCGCGCAGCGCGGCCGTCTCTGCGGCGTGCGCGCGCGAACGCTCGAGCGCGTCGCGATGCATGGCGTCCGCGTCTGCGGTCGCCGTCCGCGCCGCGTCCACGGCGTCGTCGGCGGCGATTTCCAGCTCGACAAGTTTCGCACGAAGCGCCGATTCCGTCTCGGCGGCGGCGGCGAGCGCCTCGACGCGCTCGCGTTCTGCCTCGGCGGCTCGCTCCTGCGCCGCGACGAGCTTCTCGCGGAGCGACGCCAAGGCGTCGTCGAAACGCGACGACGAAGACTCCGCTTCGCGGCGTCGCTCTTCCTCCAGCTCTCGCCGCAGATTCGTCTCCGCCTCCGCCGCCTTGCGAATCGCCGCGTCGCGCGCGACGAGCGTCTCCTCCGCGGCGGCGAGCTTCGCCCGGAGATCCGCCTCGACGTCGTTCGCCTTGGCGCGCGTCTCGGAAACGCGCAGGCGCCACTCGGCTTCGGACGCGGCGGCGCGCTCCTCAGCCTCAAACGCGAGCGTCTCGAGACGAGCCTTCTCGCTCGACGCGCGCGTCCGGAGGTTGGACATCTGTTCGCGAAGTTTCTCGAGCTCGGCGTTCGACGCGTCCTCGGCGCGCGCGCGCGTCGACTCCTCGGCGACGGCGAGTCGCGTCTCGAGAGACGCCACGGACGCGGCCGCCTCGGAGCGCGCCCCCTCGAGTTTCGCGCGCCAGGCGGCTTCCGAAGCCTCGAATTTCTCCGCCGCGGCGAGCGCCGCCGCGCGTTCCGTCCGTTCGCGTTCCACCGCTTCGCGCGCCGCCGCCTCCGCCGCCGCCGCCCTCGCCTCCGCGTCGCGCGCCTTTGCGTTCGCCTTCGCCGTCTCCTCGGCGACCCACGCGCCGCGCGCGGCGTCTCCGGCGGCGAGCTTCTCTTCCGCGGCGTTCCGCGCCATCTCCGCCTCGTCCAGACGCCTGCGCATCACAGCCTTCTCCGCCGCCGCGCGTTCGGCGGTTTCGCGGACCGAGTCGCGAAGCTCCGCCTCGTTCGCCTCCGTCAGCCGCATCGCCTCGTCCAGGCTGGCGCGCGCGCGCGCCTCGGCGCGCGCGAGCGCCGCGCGGTGCACGCTCTCGGCGCGGTCGAGCTCCGCGAGCTTATCTTCGGCTTCCGCGAGCCGCGCCTTGAGCTCGAGGTTCTCCTCGGTGGCTTTGCTCTTGGCCTTGGCGTGCTGCTCGCGCAGACGCGTCTCCAGCGCCGCCGCGTCGACAGCGGCGTCCTTCTCGAGCGCCGCCGCCGCCGCCACCTCCTCCGCGCGCGCGAGACGCGCGCGGAGCTGCTTCTCCGCCGCCGAGGCGCGCGCGCGCGCGTCGCGCAACTCCGACTCGCGTTCCTTCGCGGCTTTTTCCAGACGCGACTCCGCGTCCGCGAGGTCCGCCTCCAACGCGGAGAGCGTCTCCGCGTCTGCGCGTTTCGCGTCGGAGAACGCTCGCGCGTCGCCGCGAGGAGGCGCCGAGACGTTTTCTTTTTCTCGCTTCGGCGCCGAGGAGACGCGCGGCGCCTCGGCGCGCGCCAGCCGCCCCCTGGTTTCGTCCAGCGCCTCCTCCGCCTCGGCGACGCGCGTCTCCGCCTCGGCGGCGCGCGTCTCCGCCTCGGCGAGGCGTCTCTCGGACTCGGCGAGTCTCCGCTCGAACGCGCCGCGTTCCGCGGCGGTCTCGTTCCGCGCCTTCTCGCGCTGCTTCTCCAGCGCCGACTTGAGCACGGCGCTCTGCGTGGACTCCAGCCGCGCCGCGCGGAGCTCCGCCGACGACGCGCGCGTCTCCGCGACGGCGACTCGCCGCGCCGCGGCGTCCGCGCGAGCCGCCTCGTCGTCCGCCGAGCGCGTCGCGCGCTCCAGACGTCTCTCGAGGTCCTCGAGCGTTTTCGCGTCTCGGGACGTACCTTGCGTTCCTTCGCGTTCCGACTCCTCCCGCCGACGCCGCTCGCGCGCGGTTTCTTCCCGCGACGTCCGCGTCTGCGCCTCCGCGCGTTCGCGCTCGGCGCGTTCGCGACGCGCGTCCTCGCGCGCGCCCGCCAACTCGGCTCTGAGCGCGTCCGACTCGCGACGCGCGTCCGCGAGCTCGTCCTCTAACCTCGCCGTCTCGCGCGCGGCTTCGCCCGCGGCGTACCGCTCCGCCGCCGCCGTGTGGTACGTCGAACGCGGCGGCGGCGGCGTGTGCGCCTCAAACGCCAGCACCGCGGGGGACGCCGGGTCCGAAGTAGACGGCGACGTCCCCGCGAACAGGGGGTTCTCGGTAGCTGGCGTGCGCCCGACGGGCGTGCCGATTCGCAACGCCAGCGGAGGCGACGCCGCGGACGCCAAAGGAGGCGACGCCGCCACCGCGAGCGGCGGCGTCTGCGCTGGCGACGCCTCCGCGAACGTCGCGGGCGAAGCCTCGGCGCGCGCGCGCGACTCCGTTTCCGCATCCTTTTCGCGTTTCGTTTCTTCGAACGCCTGTAACCGCGCCGCCGCTCGCGCTTCCCTCAACTTCGCCTCGTCGAGCTCCGCGCGAAGCGCCGTTTCCCTCAGCTCCGTCGCCTCCAGTATACGCTCCATCTGCGCGTCCGACGCCGCGAGCTGCGCGACGAGCTCGTTCTCGCGCGCCGCGCGCGCCTCGCGCGCGCGCGTGTCTCGCTCAGAGATGCGCACCGTCAGCTCCGCGACGGACGACGTCGCCTGGCGCAGGTCGCTCTCGGCGACCGCGAGACGCGCGTCTCGGTCGGCGAGCTCCTTCTCGAGACGCGATACGACGCGCGACGGCGACGCTGTTTCGTCGGACGCTGTTTCGTCGTCCGGCTTCGAAAGGAGCTGCTCTCGCCGCCTTTCCGTCTCGAGTTCGTCGACGCGACGACGCAGAGCGACGTTCTCGTCCCGCGCCGCCTTCGCGGCGGCGGCGCTCGCGGCCATCTCCGCGGCGGCGGCTTCGCGGCGTTCCCGGTTCCTGCGTTCCGCGCGCGCACTCAGCTCCCGAACCGCCCTGGTCGCGCGGCGCACGTCGGACTCCGCCGTCTCGACGCGGGCGTCGCGCGCGGCGAGGTCCGACTCCAGCATCGCCACGCGCGCGCGCAGCGCCTCGGTTTCCGCCGCGGCGGGCGTTCCCGCGCCTCCGGCTTCTCGCTCGAAGGTCGAGGCAACCAGCGAGAGCAGCGACTCGCCGGGGCTCCGCGGCGGCGATTTCAGAGGCGATGCACGGGAAGACGTGCGCAGGGGACTCGCGGGGGGCGTCCGCGCCTTGGCGGCTTCGCGCTCGCGCCATGTCGCCATCTCCGTCGCCTCGCGCTTTGCCGCGCGCGACGCAAAGTCCGCGAGCCGGAGCTTCACCTCGAGCTCGTCCACGCGGTTCTGCATCGCGTCGACCACACGCTCCATCTCTTCGCGCGCGGCGTGCTCGCGAGCGGCGGCGTTCGCCTCGGCATACTCCTCGCTGGTCCGCGCCGCCGCCGCCGCCAGCGCCGCGCGCGACTCCAGGTCGGCGACGCGCGCGCGCAACGCCTCGTTCTCCCGGCCGAGCTGGGACGCCGCGGCCGCGGCAGCCGCGGTCACGGCGACGTCTTCGTCCGCGCCCCGCCGCACCTCGCCGCGCGCGCCGCGCCGCCGAGGCGTCGCTCGCGGCTCGGCGTCGACGCTCCCGTCGTCGCTCTCCGAGCCGGCGAGGTCGGCCGCGTGCCGCTTCTGGAACCACATCGCCTTGGTCTTGACTGAGGCGTTCTCGGGCGCCACCGCGGGCGAAGGGCCGAGCCTGGGCGCCCTGGCGGTGGACTCTGGTCCACCGCCGGTTCGCGCGTCCAAGTCATCCGACGAGTCCGAGCGACGCGCCTCGCGTTCTTCCTTCGCGGGGTTTTTCCTTTGCGCGCGCCTGATCTCGGCGAGCTCCGCCTTCGCGGCGTCGCAGCGCCGGCGCTCCTCCACCAGCGCCGCGGTGACCGTCTCGAGCTCGGTCACCGCTTCCTCCCGCGTCGCCTCAGCCTCACGCGCGGTGGCCATGAGCCGCGCCATCTGCGCCTCGGCCGAGTCCGCGTACGCGCGGTTCAGCGCGGTGGTCGGCGACGGCATCTCGGCGGGCTCCGCCGCCGCCTTGGCGCGCGCCGCCGCGAGCGCCATCTCCGCCTCCGCCAGCGCCGACCGCGCGTCCACGAGCTCCCCCTTCAGGCTGCGCGCGACGGACTCGGCGTTCTCCCGAGACGCGTACGCCGCGGCGACACGCGCGTCCGCGCGCCTGATGTGCTCGTCCCGCGCCTCGAACGCCGCGCGCCGCGCCTCCTCGGCGTCGCGCTCGGCGCGTTGTTTAGCACCCGCCAGGTCAAGTTCGAACCGACGCCGCACCATCTGGATCTCCTCCTCCGCTTTCGCGCGCGCGTCCGCGGCATCCTGCCGCGCGCGCGTCACGGCTTCGTCCGCGCCGCTCGTCGTCGCCTGCTCGGCGCGGTACGCGCGCTCGCGAGCCTCCTCGATGAGTATCCGCGCGCGCGCGTTGCCGTCGTTCACGGCGCGTTCCGCCGAGGCGCGGCACTCCGCCATCTCGCGGTCGCAGCGGTCGCGCATCAGACGAAGCTCATCCGCCACCTGCATGCGCTGCGTCTTCGCGGTCTCCGCGCTGAGTCTCTGCGCGTCAGCCTCGGCGCGCGCGCGCTCGACGTCCGCGCGCACCTCCGCGAGCACGCGCGCGTGTTCCTCCCGGCGCGACGTCTCCGCCGCCATGAGCTCGTTCACTTTCTCCTCGAGCGACCCGGCGGCGACGCGCTCGCGCGCGGCGAGCTCCTCCCGCACCGCCGCCTCCCTGGCGACGGCCACCTCTTTGTCCGCCGCGGCCTCGTCCGCCGCGGCCGCCGTGGCGTTGAGCCTGCTTCGCAGGAGCTCGATCTCCTGCTCCGCGGCTTGCGTCGACGCGACAGCCAGGATGGAACGCCGGAGATTCGCCGCGGATTGCGACCTGTGCGCGGCGACGTCCGCCTCGAGCGCCGCGGTGGTATCGCGGAGCGCCGCGAGCGCAGCCTCGGCGGAGGCGGCTCGCGTCATGAGCGCCGCGTTGTCCAGCTGCGCGTGCTCGAGCTCACGAAGCACGGACTCGGCGGTCTCCGCGGCGACGCTCGTCGCGAGCGCCACGGCTTCGTCCGCGCGCGCCGCGGTGTCTCGCTCGCCTCGAGCGCGCGCGTCTCGCATTTTCGTCTCCAGCTCGTCGATGTGCTTCGAGCACGCGGCGATGATGTCGTCGCGTTCCTTGAGCTCCGCCTGCATGGTCTCTATCTTCACGCTCTGATCGACGTTGCGCCTCTCGACGGCGCGGAAGTTCCGCACCTCGCCCTCGTCCGCGCCCAGCGCGGCGGTCAAATCCTCGACGCGCTTTTCGCTGTAGAAGAGCTGGAGCTTGACGTTCGCGTTCACCTTGGACAACGTCGCGATGAGCTGCTGCTGCTCCTTCGGGGTCATGTCCATGGTCATGTCCGACGGGTCGACATCCTCCGTGTCCATCGGCGCGGACCGCGTCGGCGACCCGCGGTCCGCCATCGCGGAGCGGAATGCGCGCTTCTCTCCGCCTCCCAGAAAAAAACAGGTGGAGCCGAGGATTTTGAATGGATCGCCCGACTCGAGTTTCTCGAAGTGCAGCGTTTCGGTGAATTGCCGTTGGGCGCAAAGCAAATCGCCCGAGCAGCACTTCTTCGGGCACCGCCCGCCGGTGCGGTGGTCGCGTCGTCGGGGTCGCGATGGCGTCGCACCACCCGCCCTTCGGCGGCGGCTTCGGCGACGAGCGCGGCGACCCCGGCGCGTTCGTGGTGGAGGACCTGACGCAGGGCCTGCACGAGTGGCGGAACATTCAGGACATCGTCCGGCTTTCGTTCGTGGCGTTGCACAAGGCGTTGCAGGCGCAGGGGGACGCCATCCAGGCCCTGACGGAGCAGACCGAGCTCCGGGCGCTCAAGTCGGACGTGCGCGCGGCGTTCGAGACGCACGAGGAGCTGCTCGAGGTTCGGCTCGCGGAGGCCAAGGCGGACGACGCCGGCGACGCCGAGACAGAAATGCCCGACGCCGAATCGAACGCCGAGATTCTCGAGCGCGTCGTCGCGCTCGAGCGCCGCGCCGAGACGCTCGAGGCGCGCCTGGAGCGCTTCGCCACCAAGGAGGAGCTGGAGAAGGCGAGCGAGGAGACGAGAGCGAAATTGGCCTCGATGCTGAGCGACTTGCGTGGCGGAAAGACGAACTTTCCGCGCGCGACGGATGCGCCCTCCGAACGCGCCGAGCGCGAACAAAAACCGTCGCGGGTGGATTTTGGATCGCCGCCGCGAAAAACCTCTTTGGAGTCGGACGACACCGACGACACGGACCTCGCGCACTTCAAAACAAAAGAAGAAGAAAAAGGATCGGACGACGGCGTCGAGACGGCGCGACGCGTCAACGAGATGCGCGTCGCGTTGGCGCGAAAAGCCGACCGACACGAGGTTCAGGAGTCGCTCCGAGGCAAAGCGGACGCGGACGCCGTGGCGACCGCGCTCGAGCGCCTCGAGCGCGCCGCGTCCACGTACGCCACGAAGGCTGATTTGCACAGCGTGAACGTCTCCACCGTGACCTCCGCCGACCTCACCGCGCTCGCCGCGGAGAAGGTGAGCGTGGACGAGGTGAACCGCGCGCTCGCCGAGGTGAGCGCCGCGCTGGATGAAAAAGCCAGCGCGGCGACGCTCGCGTCGTTTGCGCGCGAGTCGCGGTTGGCGCTTCGCGGCGTCGCGGCGGAGACGTCTCTGAGCGTCGCGCGGTGGATCTGGAAGTCGGGTCGCACGAAAACGAACGGTTTGGTACCTTGGAACGTGCAGAGCGTGAACACGGACCCGGAGAACTTCCGGTGGGAGCGGGATAAGACGTTCGTGCGCGCGGGCGTGCCCGGGTTGTACGAGGTGACGTTTGGGTTCTTCGCGCGGCGAAAACCCGCGATCCGGCTGCTGGTCGACGGCGAGCCCGTGCTCGCGGCGGTGAACAGCGCGAGCTACGTGACGCACCACAGCAGCGGGCGGCTGACCAGCGCGACGCGGCACCCGGCGGGGAACGTCACGGGGCTCACCTTGATCGATTTTTTGGCGTTGCCGGCGAAGGCGAAGATCGCCGTCGTGTACGAGGGCGAGACGGGGGCGGAGGGCTTCCTGTCCCTGAAAAAGTTGTAGCGGCGAGTTCCGAGTTGTTATTTTTCGGTGGAAGCCGAAAACGTATGCGACGTCAGTCTCGACGAGTTTGCGCGTCGCGACCTACAATTTCGCACTCGACTCGGCGCTCGCCTCGGCGATGGAGGCGCGTCTGGGCGGCATCGCCGCGGTCTCGGACCAGAAGTCGAGGACCTCTCAGTACAAAGAGGTCCTCGACGAGCTGTTGTCCGGCGATGGAGACGCCGAGGGGCTGAAGCTCATGGTGACGCACATGCTGTCCGACGACGTGCCCCTCGTGATCTCGAGGCAAGTGCTGCAGACCCTGTGCCAAGACCTGCAGAGGCTGCCGTCCGAGCGGCACAAGGAAACCGCGGACTTCGCGCTGGAGAAGATCACCCCGCGCGTGGTGTCGTTCGAAGAGCAGGTCAGCGTCCTGCGCGAGGGGCTCTCGAAGCTCTACCAGGACGAGCGGCTCTGGAGCCGAGCCGCTCAGGTTCTGTCCGGTATAGATCTGGACAGCGGCATCCGGGTGCTCTCGGACGAGTACAAGCTCCAGAAGTGCGTGCAGATCGCCGCGCTGTACCTCGAGGACGACGACGCGCTTAACGCGGAGACGTACATCAAGAAGGCGTCGTTCCTTCTCGGCGCGTGCAAGGTTCGTCTCCCCTCATCAGGACCCGCCAGCCTCCCAAAAAAGCGCCCCCGACGGGATTCTCCGGACCGATGATTATTACCAATCTTAACCACACCGAGCGCGACCCGACCCTCACCTCGCCGTGGGACCGAACGTGGCGCGATTCGTCGCGCCAGACCCGGTCGCGAACCGAGGGTCAGCGCCGAGAAGAAAAACGTGTGCCTTGAGGTCCAGAGCCGCCGCCGCGCGAACCGTTTTCCCGTTTTTTCGCGCGTCGACTTCGGGCCGAAACGTTTCGCCGCCGCGGTCGCGCAAACGCTCACCCGTCCGTCCCGTCCCCGCCGCCCATCTCCGACGCATACTATTTTCGACGCTTCCAGGACCCCGCGCTGGAGCTGCAGTACAAGACGTGCTACGCGCGCATCTCCGACGCGAAGGGGCGGTTCGTCGAGGCGGCGATGCGGTACTACGAGCTGTCGCAGTCGGAACCCGAGGGCTTAAACGGCGCGGCGAAGAGCGACGCGCGCCTCGCCGAGGCGCTGTCGTGCGCCATCACGTGCGCCATCCTCGCCTCCGCGGGCCCGCAGCGCGGTCGCGTTTTGGCGACGCTGGTGAAGGACGAGCGGTGTTCTAAGCTTCCCAATTTCAAAATGTTACAGAAGGTGTACCTGGAGCGCATCCTGCGCGCGGAGGAGGTTAACGCGTTTGGCGCGTCGCTCAAACCGCACCAGCTTTGTGTCGGCGACGACGGACTCACCGTGCTGTCCCGCGCGGTGAGCGAGCACAACCTGCTGAGCGCGTCGAAACTGTACAACAACATCTCCATCGCGGAGCTGGGTGCGCTTTTGGGCGTGGGGAGCGACCGCGCCGAGCGCACGGCGGCGAAGATGATCTCCGAGGGGCGCGTGGCGGGCTCCGTCGACCAGGTGGACGGTTTGGTGACGTTCCGCGACGCCGAGGACGGCGGCGCCGTCGTCGAGCAGTGGGACGCGCAGATCATGAACGTCTGTCTGCAGGTCAACGCCGTGGTGGAGCTCATGGAGAAGAAGAACGTGACAGTCGCGATGTGATGCGCGGTTTCTTTTTTTTGCGGGAACGCGAATAGACAAAGAGCGCGCGCGCGACGACGAACGAGGTAACGAACGGAAACGCGCTCTTTTTTAGACGAGACGGAGGCTCAAAAAAAAATTTCGCGCGCGGAACCGCCGAACGCGTCACACGATTTGCCAATCGATCGGCGCGCCGCCCTTGCTTTCGATGAACGCGTTCGCCTGCGAGAAGTGTTTGCACCCGTAGAAGCCCCTGTGCGCGGACAAGCCGCTGGGGTGCGGGGACTTCAGAACCTTGTGTCCCTTGGATTTGTCGATGAGCCGTTCCTTTTCCTGCGCGTTTTTGCCCCACAGCAGGAACACGAGGCCGGAGCGGTTTTTGGCCAGCGCGCGGACGGCGGCGTCCGTGAACGTCTCCCACCCTTTTTTCGAGTGCGAGTTGGCCTGGTGCGCTCGGACGGTGAGCGACGCGTTGAGCATCAGCACGCCCTGCGTGGCCCACTTGTCCAGGTCCCCGTGCGTCGGTTTCGAACACCCGAGGTCCGTGCCGAGCTCCTTGAAGATGTTCTGCAGCGAGGACGGCACCTTCCACCCGCGCGGCACGGAGAAGCTCAGGCCCATCGCCTGGCCGTCGTCGTGGTACGGGTCCTGGCCGAGGATCACCACCTTGACGCGCTCCATCGGACACGTGTTGAACGCGCGGAAGATGTTACCGGGCGCGGGGAAGACCTTCGCGCCGGAGTTCCACTCGCGCTTGAGGAACGATTTCAGGCTGGACATGTACTCCTTCTTGAACTCGCCCTCGAGGATGTCCCGCCACGTCTGCTCGACGAGCAGAGCGTCCAGGTCGGGGGTCTCGCCCGCGTTCCTGGCCGCTTCCCACACCTCCGTGGCTTTACGCTGCAGCTGCTTGCTCATCGCCACCTGTTTGTTGAGCTCAGCGCGTTGCCTCTGCGCTTCGGTCAAGCCGTCTCCGGGCGCAGCTGTCTCCGCGGGACGCTTCGAGGCGTTCTTCCCGGGACTCTTCGCGGGACTCGCGCCGACGGCGTTGGAGACGGGCGCCGGGGGCGGCTCGACCGCCTCGGTCGCCTTGGGCTTCTTCGCCACGGGGGCGAAGAACGACTGAATGCCCCGCTTCTCGGGCGCCATCTCTCCCGCGCGTCGAGTGTGGTGTGCCGAGCCGAGGCGCGATCGGCGCCTTGAAGTGTAGTGTGCCAACATCACCATTTCGTCTGAACCGGTGGATGAACCGGAGCGTTCAAAAACAGCTCTGGAGAGCTGCTTTTTTTCCGTTGATTCGAAAGGTTTCTCGGCTCCAACGACGGCCGTCGGTGGCGTGCGTGCCACTCCGCGGTCCGCGTGACCGAACCCACGAGTGCTCGCTCGGGCGTTTCGCGCGTGAGTGTTACACCGCCGCGAAGCACGACCCCCGCGGGTGACTGGAACGACGCGCCGGAGGTACTCTCCGCGTTCGTCGTCGTTCGAATTTCTCATCCACAATCCCGGCGACTCGGTCCCGAACCCGAGGTTCGAGATGGCGCCCGACGGCCTTTCGGACCGCCAGTTCCGGCGTAAGGTGTTCGAGGAGCTCCAGAATGCCGGCACCATCGACGGCCTGAAAGGCACGCTCCGGTCGCGCCTGGTCGGCGTCCTGCAGCGCCGCGACCCCGGCGTGTTCGCCAGCAGCGGCCCCGAGCATCAGACGCTGTGGCAGAGGGCGGCGAACAGCCTGTACGTGGAGTACCTCGCCTCGCAGAACTACAGCTACTCGCTGTCCGTGTTCCAGCCCGAGTGCGGGCTCACGAACCAGCAGGTGATGACGCGCGAGGAGCTCTCCCGAGTGCTCTCGCTGAACGGCCCCATCGCGGGGCACCTCCCCGCCAGCCCCACGAGTGATGCGCCCGGAGCCCCCCCCCTGCTCGTGAGCCTGCTGCAGGGCGTCGCCGACATGGGCGGCGCCGGCGCGAGGCGTGAGATCCAGACGCAGACGGATGACGACGGCGGGAACAGCTCTCTGTCGCTCCGACTCGCGCAGATCGACGAGATGCACGAGCGCGCGGTGGAGACGGAGCGCGCGGCGCCGCTCCGCGACGCCGAGGCGCGCATGGCGGCGTTCCAGAAGGAGTGCGAGTCGCGCCTGCGCGCCGAGATGGAGGAGCAAGTGCGCCGCGTGCGCGACCACGAGGTGGGGCAGGCGCGCCTTGAGGAGGCGGCGAAGCACCGCCGCCAGATCAAGGAGGCGCGCGAAGAGCTCGAGCGCGTGCACGCAGAGCGTCTGCGCAAACTGCGCGCGCGCGAGGAGAGCCAGACGGAGCGCGTGCGCGCCGCCGAGGCGTCGCTCGAGCGCGCCGCGTTTGATCACCGCCAGCGGCTCGCCGCCGAGCACGAGGCGCTCCGCGAGGCGAAGGCTGCCGCGCAGCAGGAGGAGGCGGCTCGCGTAGTGCGGCGCGCGCGCGAGGACGAGCAGCTCGCGCGTCGCGAGGCGGAGATGGCGTCCAAGGAGCAGCAGTGGGCGACGCGCTACGCGGAGCTCTCCGCGCAGGCGGAGATGCGCGCCTCGGCGCGGCGCCTGGAGACGGACTCCGAGGCGGAGCGCCGGCTCCAGACGGTCACCGCGGAGATGTCCGCCATCTCGGACGAGCGCGCCAAGCTGGAGGCGGACCGCGCCGCGCACGCCGCCGAGCTCGCCGCGCTGGCGCGCGCGCGCCGCGAGGCGGCGGAGGCGCGTCAGAACGCGGGCGATCAAGCCACGGCGACAGACATCCTCGAGGCGCAGCTGCGCGACGCGCGCGCGCAGCTGGACGCGGCGAGGGATGCGCTCGAGAAGCGCGGCGTGCCTCTCCCCGTGGGCGCCTCGGACGTGGGCGCGGGGGGTATAGGCATGGGCCTCGCGATGAACGCGGGCGTGGCGAGCGGCGCCGTCTCGCCGGGCGCGGGCGGTCCCGCGTACTCGCAGCTGGTGGCGGCGACGGAGCGAGCCAAGGCGGAGACGCAGCTCGCGCGCGCGGAGATTGCGCAGCGCCGCGGGGACCTGGCGCGGATCAAGCGGGAGCGCAACACGGCGATGGCGGAGCGCGGGGACGCCGTGCGCGAGGCTGCGGAGTGGAAGGGCAAGTACGAGCTGGCCAACGCGATGCTGGACGAAGCCGTGCGCCGCGCGGAGGAGACCTGGGCGACCATGCAGGACACCAAGGCGACCATGCGCGTGATGCTGGACGAAGAGCGCGATAAACGCGTGCAGGCGGAGGCGGCGGCGGCGGCGTTCCGCACGGCGGCGGAGATCCCGGGAGTCACCGCCGTCCAGCTGGGGTTGCGGTCGTCGCTAGACGACGACGTCAAGGCGCGCGCGGGGACGGAGGACTCGCCCACCGTCAACGTGCTCCGCCTGCAGCAGCTGGAGCACCAGCAGGAGATGCAGCGCTCGGCGCTGGACCAGTACAAGCGGAAGCTGATGTACGAGAGGCAGGCGCAGGAGGCGAGCGCCGCGGTCGCCGCGGCCGACCTCGTGGCCATCCGACGCGCGGATGCCGCGCGCGCCAAGGCGGAGCAGGAGAAACACAAGTTCTACGTCGCCGAGTCCGCCGCGGCGGGCGCGCGCGAAGAGGAACCCGAGAGCGCCGAGAAACCCGCGTCGCCGAAAGCGGTCTCGCCGAAACCCGCGTCGCCGAAAGCGGTCTCGCCGAAACCCGCGTCGCCCGAGCCCGCGTCGCCGAAACAGGAGGACGCCGCCGAGGCGAAACGCCGGAGCGAGGCGGCGGCGGCGCTGGAGGCGGACCGCAAGAAACGCGAGGCGCTCAGCGCGAAGATCGCGGCGGCGCAGGCGGCGCCCGCCGCCGCGCCCGCCGCGCCCGCCGCGCCGTCTCCGGCGAAGGCGAAGAGTCCGCGGACCACCGGGTCGGACGAGATCGAGGAGGTGATCGAGGAGTACGACGACGAGTTCGTGCCGGAGGAGCTGGACGAGGACGCGGAGGCGGATCTGTCCATGCCGGCGGACTCCGACTTCGACAAGTCCTTCCAGGGCAAGAGCGGGAGCGGAGACAGCGTCTTCTAAATAGTCCACCGCGCCGACGCGCTTTTTGACGCGCGTCGCTCTAGCGACGCTCTACGTAAATCTACTCTCTATCTCACGATCGTTCTTTTCGTCAGCCGTCGGAATCGTCGGAGTCCGACGCGCTTCCCGCGTCGCCGTCGCACAGCCGCCCCGTGAATCCGCCGCCGCCGCCCCAGAGCTCGGCGTACATCTCGCGCTCGCTCGACGCCGCGTACCCGGTTTCGAAGCATCGTCCTAAGAACCCGCGCTCGCCCAGCGCGGGGTCTCCCGCGTCCGCGCCTCGCTCGCCGGTCACGAACCCCTCGGCGCCCTCGTCTAGCATGCGGTCGAACGACCTGCCGCTGATGCAGCACATCTCGGACATGCCGTCCATGTCTACCACGCGTTCGCGGCACTCGTCGTCGCACACGTGCGCTTTACCCGACGTCTCGCACGCGAAGACGTCGGCTCCGAACCGCCGGTAACTGCACCCGCTGGCCAGCGAGCAGTGGTGCCTGGCCTCCGCGCTGGAGCCGTCGCCTATGCCGCGCGACGCGCGCCACGCCACCACCGCCTCCGCGTCCGTGGGCGTGGAGATGAGCACGTCGTCCGTGTGCAGCGCGGACCACTCCGGCGGCGTCGACCGCTTGGCCGCCGCCGACTGGACGAAGATGTGTCCAAGCGGGCCGCGCTCCGCGCTCGCCGCGAGCATCTCGTTCGCGTCCTCCAGGCGGTACAGCGCGCGCCACGTGCTCCCCCGAGCGGGCCCACCGCCGCCGCGGCCGATGACGGACCCTCGAGCGCCTCCGTTTCGCGTCTCCCCGCGTTTCGCCGCGTCGCGCTCGCGCTGTTTGGGGTGGCCAAAACGCGCGCAGTAGCATCGGCGCCAGAGCGCGTCGTCCAGCGTCGGCGCGCGCAGCTCGACGCACGTCTGCGCCACCTGGGTCAGGTCCTCGGGCGAGAGCCAGCGTAGGACGAGATGTATGAGTTCGGGAGGGAGCGTCGCGAGGCCTGGGGACTGAGGCTCGCGCTCGCGAAGCCGCGCAGCCTTCGCGAAGGGTGCCTCTGCATCGGAGGGTTGTTGTTTTCGTTTCCTCGAAGACGCTTCCGAGCCTCGCCCTCTCCGCGCCTCCGCCTCGACGAGCTCCGCCTCGAGCTCGTCGGCTAACGCGTCGCTGGCGTCGTCGTCGCTGTCGTCGTCGACGACGGCGACGTGGTCGGGGAACGGGTCCCCGACCGAGGGGGGCGCCATGGCGGTCGCGGCGCGCATGTGACGCACTGAGATGGACAGAGACCCATCGAAAAACTGTTCACGAAAAACTCTTGACGAAGGCGGGAGTAGGGCTGGTTGTATGGGCTTTTAGTCAGCAACAGTTTTACCATGCTTCACATGTCGAAGCAGTCTGCGAAAATGCAAAAAAGACCCAGCCGCGGTGGCGGCTGCGGTTTTCGTCCGAACAAGAGCCGAGACCTCGCCGCCGGCGCGCCCTTTTTACGTCGCCCAGCGCACGCCAAGTGCATCCGCCGAGCGATCCGTCGTCGCGCGTGAAAGGGCTCCCGCCGACCAGAGCGACACGTCTCGCGTCTGACCCCACGGCTCGCGCCGCATCCGCGCCCGAAACCGAAAGCTCACGATGTCCACCTGCGTGCTGGTGGAGACCGGCGAGGAGGATCCGGTCGTGTCCGTCGCCACGCTGGTGAGCGGCCTGATCGGCGATGCCTCGGACAAGCTCGCCGCCGAGTGCGGCGCGCTGCTCGAGGCGGGCAAGTTCGCGGACGCCATGGGTAAGATCATGGCGCACGGCGCCAAGCTCTTCGCGGACGCTTCGGACAAAGATCTCGAGGCTGCCGTGCTGATCCTGGGAGGCACCGCGCAGCGCCTCCCCGCCGCGGACGCCGCCGCGTGCCTGGAGAAGCTCGTCGCCGAGGCGCTCAGCAGCACCGAGCGCGGCGCGATGCGCGCCACCCTGCTGTTCCAGCTGTACAACATGCAGGCGGACGCCGCGGCGCGCTTCGCGACGCTCACGAAGATCCTCGCGTACGTCAAACAGGCGAAGCTCGGCGCGCTCGTCGATCCGCTCGCCCGCCACGTCGAGGAGAACTACACGACGTGGAACCTCGACGCGAAGGCGACGCGCGCGCTTCTGCGCGACATCTTCACGATGCTCTCCGAAACCCACGGCGCGGTGGATCCCAACGGCGTCGCCGCGACGCGCGTTCTGGAGCTCAGGCTGAAGTACCTCAACACCTTCGCCGCGGGCGAGGCGCTGGACGCCGCGGGCGAGGAGGTGGCGACGGCGGCGGTGGTGTCGTTCATCCAGGCCAAGGACATGATGTTCCGGTGCGACATCCTCGGCTACCCCGCCGTGCAGGCGCTCAAGGGCACCAAGTCCGCGCCCGTCCTAGAGCTGCTCTCCACGCTGCTCACCGCCGACGGCGTGGACGCCTTTGCGGCTTTTGCCAAGAAAAACGGCGCGCTGTTCAAGCAGCTCGGCCTGGACGAGGTTGAGTGCGCGGGCAAGATGAAGCTGCTGGCGCTGTGCGGGCTCGCGGAGAGCGCCGTGGGAAGCGGCGGGCAGGTGACGTACGCGCAGGTGGCGGCTGCTCTGTCGTGCGGAGAGGGCGAGGTCGAGGGCTGGATCGTCCGCGCCATCGGCGCGCGCCTCGTCGAGGCGAAGATGGACCAGGTGCGCGGCGTCGCGGTGGTGACCCGCGTCACGCACCGCGTGTTCGGCGAGCAGCAGTGGAAGGACCTCGCCGCGAGCGTCGAGTCGTGGAGGGAGAACTTGGCGGGGGTCGGGCAGGCGATCGCCAAGTCGGTCGCGACCGGGAACGCCACGCTCACCAAGGAAGCCGTCGCCGTCTAACCGCCGGGAGTCGGGAGTCCGCGAGCGCGGTTTTTTTTACGACTAAGAGCGCTCTTCATATACCCACGACGAGAAACGAGAACCGAAACGCGCTCTACGACACGTCACGCGCCCCACAACACGGCGACGCCGTTTTTGTCCGCCGTCGCCAGCCCCCTCTGTCCCCACGCGCACGTCGCCACCGCCGCGTCGTGCGCGCGGAGCGTGGCTCGCAAGCCTCCGTCGCGCGCGCTCCACACAAACACCCCGCCGTCGGCGCCGCCCGCCACGACGTGCCTCCCGTCCGGCGAGACGCACGGGTTCGCCCACTGGCTGCCGCTCCGGTACGCCGAGGCCCTGAACGTCTGCACCACCTCCCCCGCCCCGCCTCGCAGATCGACCAGCTTGAGCGTGTTGTCGCGGCTGCTGGTGACGAATTGCGACCGGTTGGAGGGCATCGTCGCCACCGACGTGACGTGCTGCGCGTGCGCCTTGACCTCGATCGGGTCCGCGGCCTGGCCCGGCTTCTGCCGCAGGTCCCACACGCGACACGCCCCGTCGAAGTGGCCGCTGACGACGACGGACGCGCCGTCCCCGTACGTCACGGCGTTGCAGTTGCTGGCGCACATGATGCTCGCCACGCAGAACCCTTTGTTCAGGTCCCACGCCTTCACCGTGCGGTCGTGCGCGCACGAAACCGCGCGGGTCGACTCCCACGGGTTGAACCGCGCCGCGCACACCTTGTCCGCGTGGCCGGTCATGGTGTGTCGCACTCTCCCCGAGGTGGCGTCCCACAGACGCACCGCGCGGTCCGTGCCCGCGCCGAGGAGCATCATCGACCCGCCGCCCTCGCGAGAGTCGGGCCCGCTCGAGAAGTCGGCGTCCAGAAGCGCGCCCGTCGCGCCGGTCAAACGCGCCGGACCGGTGGCCAGGCCCGTGTCCGCGTCCCACAGCGCTATGACCTTGTCGTCCCCCGCGGTGGCCAGCACGTCCCCGCCGGGCGTGAGCGCCACGCGATGCGTGCCCCCCGCGTTCGCGCGAATCGCGACGCGTTTCCGGGCGGGGAAGTATTGCCCCACAAACGCGCCCGTCTCGGCGCCGGCGAGACTCGCCATGCTCGCCGCCGACGCCGCCGAGAGGTCGGACGCCATCGCGCGGAGCTCGTTCTCCTTCTTCTGGCGCTTCAAGTCCTCGTACAGGTCGTTGATCTCGTTCATCTTCTCCGCCTCCTGGACCTTGATGGCCATGAGGCGCTCCACCAGCATCGCGTTCTCGGCTTCCAGCTTCTCGGCTTTCGCCAGAGCGTCGTCCCGACCCGCCAGCCGAGACTCCGCCTCTGCCGCCGCGTGCTGCGCGGCGGCGCGCGAGGTCTCCAGAGCCGCGTCCAGGTCGTCCCCGCGCGCTATGGCCTCGTCGCGTTCGCGCTCGACTGCCGCGAGTGTCTCCCGCGCGAGTTTAAGCTCCTCCTCCGCTTTCGCGAGACGATCCTTCGCCACGATGACTTGTTGGGAACTCTCCGCGTGCTGCTTGTAGCTCGCCGCGAGCTCGGCTTGGAGCTCGGTGATGCGTGCGGACTGGTCCTGCGCCGCGGCTCCCCGCGCCGCAGCCTCGCTCGCCGTCTTTAAGCTCGCCTCGGCGTTCTCCTTGCCCTCTCCGAGCTCGGCGCACTGGCGCTGCAGCGCCGTCACGCGCTCCTGCAGCGTCCTCGCCTGACGCTGCGCCACGGCGTGGGCCTCGAACACCGCCCGAAAAGCATCCACCTCGCTGCGGTTTCTCGCCTGCAGCTTGGCGAGCAGAGCCGCGGGCGTCTCGCCGTCGGACATCTTTCGCCCAGCGGAACGACCCCGCGAAGAGCCAAGCCTGCCCCCCGGGGGGTTCCCTCGCCGCGCGTCTCCGAGTGCGCCGAGACCAAATCTGACGTTTATTTTCACGTGACTTTATTCTTTGAAAAGGAAAAGCCCGATGTCACCGCGCCACACCTCCCAGAGCCGAGGAAAGATCATGCCGTCCGTGCAGGAAGTCGAGGACCTTCTTCGCACCGCGCTCGAGGCGACGGAAGTGGACGTCACCGACATTAGCGGAGAGTACGTCTCGGCGAGCGTCACGTCCCGATCGCCTCGACTCCTTCCCAGAACGGAAACCGTCCTCTTCCCGACAATCCGTCCGACCGAGCTGACGTCTCTCCCCCTCTTCGCCACAGCTGCGGGTCGAGCTTCGAGGTTTCCGTGGTGAGCAAACAGTTCCAGGGCAAGGCCCCGCTTGCGCGCCACCGGCTCGTGCACAACGCACTCGGCGCGCTGATGGAGTCCATCCACGCGCTTTCCATCAAAAGCGCGAAGACCCCGGAGCAAGCCGCGGCGTGAGCGAACGCGGCGACGCGCGTCCGGCGGCTCGAAATCGCGAAAACGCGCGAGCCGAGCAGACGCGGGAAGTGGATGACGTGAGCGAGAGAGACACGAGAGAGACACGTCGATACGCGAGCGCGCGGTGTTCGAAGAGATTGAATCACACGATACCGAAGTCGAACGACGAGGGCGACGAAAGCGCGCTCGTCTCCCAAAGGCTCGCGAATCTTTTTTTGTCAGAGGTGGTAGGTGTGCACCTCGCAGTTCTTCAGGCTCCTGTTCCCTCCCACCAGCTCCTTGAAGAACGTGGAGTGCCCGAACACGACGAACGTCTTGTCCTCCCGGCTCATCAGCCAGTGCCGGAACGTCGCGACGCGTTCCTTGAACTTCGCCGTCGGCTCGTGCGACTGGAAAAGCTGCCGCTCGGCGTCGTTCGGGTGGTGCGGGCGGTTGTACCACCACACGTCCCCCGGCAGCCGCGACAGGCTCAGCCCGAGCAGCGGGAACTCGTTCATGAGCACGCCCTTGCACCGCCCGATGTCGCCCGAGGTGGCGAGCTTCTCGGAGAGATGCGGGTGCACGATCACGCGCTCGCCCCACGAGGACATCTCCGCGGCGTCCGGCTCGAGCGTCTCGGACGGCGACGCGCCCACCGCGTCCGTCCCGAGCTCGCCGCAGTCCGAGCCCAGCCGACGGAGCGTCGCCGGCGCCGGCGTCTGCTCGTCACACGCGCCGTTCGTCTCCGAGAACCGGCTGCTCTCGCCGCGCAGAAGCAGGTCCACGCCGCCGCCGCCGATACCTCGCGCGACGAGCCCGGGATCGTCCGCGCGCGCCGGCGCCGGCGCCGGCGCGTCCCGCGCGACGGAGCGTTCGTCGACGCCGCCGTTCTCGTCGCTCTCTTTCGGAAACGAAAACGTTCTCGTCTCCCCCCGCGCGTCTTTCTCGCCGCCGCGCGACAGCCTGCTCTTCCCCCCGGCGGCGCGCCCCGAGGGCGGCTTTCCCTCTCCGCCGACGCTCTTCCCCACCCCCCCGCCCGCGGCCTCGCTCATCGCCGCGGCCTTCCTCCTCTGCGCCGCCGCCACCTCCAGCGAGGACTTGTAGCCGTGCACGCACGTCTCCATGGCGCGCGTCAGCGGCGACGTGACCCACACGGCGTCCTTGGGGAGCTTCGAGAGAAACGGCCCCAGCCCCCTCGCCTGGCGCACGCCCAGTTTCGTCAGCGGCGCGTCGAAGATGTTGGGCTCGTCCCAGGACCCGGGACCGCTGATGGCCTCGTTGTACGTGCTCTGCCCGTGCCGCACCAGGTGCACCACCTTGCGCCCGCGCACGAAGATGGGAAACAGACGCTGGTTGGACGCGGCGGCGACGTCCTCCGCCGCCGCCGCCGTGCGACCGTCGCTCATCGTGCTCTCCGACCGCTGCAGCGAGCTCGCCAGCTCGTGCCCGGGGGACATGATGTACTGCGAACCGCCCAGCTCGCCGGGGGAAAGCGCCACGTCGTCGTACGCGGAGGGGTCCATGGAGGTGAGCCGCGTCGGCGTCTGGCGCACGGCGTCCGGCACGTGCGCAACCGCGCGGGGATCGATCGCATCCTCCTCGGCGCCGCGTTTCGAACGCGGGGACGTCACGAGAAGCTCGGCGTCCTCGCGAGCCAGCCTGCGGATCCGGGTCGTGTTTCGAGGGAGATGGTGGTGGACGGAAAGGCGCGCGAGGGGGAGTCAGCGCGCGCTCGCGGGACCGCTCGGCGGCGTCCGCCCTGCGCGCGACGGCGCGGAGCGGAAATATTCAAAATGGCAGTTTGAAGCGGGGTGCCAAGCTGAGAAGAGGGGTGCCAAGGATTTTCTCGGATCGGAAGAGACGCGCTCGTACCTGTCTCGCTCGGCGGAATCGACGTTCAGCTCGTCGAACGACCTCTTGCGCTGCAGCTTGAAGCCTGCGAGGGGAGGCGGGAAGAGGGGGGGATTCGTCAGTTCCACGACGCGCGTCCTCGACATCATCGAGTTCGGACCAACTTTCGTGTCTTGAGGTCCGTTGTCGCCCACGCAAGGCCCACGGGACGCGGACGCGAGCCTCGAGTCGGGCACGGTCCGGACCCAACGGAGACGCCGGCGCCTCACACAGTCCCGCACGCACCTGGAGTGACCCCCGGCGTGTGACGCAGCGGCGAGTTATGCGCGTGCTCGGCATGCTGCGCGGCTTCGGTCGATGGAGTGAACTCGTGCGCTTTGTGCGCCTCGGGCGTGGCCTCTTCGGCGAACGCCTCGCGCGGCCGTTTACCGAGAGACGAGCGGTTGCGGTTCATCGCGCAGATCCGCGCCGTCCGGACGCCACCACCGTTCTCGCGCACCAGAGGTGCAGGCGCGCCCCCGCCTGTCTACCTCGCACGATCTCAGGACTGGTATAGCTGGAGGCACTCCTTGCCCTTATAAACACAGTCGACGATTTTCAACGGGAAACAGCGCGAGACGATGACGGAAACTTTCGCACTGGTTGCGGATCTCGTAGACTCTCACTCACAAACGCGCACCCACCGGGACCTACGCTCGTCGGGTCGGTCGCCGAGGAGGCCGATGTCACGCATCCTCGCCAGACGATGCGTGCGCAGCAGCATGACGCGCGTTTTGCTGAGACCGGTTCAGCACGACCCCCTCTCGAAATTCGAGGGAGCGGTCCCGAACTCGGTCGTCAGCGGGCGAAGGCTCCTCGCGGACAAGGCTGGTGGGAAGCACGACGAGGCGATGCGGGGTCTTCCGGAGAGCCGCGTGCCGATCGTAGAGGACCAATCCATCCCCGCGACGGAGGAGGAGTTCGCGCGACGCCGCGCGGCGGCACTTCGCCACTGGATGGAGAATGAGCTGGGGAAGGAACGAGCTGCGCTCACCGCGTTGCTCGCGAAACACGGGGTGAAAATACAGGGTGGCGCCGATGAGGCCAAGGCGTTCGTGGAGGAGCTCATCGAGTGGAAGGCGGACGCGGTGGTTTCTGGGATTGGACATAGCGAAGATAAATGAATGTAAGGATACGTGATGCTCGTACCTGAGCTCGGAGGCATCCGTCCTCGTAGTCGACGTCGGTGCCGACGACGCGAACCCGCCGCAGGCCGGTTTCGGTTCTTGAAATTCGCGTTCAAAAACGTGAACCCGTCTGCGCCTCCGAGAAACCGCATTGGAGGGCGCGCAGGCGTCACGTGAAGGCGAGCGACGCCGACACGTGTCGTCATGTCCGAGCGCGCGGAACCCTCGCAGAGCTCCGGGACCTCACCCGACGGGTCGTCTCCCGGGGAGGTCGTCGCCGAGGAGTGGTCCGACGGCGACGACGATGAACATTCGTTCGGCGTTTCCAACGACCCGGCGACGCACGGCGTCGCGGACGCCGCGGAGCTCCTCGCCCTCCGCGAGGCGCTCAGCGAGAAGGAGCTCCAGATTCTGGAAATGCGGCAATCTATGGCGGACGAGGAGGAGGAGAACGCCAGGACGCTTACGTCCGCGAGGAAGGAGCTCGCCGCGAAGGTGCGGGAGAGCGCCGTGCGGGCGAAAGCCAAGATTCGCATCCTGCGTTCGGAGCTCAAGGCTGCGCGCGAGGCTGCCGAGACGGAGCGCGAGGCGTCGGCCGCCGAGCGAGCGGCCGCGGCTTCTGCGCGCGAAGAGATGGCGACCTACCGCGAGAAGTGGATGGACGAGAAGCGCGCCGCCGCGGTCGCGGAAGCGGTCGCGGAGAAGGCGAAAGAGCACGTCGCCCTGGCGCGTGAAGAACGCGCCGAGGCGCGCGAGGAACGCGACGCGGCGAGACGCGAGACGCTGGAGAAGACGCGCGAGCTCCACGCGCTGCGCGAGAGCACGGAACCCGCGCGTCTCGAGAGCCAGGCGGCTGTCGATGAGGCGCAGCGAGCCGCGGCGCGGGCCCAGCAGGCGGCGGCGACGGCGGAGGCGGAGCTCGCGGACGCGCGCGAAGAAGCGCGGCGGGTCGCGCGACGCCAAGACGGCGCGGCGGCGGCGCGCAAGGACCGCGCGTTGACTCTTTTGAAGGAAAACGCGGACGAGCGCGTCCGCGAGGCGATCACGCGCGAGGCTGCCGCGATCGAAGAGGCGGCGACGCACGCGAGCATCGCCAAGCAGGCGGTCGCCAAGGCTGAGGCGGTCGCGCGAGCGCAGGTGGAGCTCAAGGCGAAGACGCAGCAGCTCATCGACCGGGTCGCCGAGACGCAGCGGCACGCGCGCGGCCGCGCGGAAGCCGCCGCGCGGCACAAGGCGAACGCGCGCGAGTTGCGCCGGCAGCTCGCGGACGCGCGGGCGGCGATGGCGAACGCGGCGGCGACGAGGGAAGTAGCGAACGTGGACCCGTCCGCGAGGGACGCGGTCGCGGAGGCGTCGACGACACTCGCCGACGCGATGAAGCAGTGCTTCGCCGTCGGCGCCGGCGACGACGCCGACGGGGAGACGTTGCGGCGATGGCTCGCCGGGATCACGGGCTTCGGAGGCGACACGGCGAGCGTGGACGGCGCCGCGCTTCTCGCCACCGCGCAGCGCGCCGCGGGCGCGCTGGTCGCCGCGACGTCCCGCGCCGCCGCCGCGGAACGCGCGGCGGAGGAGGCGAAAGAGGCGGTCGACCAAATGCGCGTCGAGCTCGACGCGACGCGCGCCGAGCGAGACGCGGCGCGCGCGGCGCTCGATGGCGAACGGTCGGCGAGCCGCGGATGGGAGGACGCGGCGGCGCGCGCGGAGTCTTCGCTGGCGGCGTCTAGAGATGAGCTCAGCGCGTTGCGAGCGACGATCGCCGCGGAGGACAGACAATCGGCTGTAAAGCAGGACGACGTGGAGGCGAAGCTGAAGCGGCTTGAGGTGTGGGACGAGCAGAAATCGCAGCTCGGGGACGTCATTCGGCGCCTGGCGAGTCGGACCTTTGGCGGGGAAAACGCGAGCGCGGCGCGGACGGCGCAGGCGCCGCGCGCGGTCCGCGCCGGACGCGCGACGGGCGAGAACGAACGAGCCGTTCCTTCGAAACCCGCGAAGGTCGCGGTCCGCGCGTTTCGGTGATTCGGGGCGTAGAAGTAGGCACCGCGTGTTCGTGAAGTGTACTCGTGCGTAATAAGCGTTTCGACGCGTCGTTAAAACGATGAAACAATCGTCTCGATATCGTCCTCCTCGCCGTCGCGCAGCCGGACAGCCCGCGCCTCCCGAAATCCTCCGCCCTGAGCTAGCCCTCGTCGTCCCGATGCCCGGATCCGGAAGTCAGGTCCACGTCCGCCTCGACGTGCCGAGTCAGCTTGCCGCGCGCCAACCCGAGAACACCACCGGTGCCCTTGCGTTTATCCTTCTTTCTCTCGATTTCAGAGAAAGCCGCTTGCGCGCCGGCGGCGGCGGTTTTCATGCCGAACCCGTCGCCGCCGTCGCGTCGCGGTCGGGTCCGCGGCGGCGACGGCTGAGTCCCCCTGATTTCCTCGCTCTCGCTCTCGGAAAGCAGCCGCTCATCCTCGACGGGATCGCGCGAGACGTCGATGACCGGAGCCTTGTCCTTCCGAGCCGGACTCGGGTTCGGGCTGGCGTCGGGAGTGGGAGCGGGAGTGGCGTGCACTTTGATTTGGAAATCTTCGTCATCCGACTCCGCGCCCTCTTCCGTGTTCACGGGAGGCTTCGCGTCGCGGGGCGGTATTCCGCCGAGGTATTTTCCTCGCGTGGAAACGCGCGCCGCGCCGTCGCTGTCCTGCGTCGTCGTCAAGTCGACCGCCAATCCGTCCGACTTGCGTCGCGCTGCCCTCGCCGGCGCGCCCCAGCCGCCCGAAGGAGCTTCGCCGTAAAAAGCCGTCGCGCCGGCGGGACCCCCGCCATCCGCCTTCGCCGTCACCCGTCCCGAGACGTTGGATCTCCCCGTGAAAGCCACGAGTCCCTCGCGTTCCTGCGCCTTCTGCTTCTTCCTCGCCTCCTCCTCTTCCAGCTTTTTGTTTTGCGCCATCTTCAAGTCATACACGTACAGGCCGCGGTTTACCACGCGGGCGTCCAGCTCATCTTTGACGGTTTTGATGTTGAAGAGCCGGTTTCGCAGCGCCGTCACGGTTTTGTCATCCGCGCCTTGCTCTCGCGCGGTGTCAGGATCCGTGACGCCTCGTTCCAGCTCGTTCAGAATGTCGAGCATGAGCTTCGACCGCGTCACGAGTGCCTCTTGGGGAACGAACCACTCGCGTCGCAGGAACCCTTTCGCCAGACAAGACGAGTACGGGGAAGCGTCGCCGCGCACGGCGGCCTGAACGTCCTGCGACGAGATCACCTCGGGAAGATCCTCAAGGAATTTCTCAAAGAACATGCACAGGAACGCTCCGCAATCGCAACCGTTGTCTTGCTGGGGTACCTTCATCCGCTGGTGCGGCAGAGAGGACTTGTCGAACCCGAGAAGCGTGGGCTGGCCCTCTACACGCGGCGCGTCCGTGTCCGGCTTCAGCCGCAGCCACTCCATGGCGAGGTACTCCCGAATTTTCATCGCCACGACGGAGGATTTGTGCCCGCCGGACATCGAGTCCATGTGCAACAGATACGGAGTTGTTCGCGTACCCAGAGGCATGTCCTCGCCGTCCTCGGCGTTTTCATCTTGCACCCGGCCCGGGTGGCACAACACCATGAGACTCCAGTGCGTGTTGCCGTGGATGGGAAAGAACACGAAATCCTTTTCGAAGATGTTGACGCCCTTGGTCCACTTCTCCACGCGTTGGTGCGCTTTTTTCTGTCGCACGTCCGCGGGCTCGCTCCGTTCGTCCCGGACGTTCGTGAGCTTCTCGTAGAAGAAGGAGCTGAAGATGTGACACCGCGCCGCCTTGTCGGGTTTCATCTTGTGCTGCAAATCCTTGATGAAAAACTCGATCACGCTGTCGTTGAGAAACTCGTGGTCCTCCAGCGTGAGCAGATCCTTCGAAGACATCTCGACGGTGCCGATGGACGACGTCGACGCGCTCGCTCCGTCGCCCGCGGGCGTGTGGGGGAAAATCACCTTGATGTTTCCTATGCGCTGAGGGATGGACAGCTTCACCGACGAGCGCGTCGGGCGAGTCGAGTGTTTCGGCACGTCGTCGTCGCCGATGACGATAGCCCCGGACGGCCCGGCGCCGTCCGCTTCCTCGTCGTCCGAGAGAATCTCGATGCACTCGGCGCCGCGCGCCGCTTTCCTGGGGCTCGTCCTCAGCGGCGGAGACGAATCCGCCGCCGCGGCGGACGAAGGCCTCCACTCACCGTCCTTCTCGCTTTCCGGGACGCGGCTCCGAGGCGCGAGCGGCGGGCGAGAGACCTCGGCGGGGGGACCGATTCGAACGCCGTTGAGATCCGACCTCTCCCCCACGCCCCGGCGCTCCTTCCGGGTATACCGGGCGGATTGCTCAAAGACGTCGCCGGAGCCCGCTCGCGCCCGCGAAGTTTCCTCGACCATGTCGCGCCCTCGAGTCCCCGGCGCGGCGTTCCTCCTCTGCATGTGTTTCCCAAAGAAGCCCCCCGGGCGCAAGCCCCCCGGGCGCGGCGCGGGGTCCGAGCGCGGCACGGGGTCCGGGCGCAGCGCGGGTTTGTACGTATATCCAGTCCAATCACGCGGGGGTTTCCCCTTGTCGGGTTTCCCCTTGTCGCCCTGCCATCTTTTCTGTTCCTTCCTGATCCGTTCTTTCAGTTGCTCTTCCTGAGAGGCGCTGGCGAAGTCTTCGTCAAAGTCATCATCAACCGCGTCGGCTTCGTCGTAGGAACGCTTCTTCGCGCTCGCCTTCTTGTGGAGCTCTTCTTCGAACGCCTGCTGCAGAGGAACGAGCTTCTGGATAATGTCGATCCTAAGCGCCAACTTGTTGTCAACGTCGGAACCGCCGACCTTTTTGAGGGTGTTTTGGGAGTTGGAGATGGCACCCTTCATCCCCCTCAGGTCGTTCCTCATGATGTTTTCGAGGTAGCCGTGACGGTCACTCAAGGTTTCATTCTTGAGCACTTCGTCGCGGATCTCCAGGAAGTCAGCCTCCCACTGCGTACCCTTGAACCGATCGAGGTCCGTGGCAGCAGCGGCGACCAGCCCCATCCTGCGTGTTGCACGAGCTCACGAGCTCGGCGTCTGGCTGGGTTCTTCTGGTAGAGGAGGCTGGGTTCCTAGCTGGACATCGCGAAAGTCTGCGTCCGGATACTCACAGTGCGATACGCTCCGATATGCGCCAGTCACTCGTCCTCCCGCAAAAGGCGAACGCGCCACGCGCGGCAGCTTGTGCTCGGGGTGCCAAGATCGCGCGCCACTTCTTTTGTTTGAACGCGCCTCTCGGCGAAATCGAGGAAGCGACATTTTTTATGAGCGAGAAGGGCAGCAGGCACACGCGCGGCACACGCTGCAAAGCTTTACGAAACGTGATGGGACTTTGCCCATACAAGATTCCGGATTACCTCGGCACCCAGGCTGGCGTTATTCTTTTAACTGTTGACTTCACAACTGTCAAACGTGTCGTTCAACAGGTTTTGTGCTTCCGGTGGCGTTTCACTCACCGCAGCACCGGAAGGCGTGCGCTCGAGCACATCATGACCACACCGGTCGATCACGATGAGATCAGCATCGCGTGGCGCGATATCGTGTACGACGTGCCTGTCGCTGTCAAACCCACCAAAAAGGTCGGTGATGGGTACATGTACAATCCCGAGGTTTCCAAGACGAAACGAATTCTCCACGGAGTCTCCGGTCACGTGAAGGCTGGAGAGGTCATCGCGATCATGGGACCCTCGGGAAGCGGTAAGACGTCTCTGATTCACGTCCTCGGCGGACGCCGAGAGACTGGGGTGACCGGGACCTTCGTCATCAACGGCGAGACGCATCAAAACACGCGCTCGCTGTTGCAAGATCTGGGGTACGTTACGCAAGAAGACGTGTTGATGACCTCGCTCACCACTCGGGAGACGCTGGCGTACGCCACCCGTCTGCGGCTAGCGCCGCGCCAGCTGGACAAGTCGTCTTCGCGCGCGGCGGCTATTTCCGCCATCGTTGACAGGGCGATCGACGAGTTCGACCTCGAGCGAGCGGCGAACTCGCCGGTTGGCGTCGTCGGCGAAGGCGGCATATCCGGCGGCGAAAAGCGAAGACTGGTCATCGCCATGGAGTGTGTGCACAAGCCGAAGGTTCTGCTGCTCGACGAGCCCACAAGCGGTTTGGACGCGACGACCGCGCTTCTCGTGGTCAACAAGCTCAGGAGCATAGCCAACGGAGAGGCGGGCGGACATCGGGCGGCGGTGGTGACGTCCATTCATCAGCCCCGATCGAGCATCATGCCGCTTTTCGACTGCGCCGTGTTGCTCGCGGACGGCCGCGAGGTGTATTGCGGACCAACGTTCACGACGCTCCCCGGCGGCGCGTTGAGCGAGGACGGCATCATGGGATGGCTTAACGACGTCGGGTACCCGTGCCCGCCGTTCGAGTCGCCCCCAGATTTCATGATGGACATGATTAACACCCGCGTCGAGGACGAAGGCGCGCCGCGCGAGAAGAACGCGGCGAATGCGGCGCACGACGCCGCCGAGGGCGGGGGGCAGCCGCAGATTCTCGACCGCGATGTGGTCGTGAAAGAGCTCACTGCGAGTTGGTTAACCTCCCCTCGACGCGCGAAGTATTTGAGCGCAGGCGACGAGATCGCCTCCATGACCCCCTCCCGCGCGTCTGAACGGTCTAACCTCCGCCGGCGTTCGAGTTTTGCCGTGTGGTGCACGCGATTCGGCGCGCTGGTCAGTCGGACGTCCTTGTACAAACTTCGCGAGCCGAGCGCGATGGCGACGCAAGGGGTGAACTCGATTTTGATGCCGGTGATCATCGGCTCGATCTTCTTCGATTTGCCGCTCACCGTCTCCGGCGCGAGCGATCGACTCAGCGCGATCTCGCTCATCGTTCTCATGCAGTCCTTCGCGTCGTTCGACCAGCTCTTGCTCTTCCCGAAAGAGCGCGGGCTGTTCCTGCACGAGTCGAACGGCGGCATGTACTCGACGAGCGTGTATTACTGGGCGAGGACGATCGTGGAGTCTGTCACCATCATTGTCTTCGCGCTGGTGTGCGCGTGCGTCGCGTACGAGATGTTCGGGCTCGACGACAGCGCGGACGGTCGATTCACGTTCTACTGCATCATCGTCGCCGTCACCATGGCGGGCGCCGCGTTCCTCACCATGATCGGGTCCCTGTGCAAAACGTTCGAGCAGACCAACGCGCTCGCCGTGACTTTACTCATCGTCCTCATGATGTTCGACGGCAACTGGATCAACCGCCGGAACATCCCGGTTTACTACAGGTGGCTCACCGAGGTCTCGTTCCTCGGGTACGCCGTCGAAGCCGCGGTCGCGTCGGATTTCAAGCGCCACGACTTTACCTGCACCGCGCGCGCGGTCGAAGAGGAAGGATGCGTGCCGCTCACGGGCTCGCAGTTTCTGCGTAGTCTCGATTTCGACCCCGACATGGTGTGGCCGAACTTCTGGCTCCTCTTCGGAGTTTCGGCCGCGTATCGGCTCGTCTGTTTCTTCGGTCTGCACTTTTGCTGGACGGGACAGTCGTTCAAAGAGAGATGGGCCAAGCTCTTCGAATCCGTGTGAAGAGACGTGTTTCACGACCAGATGTACTTGTAGAATCGTTTCAAAAAGGGCTAATTTTCTAACTTCGAGAGCGCGCTTCCAGCATCAGTCGTGCTTCAGGGCAAGCCGCAAGTGCGGGAACCCAGAGCTAGATTTGTATCGCTCGAATAGATCCTCGATGCGGGCGTAGTACTCGTCGCAAACCCGGTGCACGTCCGCCTCCATCGCGACGCCGTCCGGTCCGGGCGGCGGCACCGCGAGCGGTTCGCCCACGACAAAGCTGAGCGGCAGCGGCGCGGGCAGCGGAAGGCACCCTTTCCACCCGACCGCGAGGAACGGCATCGGAAACCCGAGCCGTTTGTATGTCCAACGCTGCGCCGCTTTCCACTTCCACAGGTTTTTCAACGCCTGGCTCTCTCCGAAGCAAAACACAGGCACGAGATGCGCGCGCTTCTCGATGGCGATCTTGATGAATCCCTTGTGACGGGTGCACAGCGTCACCGTGTCGTCCGCCTGGCCGCCGACGTGCTCGACGAGCTCCGCCTGTCCGCCCGGGCACAGCACCACGGCGCCTCGCTCGTCGAGGCTCTTTAAAAAGGTGCTGCGGGAGACGTTCCTCGCGCCCGCCCACATCGCGACGTCGCGCAGAATCGGCACGCGGAAAATGACCGACGCTCCCAAGGTCACCGGCGACGGCACCGATGGAAACAGCGACGCAAACTGCGGCATCAGGTGGAACCAACACGCCGCCGCCGGGTACAACCCGTGGGGATGATAGCCGAAAATCACGCGCCGCGCACCTTCCTTCTCATTTTCCTTCTCTTCTTTGCCCCCGACGAAATGCCACGCCTCGCCGTCCCGCACCACTCGACACTCGCCGTGCCACCGCCTGGCGGCGTCCTCCACCACCCTCGTGGCCCAGGCCTGAAAGGCCGTCCACGAGCGCATTCCCGTCGATCCCGGCGCGCCGAAAAACGTCGGCGAATACGCCGCACCGAGCACCGCGAAGGCCGTGGCGCCCCACGCGATACTCGGTGCGGCGGCGATCACGGTGGCGATGAGGGCGAGGAGAAGGAGATGCGGCGCGTGAATGACGTGGAGCACGAGGAGCATCTGCAAGAACCCGCGCATGTCCGACGACGCCTGGGAGCCTTTCACGGCGGCGGCGGGCGCGGGCGTGGTTTCGCCAGGCGCGGCGCTCGGCCTGAACAGCGGAAGGGAACTTGCGAGAAAAACTTGCGCCAAGAACCCCGCGCCTCCGGCGACCCAAGACACCACAGCCACAGTGCGCATCTCTTCAGCTCCTTCGCCGAAACCTCCCCTCATGACCGCCCGAAGGACGATCGCGCCGAGCACCGCGCATCCGGCTACGCTGAGCGCGAAACTGGCCCATCCGCACGTTTGGAGCAGGACGAAGCGGAAGCCGCCTCGACCGGGCTGATAAAAACTCCAGCTCCCACTGATCGCCCACTTGAGCCGTCCTCCCAGACCGTGCGTCACGGGCACGGCGACGGCGAAACACGCGAGCGCGAGCGACGCGAACGCGACTCGCGCGAAGGGGTCGGCGGTGTGGAAGTGGTGCGCGACGAGAAGCAGCGCCGTGCCCGCCAGCGCCAGCGCACAACACATCGCCACGGTCACTTTTGTGCCTGCCTCCACGATAGTCTGTGTGCCCGTGGAGGGGCCTCTTCGGTGGCGCGTCAAACGCCGGCCGCGATGGTACGTGAAGAGGCTGGAAACCATCAGCACCTCGCTTATCAGAGCGGAGCACCCTGAAACCGTGAGGAGCTGCCTGGGCGCCGACACGGAAATGGCCATCTTGGCAACATACTGTTGGCCGATGGCGAGCGCCAGAAAAAGTGACGCGACCGCGAAGAACGCCCAGCTGAATCCCTGAAACGTCATGAACCGTGGTCCCCCAGTGAAGAAAGGCGGCGCCCAGAAGCGCCAAGAATTCTGCGCGTCTCGGTGCAGCAAGTGCCCGGCCACCCCGTGTGTCAAAGGAACGAAGGTGATGGCGACACAGGCTGCAGCAAGCTCCACATTAGGAACGTAGACACCACCCATGGTGTCGGGAGAAACCAACAGCCTTCACCCCCACGCCACTCCGAGGTCGTGCGGTTGCACGCGGCGGAGTCTGGAACGATGCCTAGCTAGTGCGCGATCGTGACGTTTACCGCATGTCGACGCAACCCAGCGCGGTCGTTTGTGCCCTTCGTTTTTAGATCCGGTCCGACGTTTCACGAAACTTTCGTCGTCGTACTTTTATGTGGCGTGTGTTTACGGGACTAGAACAGGGGCCAGAGTGGCACTCTCAGTGTCGCGTCCGAATGTCGAGACTGTTTGCGGGTGTCTCCCCCGCATCGACGTCGCGACCCGTCTCCACAATCGTTCGTGCGGCGATGCGCGGGGAAGCATCGAAGGATGCGGCTCGGACCATCGTGTTGGTTGGCGACGTCCACGGCCACGCAACCAAGCTTCGAAGGCTGTTTCGTAACTTACGAACGAGACTAGGCAGTAAACGCTTGGACAAGGCGACAGTGGTGTTCCTCGGAGATCTGTGTGACCGCGGACCTGATACGAAAGGCGTTTTCGAGTTCATAGCGTCGGAACTCCCGGAGAAGCATCCCGCGATGGATGTGCGAGTGCTTGCGGGAAATCACGACTTCGCGATGGGTTGCTTTGTTCGCGCGACGGCGGGTGGCGTCGCTGCGGATGACTGGACAAACAGTCGACGCCCGGAACCACCACTGTGGCGAGACGATCGCGGCGATACGCATGTGAACATGCATCTGCAAGGGCGTCGTTGGGGAGGATCGGCGGAGGATTCGGCAAACGCGTTCGAGTCTGAGCGCACTTTTCATTCGTACGGCGTTGACGCCGGCGACAGAGAAAAACTACTCGCGGCACTGCCAGAAAAGCACAAAGCGCTTCTGGCATCGATGGAGTTCGTGGTGGAAATCGACGGCGTGAGCGATGACGACAACCCGAAAGTCGATGCGCTCATCGCTGTCCACGCCGGACTCGAGTCCGACGTTCCCGTGAACGAACAGCTCGTGGCGCTGAGAACGAAGGTTGAAACGACGCAGTGGGTGGAGGGCTTACAAGGCCGCGCAAACGTTCTCCCCGCGCATCCCGAGTTGCCGGAAAACGTTCTCGTCGTGAGCGGCCACCACGGGTTCGTGAAGCTGGATAAAAACAGGATCATCGTGGACGGATGCGCGGGGCATGAAGATAGACCTTTGACGGCTGTCGTACTTCCGGAGCGAGCGTTGGTCGACGATTCTTCTTAGAAGGCGCCGAAGGTAATTGAAAGGCTGCTAGCTGCGTTCACGAAGGAACCGTCCATTCGGCTCGCTCTTCCCGCGCCGGCAGGCTCTCGAGGTACGCGATCAGCGGCTCGAGCTCAGAAGGAACGGGCTCGTTCTTCGAACGACTCCAAACCGCCTCGAACGCGTCTCCGGCGGCGAGCTGCAACACTGCCACCAGTCGTTCGAGCTCGGTCCGAAGTTCGTCTGCGACGCCGCGCGCATCCGCCTCAGCATACGCGCGTGCCACGTCGGGCCACAGCGACGCCGCGCGGCCGGGAACGCGCGGCCACGTCATCCTACACGCCAGCTCGAGGCAAGAGGCGGCCCCGCACGCGACGGCATCGTCGCGCGCGTGAAGCCAGCTCAAGAGTGGCGGAAACAGTCTATCAAGATGCGAAGCAACCGAGAGCTTCAGCGCGGCAATCAAAGGCGGCACCTCCGCGACCCACGCCGCCGCAACCTCGGGCTCGTGTCCGCGCGAGTTGGCTGCGTCGAGGATGGCGGTGAACGCCGTCATGAGCCCAGGATCGCGTGTATCGTCGGAGCATACTGCGAGAGCTGTTCTCACGTGTGCCGCCGCGGCTGTCCCAAAGACCTCTGGCGTGGATGCCGAGAGCGTGGACGCAGCGGCGTCCAGCAGGGCGGCGCCGTGCCACCGCAACTCGGTACGAGTGACAGAAGCGACGAAAGCGACGAGGGCAGCGCAGCCCTCTCGGCGCACTGAAGCGTTTTTATGATCCATCGCTCGAAGCACACAGGGTACGACACGGGAAACGACACCTTCAATGCGGCCAATCCAAGGGTATCCCGCCATCTCGATGAGCCGTCGAAGCCGCGTAGCGGCGACAAGCGCCGATTCAGCCGACGCCGGTTGCGCCGCTTCCGCGAGCTCGGGTGGAAGCTCGGGCGCCGGCGGGCGCGGCTCGCGGCGATCATCCTCTTCAGGCTCTGCACCCCAACGCGGTTCGGGCGCGCAGGCAAGGCAGTGCGCTAGAACCGGTGCAGATTCGCCCAAGCACCGCGCCAAGTTTTCGCGAGCTTGTTCGTCGAGCGTGTCACTCGGTGCGCGTTCAGTCTCTGATCCAAACGCGCGTTGAAGCAGCGCGCGCGCAGCGGTCGCGGCGGACAGCGAACTCCATCCTGGCAAAGCATCAACACCGTGAAGCTCAGCGCCGGAAACGTACGCTGCGGCGGCGAGTGCGGCTATAGATGCAACGCTGAGGTATTCATCCTCCCGACCACTCGTGGACGTCTCTGGTTGCGCGGCTTTCTCGTCTTCCGGCGCCGAGGGGGTCACGTCTTCGTCCACGATTTCGATTATGAGCGGCTTTCGCGATGTCGTCGGCGGAGGGGTCCGCATCTCTGGCGACGACTCACGCAAGGTGTTCCCTGGTCGGGCATCCTGATACCGCCTAGGAGGGTACCTAAGTTTCACAGGAAGCGCTGCAAGCGTCGATGCCATGCGCTCGAGGCGTTCGGAGGCTAAGGCAGCGGTTTGGGAAGCAGACCCCGCGGCGGTGGGATCGGCGACAAGCGCTAACGCGGGATCTCCGCGCGCTGTCGACGACACCAAGGCGGCAGCTGGCTCGATCAGCTCAGCCAGTGCCCTTAATGAGCTGCAAGGATCTGTCGGGTCGGTATCATCCGACCCGGCATCGTGACTCGCCTCGAGCTGCACCATCGGCTCGACGAGCGGCCAAAGCCGCCGCGACGAGTGGGAGGCCCGAACCGTCGTCCGGCTCTCAAGACTCTCGCGGTAAGAGTTCCGGCGCCAAATCTGTTTGAACGAAACAGAGTTGACATCGCGCACCTCGCCCGGGGTGGGGTGCGGGATCAAGCAGGTTCAGCCATGAAGAGAGCGCGCGTGTCATCAGGGAGTTTACAACGATGGCTTATAGTTGTCTTCATCGCGTTCTTCCTTCCAGGCGGACCTTTGGAGCGTACGGCGACGGTCGAGGCGTCCAACGTGTTCGCCAAGATGCTGCCCCTCGGTGATCGCGGTTTTCACGGTGACTTCGGCCCTCCCGGCCGAAGCGGGCACACTGCCGTAGTCACTGACGAGTCTCGCATGTTGATATTCGGCGGCAAAGTGCGCGTGCCGAACGGAGATTACCTCAACGACATGTGGCTCTACGACTGGAACACTGGAAACTGGACCGCTTACAACCCGAACGAGCTGGTGTGTGAAGAATGTGCCGTGTGCGCAAGTGAACGCGCGAATAGCGAAGAAGGGCATAGGTATATCAAAGCTGACGATGGCACATTCATCCAGTGTTCGGAAGACAATCGAGCGGAATGGGAACCACTCACAGTGACATCTCGCAAGTTTGGTGCGACGTGCGAGTATCACACCACCTGCTTTGACTGGACTGGACTGCGACCGTACAGTGAGCCTAACCTCGAAAACGGCGTGAACCGACCGGCGCGCGAGTTGCCCAGTGGACGCCATGAGCATCAGGTTGCCTTGGTGTTAAACAGGCTCACTGGAGAACGAGATACCCTGGTGATGTTTGGCGGCTACAGCATAGACTGTGTGGATTACTGTGAAGATCTGTGGCACTACAACATCCCGCGAAGTAAGTGGGTTAAGATTACTAACTTCACAAAGACGGTGCCCGCTCGACGTTGGAAGCATGCTATGGTTGACTACGAGGACGTCGTTTTCATGTTTGGCGGGCATGGACAGCGCTTGAGCCCACCTCTTCCGGGTCAACCAAGGATAGCGCATGAAATTTACGACGACAGGACCAAGTACGATCCAAACGATCCTTTGTATTTCGATGACTTGTGGTCGTACAACGTCACGGAGAGAGAGTGGTCACATCTCAAGCCCTTCTGCGTGACATGCAAAAACGAGTCGGAGGTTGATGGAACCGCGGAGAGAGACGTTTTCGGACCACGCGGAAGGCACAGTCCGTCACTCGCAGCTCATGGAGGGGCTTTGTACCTTTTCGGCGGTTATGCGTATGGCGGCACGACTAACTTTGTGGGAATCTACCCGACCGGCATATCTACCGACTATCCAAGCCTCAGCACAAAGTATTACATGAACGACTTCTGGAAATACAACATCACGTTTAACACCTGGGAAGAGCTAAAGCCACATCCCAGATATCCTATCCGACCATCGCCGCGCTTTGGACATGCGGCAGCCATAAGCATTAAAGGTTCGCAAGTGGTTATGCTCGTCTACGGCGGATACACATGGAACGATGAGATTGGTGATTTGTGGTATTATAACATCTCTGGCGACACGTGGATCAAGGTTGAGGGTGAGGGCGAGTTCCCGTCGCGGCGGTACAGAGCCGTCATGGTCCCGGTGGGCCATTCCAGTCAGCTTCGCACGGGGTCGACGGACCAGGCTGGACGTGCGTTGATATACGGCGGGCATGGATGCTTGAAAGGCGAAAATTATGTCGATGCGACGAAGAGTAAAGTCGAGTCAAACATCGACAGAATACTCGACATCGACCGACAGTGGGATACGCAATACGACATGACTGGCGACGGGAAGATCACGGTGCGTGCCATTGACCTTGATGATGCTGGGAACCCGATGTTGAGTACCAACCCGGATCTTTGGATTCAAACCCCGAGCGAATATGGTGAAAAGTACTGCTACGAAGAACTAGACGATTTATGGCAGTACTTCCCAACGTCATGCCCGAAAGATTGCTCTCGACGCGGCGTGTGCGAATACAACTTCTGCGTTTGCGACCAAGGTTTCACGGGCCTGGACTGTTCGAACGTCTCGTGTCCGGCAGACGTCTGTGTCTTTGATTACCTCGGACATAAGCAGGTGTGCAATCAGTGTAACAACCGCGGGACATGCAACGGGTACACTGGTCAGTGTGAATGTGAGTTCCCTGCTTCTGGACCTTCCTGCCGTGAGTACGACTGCCTGAACGACTGCAACGGCAACGGGGTGTGCGACAACTATCGCACCAACGCTCTCGGTTACGGACGGTGCGAGTGCTTCACCGTTGACGGCCGCGCCGCGTACACCGGACTTGACTGCTCCATTCCAGTCTGCCCGGCCAACCCGTCGGCTAAGAAGGAGACCACGTGTAGTGATCGCGGCATCTGTGTCAACGGAACCTGCGTTTGTCACCCGGGATACGGAGACAGTTTCATCTATAACGAGTTGAGACCTCCCGATGGCGGCCTGTACGGTATTCGCATTCCGACAGATGCCAATCTCAACCCTCTCCCGGGCTGCGGGTACGACGCAGAAAACGATGCGTATGATGTTGCATTTCGTGGACCGAAACCCGCGGACCCTGTTTCTGGAAGACCCGCGTTGCCTGAATGCCAGCCCATCTATGTCGCTGACTGTGGAGGCATGCTCTACGACTTCGCGGGAGCGAAAGCGATTTATGGCGCGCCGTTGTTCTTCGCCATCGCCATGGTTTGGGTGGCATACGAGTTCGGGGACCCAAGGAGAGAGCAAGACTTGAGAGACTAAACTATCTAGAGCTAGCTAGCATTACAACGAGTTAATGAGTCACCGGAACGGTGAGCATTTCGGACAATCTCTTACGCGGGATGCGTAAGTCCCTTCCGAGCACGACATCGTGGTGGAGTAAACGGTGAGTTGATTCAGCACGGGATCTCGAGAGAGGACTCGCTTATAAATCGTCGCAGGAGAAATCTCCTCTGCGCCAACCTCCAAGATCGCCTTTTCCGCCGGCGCCTTACGGTTATCCCACGGCGGCATGGGAATCCAGTGATCGTAGTTGGTCTGCACGAGAAACCACTCCCCGTCGTCAGCGTTAATTCTCCAAGTATCGAGCAATTCGTTCCGACCTCGCGTAAGCACCACACCCTCCCCCGCTGAGACTCCGCCAACTGTAAGATACATCTGCGTCGCGAACTTTTGAGCTCCCAGGGAGGAAACCGCGCGGTCAAAGTCAGAATCCTCTTTCTCCAGCAACTCTCGCACCGCCCACGTCACCGGATACGCGTCAGTCGTCATCAAAACATTCACGAGATTTATGAGGCTCTTGAAGATGTTTGGAACAGGAATCAAGCCAGTCATCTCGCGCTCGTTAGCGGTCACCGAGAAAGCTCCGGCGCGCATGCCAGTAGCAACGCCAACGTACCCGGCGAAAGTCGTCGCCGAAAACGCCAGTTCGCCCGAGTTCCAGAACTCGACGTCGATGGCAATGTCTCGAAGACTTGCGGACAGCTTTGGCATGGCCAGCCCGAAGTCCATATTCCTCGCGTGATAGATCAAACCGGAAGCCGCACTCTGGGAAACGATGGAGGTGCAGAACGGCGTGATTTCGAAAAAAAGGTTCACGATAACCACGTCACCGAAAGTGACGTTCAGAGCGTCGGCGACGCCGAGCATCTCCTCTCTCGCCCACGCGGGAAGCCGTGCCTCGGCGTTGGAGATGAGCACGTCTACCTCTGAGTGCACGGTCTCAGGAAGACTGGAGAATAAGTAAGAAATCGTCGCACGGGCACCTTCCCTGTTCGCCTTCATGACGTTCATCCAACGTTCACGCGGAGGGTCGTCGAGGTCGACGCGGAACTTCTCCAGAGGAGTGCCGTCGTCACGCCCCGAGGGGTGCGTTGTCATCTCGAAATTGACGCCGTGCCGTCGAGCCGTCGACGGTGCGAGCGAAGCTACGCCTGGTATCACAGCGGCGACGAGCATAACAAGAAGCAAAGGACGCATCCGCACGACGCACGACATCATCTTACTGGGTCACAAGGGGATAGGACCGCACAGCGCGTGTGCGCGACGCCCGAAGGAGTGCCGGGCGTGGAGAGGAAACAACCCGAGAGGACGGAACTCGCAGCAAGTGTCCGTCGGACGTCCCAAAAAAAAAAAAATCAAAAGAGCCTCGGCAAAGCGAAGCGTTTCCCACTTTCCGAGCTTCGAGCACGATGACGGTCGTCGACCGTCATCAATCATGAGCGAAGCACGCCGTCCACGACGTGAAGCGAAGAAGAGATTCGCTTTCTTGGTCATCGGAACCCGCGGAGATGTCCAACCTTTGGCGATCTTGGCGGCGAATCTGGCAGCGAAACACGACGTTTTTTTCGTCACGAATCGGGACAACAGCTTCGCGGAAGCGCCCCTGAAAAGAGCTGGCGTTCAGCGCGTCGACTTTCTGAGCCTGCCGTCAGTTACGCCCCGGGGAGGAACAAGGGTCGTCAGCGAACATCAGCACCGAGCTGAGTGCACTGCCTTTCTCGAAGATGCGCTCGGCTGCAGAGCGGGCCACCAGGGTGGAGAAGGCACAGAGGCTGGTGACAGGGAAACTTTTGTTGAAGAGGCGTCGGAGTGCCTCGTCGTCATCAATCTGTTCGCCGTTGAGGGTTTCCACATTGCAGAGGCTCTGGGAGTGCCATGCGCGATCGTCAGCCCTTGTCATATACCGTATGACGCGCCTCGCAACGTGGTTAGGGACATTAAGTTGGGATACCCCGGTTTGTACGACGCCGAAGTGGAGCACTGGGCGTGGGTTTTGTTCGACACGACAAGGTGGGCACACTGGCGAGTCACTGAGCTTGGTCTCGACGAAGTGCCCTTTCTTGAGCGACGAATGAAGACGCAGCTGATTTATGCCATTCCACCGTCAATATATCCCATTCCTGGTTATTTGCCTGACACCGTGCGAGCCACGGGGTTTTTCTTTCCACCTGAAGGCTGGGAACGCGAGGTCATCGTACCAACTCGAATGCAAGATTTCTTCGAGGGCCCCGTCGTGTGCATCGCGCTGTCGACTTCTTGGGATAAGATGGGAACGCTTGGAAACGATGAAGATGCCATCCGCTTCATACGAGCATGCCACAGCTCCATGAAATCCCTCGGTCTTCGGGGTTTCTTGCTTCTGTCTAACTTGGATTCAGTCCTCGGAAGAGCATGGACCGGCGTCTTCAGGAAACGCAAGCTCGCAAACGACTCAAAGGCGGAGCACGAGACAAGCTGGCTAGACGGAGACGATGTTCTGCAAGCGTTCGCGGGATCTTTTCCCTACGAGCAGCTCTTTTCCTTGTGCTTTGCCGCGTTTCATCACGGGGGTTCTGGAAGTGTTGCTGAAGCTATTCGTGCAGGAATTCCACAGATCATACTACCCACCGTTTTCGATCAACAGCACTGGGCGGAACGCATGCAGTGGCTGTCGGTGGCAAAAATTCTATCGCGCACAGAGCAGAGTGAATCGATTGACATCGAAGAAAACGAGCTCTTCATGGCGTTTGAATTTCTAAAAAGCGCTGAAGCTCGCGAGAATGCAAGAAACCTGCGCGAGACAATCAGAGATAATGAATCAAACGGTGTGAAGGACACGGCGGAATTGCTAGAGAGCCTTGCGGAAACGAAATGCTCGCGTAGATCGAATCCGAGCGTCACCGTAAAACTAAAAAATGGATGGCGCTTCGCTTGCAATCGCCAAGCACGCGAAGAAGCGATGTATCTGTACGAAGAGATAGTGGAAAGGAGCGTGTATTTCAGAAACGGCATTCAACCGAAAAGAGGTGGCATCATCTTCGACGTCGGTGCGAACACTGGAATGTTCTTGCTTGCAGTTAATGATCGATTACGAGTTGACACAGAGTGCGGATGGGAAAGATACATCGCGTTCGAGCCTTTAACACAGAACATAGACACGCTCCGTAAGAACGCGATCGCGCATGGCGTTGGGCGGTACGATATCATGCAATGTGGGCTCTCAGACGCCGACGGAAGTGCCGATTTCGTGTACTTTAGAAGAGTACCCGGTAACTCAACGATGCACATTAAAGAGAAGCTCGAGCTGCAGAGCGCATCGATGAATCCGAGTCTGCTGGAGGATCGAGAGAACAGTCGATGTGCCGTGCGAACGCTGTCTTCAATCCTCGATGATGAGTATTCCGACATCGAACGAATCGACCTTCTTAAGATTGACGTAGAGGGCAGCGAACTTCTCGTGCTTCGAGGCATCTCGAAAGCGCACATGAAAATGATCCGACATCTCGTCCTTGAGGTACACGATGTTGACGACAGGTTGTCAGACGTCTTAGAGCTCCTCACCATGAGTGGTTTCGATTGCTCGACGGAATCTGGGGAACGCGGGGCACGCGCATTCATAGTCTATGCGACGCGAAACTGACAGCCGCGATTGTAATTTTTGTGTCCACGCGTTCCCGCTACATGATTCAATGCCGCCTTGCGCTTATTCGTTTCATTCGTTATTGCGCTGTATTGGTCGTGAAAATAATTCAGAAATTCGAGTCCATGCGGCTATGCTGCCTAATTTTTGCTCCCTCGCTTCACGGTTTGTTGCAAATTGATTAAATTTAGCATGTTCCGAAATCGGTTTCGAAAACGCTTTTCTTCCGATTTCCGGAATCGCGTAATTTCCACTTTTGTCTGACTGATTCTTTGCCATGGGAACATATTTTCCGACTTCCACGTCAGATTTGCGAAAAGTATCTTCAGAAATAACGTTATTGGAATGTTCGATCTTCTCAGCGTCCACTCTCAGCAGCACGGACGTCACACGACGACCAGCCAAGAGCTTACTCAAACCAGACACAGGTACGTTAACGTCTTTCCTCCCTCTATCGTTGCTTTTCAGCGCCGAAGGCACGCAAGCAACCGCCGCGCGCGCCAAGAGCACACAAAGATCAAAAACGTTTCCGACACGATCCGCATCCGCACTTTTTTCCGCCGTTTTCGCGGTCCTTCTTGCGAGAGACCTTCAGCGCATGTGTCGACTCTTCAGATCTCAAAGAAGTTGTTGAGCGACCAGCGACGTGTGTTGGAGTAATCGCTCACCAAACATCTTCATGTGCTCTTTGCTGACCCTTCCAACACCTTGTTCCCCTCTGCCAATTCAGGAAAAACTTTTTTTCACACAAAACAACAACGAGATGAGCTCCAAGGATATCAACCTCAAGCTCGCCGAGGAGGCCATGGCGCTTCAGGCGAAAATCGGAGTCGGCATCGTCGACGCCGACATGTTTGCTGAATTCGCCTCAAAGTTCCCTGGTTTCTTCTCCGAGAAGTTCCATCTCATCATGGGTCCGGGCAAGGCCGACAACAAGGAGTGCAGCTTCGGCGACATGATGGGTGTCGCGAAAAAGGTCTTCGACGCCATCAAGAACAAGTCCATCAAGCACGTTGTCACTCCCGTCGACGACAACACCATGAGCGTTCAGATGATTTTCGACTCTGTCTACCTGGACGCCCACGGTGATGAAATTGCGGGTACTGAAGGCGTGTACGAGTTCACCACCCTCCTCACCTACAACGCCGACCACAAGATCGTGAGCTGGAACCAGACCTGGGACACCGCCAGGATGGACAACATGCGCGAACTCGAGAAGGAGGCCAACCACAAGATCTTCGAGCGCAACAAGGTTCTGTTCAGCGAGATTCTCGGCGCGTGGGGCTCCGGTGCTTTCAACACTACCAACCCCGACGCCAAGAAAGTCGCCGAGAAGTTCATGGCGGAGGACTGCGTGACGGACGCCCGCTACAACACCGCAAACTCGACCGGATTCAAGGTCTACGAAGGCCGAGAGGGCTGCCTCGAGTGGTGTGCCTTCCTGGAAAAGACTTGGGCCATGCCCGATTACTCCATCTTGGGCGTCTATGAGGGTCCCAAGGGTGAATGCTGGGCCACCGGGTCCGCCTCTCCCCTGCACATCCCTACGGGCAAGCAGATGCCCTTCCCTTGTGAGTTCATTTACCGCGTCGGGTTCGACAAGGAAGGAAAGTGCACCTACTTCAAGTTCTACAACAGCGGAGCGTTCGTGTACATGGACTCTCTCGTCTCCGAGAACGAGGCGGTCGTCGCTCAGATGATTCCTTTCCCCGAGCGACCCGTGGCCGATAAGGATTTCGCCAAGAACCTTGAGACTTTCTGGGGCAACATGCAAGCGTGGGGCTCTGGGGTGTACAACGGTCCCAAGGGTGCTGCGCTCGAGACGATTGAGAAGTTCTGGGCGAAGGACTGCGTCGTGGACTTCCGTTACCCCATGAACACCACCTCCGTGTTGGACAAGCCGTTCAAGGGACCCGAAGGAATCTTCGAGTGGTGCCAAATTCTTGCTGGCTGGGACATGCCCGACTTTGATGTGCAGCACGTCGTGGAGTGCAACGAAGGCGAGATTCTTGCCCTGTTCCAGTTCACCAACACCGTCAAGGCGACCGGCAAGTTAGTCGGTAACTACGACTGCGTCTTCCGCTGCTCCGTCGTGAACGGCAAGATCGCGCACGCGACGATGCACCAGGGTCCTGGCGCTGTTGCTCTCGACGCGGCGCACACTCCCGATGCGAACAAGTTCTTCATCGTCGAGCACGAGTTCCGCTCGCCCGAGAAGGCTGAGGAGTGGTGGAAGAACACGGCGGAGCTCTTCTCCGACGCCGAAAAGCTCAACGCCACCAACAAAAAGCAGTTCGAGCTCGGTTTTGTCTTTCACCAGTTCCTTCCCCAGGCTGCGGGCACCGACAAGAAGATGCAGTGCTTGTGGGAATGCAAGAACACTGTGACCAAGGAAGAGTTCCAGCAGTTCATCGACGGCCCCTACGGCCCAGATGCGACGGACTGCGTCATCAACCACGTGTCCCCGGCGATGCAGGGCGCCATCCTTCCCGGCACCAAGTTCTTCCTGCCTTACTTCCAGGCTGCGCCTGAGCATCCCATCCAGACCAAGGGCTCTTTCTTCTGGGTGAAGCACGACTTCAAGTCCCCTGAGTCCGCCGGGGAGTTCTGGAACGCGATGGGCTCTCTCGATTTCAAGGCGATCACTGCCAAGAACAACAAGCTCGGTTTCCACAACCACACCTTCGTTCCCGTTGCTCCTGAGGGCCCCATGTTCTGCCTCTGGGAAAGCGACAAGGACATTTCGGTGGAAGAGTTCCAGACTTTCGTCGACGGTCCTGACGGACCGGGATACCCGGCGCTGAACAACCACGTGCACAAGACGGACCTCAGCGCCGCGGCCGTTCCCAACGCGAAGTTTTCTGTCCCGGTCGAAGGCGCTGTGCTTCCTCTTAAGGAAGTTCCCGACACTGCGGCAGTCACTGCTAACCAGGCTATGGCGGCCTAAGCTACTTAGAGAC